>Ga0136643_10016108_pt1 | contig 11233 bp, 6 predicted proteins | sample TergutLab28metaG_FD_96883 | JGI IMG/M metagenome (GOLD analysis project Ga0136643, IMG submission 96883) | Labiotermes labralis P1 segment gut microbial communities from Petit-Saut dam, French Guiana - Lab288 P1 (version 3) (version 3) | ecosystem: Host-associated > Arthropoda: Insects >... | reverse complement strand
TACACCCCCCTCTCCTCACCCATACGCGCCACATGCCCAGCCCATCTCATTCTTGTCGATTTTATCACCCGCACAATATTGGGTGAGGAGTACAAATCATTTAGCTCCTCGTTATGCAGTCTCCTCCATTCCCCCGCTACCTCGTCCCTACTAGGTCCAAATATTCTTCTCAACACCATGTTCTCAAACACCCTCAACTTCCTTTCTTCCCGCAATGTCAACGACCAAGTTTCATACCCATACAAAACAACAGGCAAAATTACAGTTGTATATATCTTGATGTTTAAATTTTTGGATAGCAACCTGGAAGACAAAAGATTCTGCACCGAATGATAGAGGAATGGCAACACATTTCAAAACCGTGTGATTGTTTAGGATTTTTGCAACCTAAATGCCTTATTAATACGAACAGGTTGGCCAGTATTTATCCGTGTCTGCCTTCATGCGCTTGTAGTTTGCGGTGCCAGAGATTATGAACCAATGACAGTAATACAGAAATTATTATTTTTTTCGTTGACTTCAACATAAATCTCGGAATTATGAAATATAACTCTTCAATTGCTTCAGTTGACGGCATATTTAGAGAAATTGACGTAAATAGTAACCTTAATTTTTATGTATTTCTTACAATGTAAACTGTTTCTTTACACTTTAAATATGAGATCCAGACGAATGTCCGCCCTGTTACCCAGAATGTAATTGTCATGATACATTTTTTCCCCACAGAGCTTTCAGTTAAGCAGTAATTGTGGCCTGTCCTAATAAAAGTTTTTCTTTCCCCCAGTTGTTCATTCCTTATCATCTTCAAATGGAAAACTGAATAAAGGTTTTGTTCAGTGGTAATTTTCCTTCTGTACGCTCTACGATTGGAAATTATATCAATAAACTTATAGCCACATTTTTCATCCACATGCCGTATGTTTCCCTACAGTCTATTTTGACAACATGTTACGGGACATCATGACCGTATGTTAAATGTTACGTGTGTCATAGAACATGATGGAGAAAATTTGTGCTATGGCTAAATTTGTGCTCGAATGTAGTGAACAAAACTTGCTTTTTTTGGGCATTTTGTGTAACTGATTGGCCCGTATTGGCATTCACTGTAGATACAGTTTTGTTACTATAGTGTCAATCTTAACAAGATACCGACAGGACAGATTTGGTAATGAACGGATCTTAGAGAAAGTCGATGAATTTTGATAAAGGTTTTGTGCAGAAGAATTTAAATGGGAATTGCAACACACAAAATTGAATTGAATTGAATTGTAACACACAAAATTGAATTGACCTACTAACGTTTTTACTCTAGGTTCTTTTTTGAGATAACAATTTCCCATTGAAACAGTGCCATGAGAGAAACGTACTTACGTAAGGGTATCTTTAGTAAACTGGCGTGTCAACCATTATGGTTGTAATCTGACGTGCTTCTTGTTATTATCTATACATAAGTTTCATCGTCTTCCTCGTGGTATCTGTGTGTGAAACACCCGTACAAAAAACCTACCCTGTTTTTGTGTTCTCATTGAAAGACAAATGTTCATTCCATCCCTACCTTCTTTTTCACATTATCAAAACCTACCTTAGTACATAACCCGTAGCTTTTAATATGTTTCTCCTGTTGAGTCGTAATAGAAAATTGAAATAGTTTGCAAGTAACTGTTATTAAACTACTTCTAATCATACACTAAATCTTCTACAACAGAAACACTGACAGAGCTTTCTCATTTTTTGATATTATTTCTACGAGTCCCTAAACCGTACAACTGTATCAACATTCCTGCGACCAGCAGCGACCAGTTTGCTGCTCGAAGGGAAAGCCGGAACATCGCGTGGTTTTGCGTGTTCCTTACATACAAACACACGTACTTTCAGCTGTAATGACTTCCTGATGTTTCGCACTGCATAAGAACAAATTTTGTGTCTATTAATCTTGCCTTAAAACGCGTCTGTCTATCTGTCCATCTGTCTGTCTGTGTGTAATGGAAGCCTCTCTTACACGCCAACATCCAGTAGTCTTTTCTGAAGCAATTATGATGGGTCACTTAGAATATGTGTTTAATGACCAATTACAAAGTTCCTCATCCCCTTTCATTTTCCACACCATGATACGCTGACATTATACACCTAATTTGTATTCCACACTGATCTCTCATCTCCTCCTAAATGTGTGCTAGTGGCTACCATACACACGAGTGTATATAAACAGGATTAGCTGCGTGTTCGTCGCACACAGATATGGCAGCTAAAGCATGGAATGATTGTGCATTGGAGGATTGCTGTTTTTACTAGCTCATGACCTTAAATGCCATATTTTGTAGTACTTAACATATTTATATAAGTATATTTATAAAAGTTATCTTGCTTTCTTTTAGACGTCTCATCAAGGCTAAATGATGGAAATTACACTTTTAAAAATGACCGGATTTTCTTTAGGATGGAAGTGATTGAAAGTTTTGCCTGGGACAGGGGTGGCTGGTGGGCTTGTATATTCTGTAATTCAGTCACGAATTACGATTAACCCACCTGTGCGTTACTAAGCAGGTTAATACGAAAATTAGGTAATTTTTGGCATTTAAATCTGATCATCTTCTCCGAACTCCCTACATCCAGTATGGGTCATCAAGAGAAACAGGGGTACGGTGTAATTTATTTTCTTTTTCTGTACGAGTAGTGTGTAAAGCATAATCGTATATTAAATCCCTAGGTTGTAATACAATATAAGTATTTCGTATGAAGTCCAGAGATACTTCTGAGAGCCTACTATGCATTTTTCTGATTGTTGCAGTACATAAGTCTCCATTGTGGCCTCCTGTGTTCACTTGCACAATGTACTTTTCCACTTATTGTGTAGATTTATAGAAGACACGAGTTGCAGCTACTTATAAAATTGCGTTTTTGAGCTGTCTGCACCAGACATTTCTGAATCGACAATTTGCCTTCCCAGAATTACGAATACTATTTAAAGGCATAGCGCGGTCCTTAAGTATTAATATTTTGAAATACTTAATACTTGGAAAGAGGAAAACACGAGCTCGGTTACTGAGAGTGCTTTTGTCTACCCTCTTCTTTCCTCCTAACCCTCTTTACCATGATATGCTTTTGTTTAATTATTTTACGAGTAAGATAACCCTTTTTTGTAATCTGTCAATATAACCTGCCAGCTTCATCAGTTTACTTTGATACTTTAGGTGAAATCGTCTATTCTTCCGAAATGGTTATCCACTCACAAAGCAACACTGTGCAGAGTTATACGTAACACCAAAAACTGAGAAATTACCGAATTGATAACCTAAACTTTTAACTTTCTTTTTCAATTTTAAGGTCAATGGGCATTCAGAACTTGCCACACCTGACTGAGAACATCTGTAGTTACAGTAACATCCGCATCCTTGGTTCTTTGCTTCCGATGGCTTGAGGCGAAAAGGTTACACATTTTCTCCTCCTTTCCATTTCCATCGGTCTGGAAAATAATTACATCTACTTGGAGCTAATCAGTGGGCATGGCATAAATTTATAAATGAAAACGATAGAGCAACCTCCCTGCTGTATTGACACACTTCCGTACGGCAATACATGAGCATCTGTCAGATCAGTGAACTTGGCCACTTCGATCTCCAGACTTCACTCTTGTCTTACCTCTTGAGACATATTAAACATATTGTGGCAACACAACAACGTTTAGACGCTGTTTTGTTCTACTGTGTGTTTTCGTCTGGGTGTGGCAAGAATTTTAATCACGAAGAGGAATTTACTAAGTTAACAATAGGCCTCATATTGAATGTTAATAAAACAGTCCCATTACAGGCCTGAACAGGCCCAGAGGGTTCCAGGAAGTTAAGGTTCCCAGATTTCATGACAACGGCACGGGATGATAGTAGGTTGTCAGTCTTACGCACCTGCCGCCTTTACCCCCAGGAAATATTCCTGGTACTCATTTCTGTTACAGGCTGAGTCGACCTCAGGGCCTAAGTGCGATCGGAAGAATTTTATGTCCATGAAAAATCCACTGACACAACCTGAGATCGAATCAACGACCTTCCGATTTCTAGCACAGCACCTTAACCACTGTACTACCGCTGTCCCCCACTGAATGTTAATAATGCCACTGATAAATTTCTTACTGTACTTTTTTAGGATTATATTTTTGTTCCTAGAATTTTTCAAAATAACCGCAATTGAAAACATCACCTTTGTATATTTTTAATTTTATACAGTGCGCATTAGGTGAAATGTTGCGTATCGTTACATATATAGAAACCAGGGTTTCAGCCATTGAATATTTAAAAAGTTGTTATATTTTAAGTTTGCATATTGACGACTGTGGACACGATCCAAAATGTCTTATTATCGGACCAAGCCTGTTGCCGATACTTAATCTTTGATGCCATCTTTTCAAATGACACTAATTCTGAAATAACAATCTGTTCTATGTTTAGTTTTGTTCGCGCTGCTCTGAATTATTTCTGAACGTTAACTGAAAGAGACTTTGGTGCTGGCCACACGAGTCTCTTTCTGAACTGCTTTTGTTTCTCGCTGTTTTGTTACTTCTGTCATTTCAGGTGACAAGATGGCTGCTATTCTAAGGATAAAGCCGTCTTCCGGTTCCGGTATCGACGTGATGCTGTGGTTCGTCGTTTTGCCACTACTCGTCATGGCGACAAGATAAGTGACGTGAGTGCAGCGAGAGAGACAACAGTCTACTCTACCCAGTTCTTTATATTGAAATATATAACACATCGAGTGTAGGAAGCCTCGCCCCTTTTCGACCCGATAGCGAACATGTTTCATTATGCACTTTAAGTAATATTTCAACACTTAGTGTCGGTGGTCGGGTTGCTGAGCTCAGTAAGAATTCGTGAGAGAGGCAAGTGAAGAGAGTGACTGCATCGTAACAAGGATAACCTGAAGCGGATGAAAATCTTGAGACTTTATTTCTAAGGGCTAAACAGTTAACATTGTTCAGATGTACGTATCAATTAAATTTGGAAGTTGCATGTATCTGATTTGCAAGAAAGGATCTTAAGCAAATTTGCAACGCATTTAAGCGATATTTAATGGGGGAAACGCTCATCGGGAGGTATTTAGTGGGAGTTTCGACTGTCTTAAGAGCACTGATCTGAGATGCTTTATTGTGTGTGGATTCATTTTTTGGAATTTGAAAATTAAATCCTAAATAATGGACCTGTTCGTAACCCTGATTTTGTTTAGAATAAAATTGGTACCTTCACGACATCTACGATGTCCAGTAACAAGGGTTACTCTCTCATTCGCGGAACCCGTTTCTGTTGGCTTTTTGGTAATTCTTCTTCCAAATGGAGCGAATGAAGACCCTCTCTTTACGTTACGTTACGTTACGTTACAAATGAATGGTACCTTCAGATTTGAATGAAGCTGTATAAATCTGCTTAGGGAAATCAGAGTGTTTGTGAATGGTAAATGCGATTAATTTTATTACCAGAATATTATTCGGTACATATTTATAATAATTTGCTACATTATTAAGACTTGGATTTGTATATCACTGAACAGCAACACTCAAATGGGTCCAGATATTTTTCTCAGTATGTGAGTTTTCTGTGCAAAATTTAGCGCATATTGATTTAGGCCTAGAGTAATTTTACTAAGGAAATATACTTGAAAGGTATGTTGGAAGTAATTTCATCGTCTATTCAACATTGTGCCTAAAGTTCTCACTTCGTACGTGTGAAACCCTCACGTTCACAGACAGTCGGATGGCTCAATAATTTTTTGTAAGTTCCGTAATGCTGTGGGCGTTACTAAGTTTCGGTCCAGACACTAACAGTGAGTACAGGTAAAATTACACGACGGGAAAACAGAGTTCTCCCGAGGCACATTAGGCTTCGTAATGGTTTTAAAAGGAAAAATTGAAGCACAACTTTCAGAGTCACGTGTCAGAGTTCGCCTAATATGTAACTTTAACCATGTGGGTTAGGAGAATGACGTAGTGTCAAATGAGCTCGTTGGTTGAAACGAAACTCAGGATAATTACCTGCCACAATGACACGTGTAGTTAATTTTGTCTTTGTACATAAGAGATTAATCGAAGAAAGTGTTCAGGCGAGTTGTGATTAAAGAAGTGACTCAGTGGCCGGTGGAATCGAGAAGTCCAAATTGCGTGATACACATTCATTTACTGGAAACTTCACTGATCCATATGTGCAAGAAGAATTCAGAGTGGAATTCAAGGTGGTTTTGGGAAGATTTTGAGAATTTGTACACCTGAAGGTACAGTGTGCTCCCCAGTGTGTTCATTTGTAGTGAAATATTGGTAATGATCTAATGACTGTTCCCATTTTGAAGAAATTCTGCAGTTTTCAATTCTTGAGAGAAGTGATTTGATGAACTGACATGTACAGATAGCAGAATACGAGAAGATGGTGTTTACTCTTACGATTTTAAGACTTAAAGAGAACGAAACTGTGAATATTGGACATATTATCAGTTTTTAGTAAATACTGTATATTCTATGTTGTTGTCGCCAATATTACGAGGTCGCTTACTTATTACTTCCAAAAAATATAGTAGCAAGAGTCCACGTGTGTTTGGGTGGGTGCCTCTCCACTATCACTGATAACATAACACATTTTCGATTTCTGTGGCCTATTATAAAATTTGCATAAATTTAGGCTGCTCTCCGATCTAAAACTCTGTCAGGGTAAGTGTGGAGAAGTTTGGTTGTGATGAACAGTACATTTGTTTCAAATTTAGTAACGGATGAGGGACACAACTGTCAGTCGCACTGGCTGTGTCGAACATCCGCAGCGGAGCGACCGATATTCTTGCTCTTTTCGTCGTTTTTTATCTCGTTGTAATTGTGAAGTGAGTGCAGTGTGTGAGTCCCGCATCATCCGGTCAGTCGCCTCACTCTACCGCAGCAAAACCCACCCTTTCATCCCCCAGGTTCTCGTCCTCTGGAGTTCTTAAGGCCAATGGACGTTGTGCAGAGCGGTATCATAACTTGAGAGACGCAAAAAGTATAAACCAAAATTTCACAACTTGTTTGTTGACACATTCAGACTCTATTTCTAAAAGATGTAAAAGGGAAATTATGGGTTGTGCAGCTGCCAGTAATTAAGTAAAAAAGGCTTTCGATTTATTAATAATAACTACGTTTGATTACCTTGCAAGGGTGGTGTGTCTAAATATGATCATTTATGCGCGCCGTGAACTGTTAATTTTGTATGAAACTAAAGGATATTTTTGTTAATTTTGTATGAAATTAAAAGATATTTTTGTTCATCTTCCTTGAAGGCCCATATATTAAGGCTAAAAAGTGTGAACATTTCTTATCAATTTGGTGCTTATCCAGAAGGAGTAGCTATGAGAATGGCCTTCCCTTACCCTTGAGGCGGCTGGCATACAATCCCTCCCTCATCTCATTCAGATGATGTAATTCCACTTTTACACTTAATTTATTTCGAAAGTGTAGATTGATAAAACAAAAGAACAAGAAGAAGATGGTGACAACTGTATGCCTTTGGGTAAAAAATGTCGCATTCATTGACAGTCCTGTTCTGTACAAAGGATATAACCCTGGACCCATCCACAGAAAAATGTATCATGTTAACGTGTGTTCATAATCAGAATAATATTGCCATTTGTGTTTGCCTGGCATTATTTCGGCCTTCTGGAAATAATTGCCAAAGGGCCTTCGAATTAACGTTTGCTCTTTGCTCAAAACACGATTATTTTATCTGTATTCGTGCTGGATTGTATCCCTTGTACCAAGACTTGGGGTGACTGCCTTGGCCATCCGTGAATCAAAGTGTGTATTACTGTTGATTATGTAATATCTCAACACTTCATACGCATTGCACCATTTTTCCACTAATTAAAACATTCATTGTATTTTCCCCATTCAAAACATTATGAATAAATGTCTATATTTTATTCACAACGTACACCATGAACATTCGTCACTGTGTCTTCATCTGTGCACTTTATATGTTACAGTATATCGCTAACCAAGTACACAATAAGTATAACTCAATTCATAATTAAATATCACGACATTTGATTTCCTCACATCCTCTTTGCTGAAAATTCTAAAATTTCTGGGTTTGGTAAAGGCTTCCTGACATTTCGAAGGAAATTAGTGAAGTCATTTTCTGGATCAAACAATCCAAGAAGACTTGGAAACTAATTTACGTTATGCGTATTGAACAGTGCATCATCTTGATATTTGAATAAAGGTAGACCAACTTGATAACACTTGCTTTATTATGTCAATTTACTGCTCAACATGTTTCGGATGTTAATACATCCATCCTCAGGAGCTTGCGACTACTTTCTGCGTTATTGTGTAGGCTGTGTTGTGCTGACTTGAGGTGTGTTGGTTTTATGCAGCGGGAGTGGTTGTTGGTGGTGTGGTATCTGAGTGCAGGCTGAACCACTACGTGGTGGTTCAGCCTGCATTCGGATACCACATCACCAACAGCCACAGCCTGCACTCGGATACCAAATCACCAACAGCCAATCCCGCTACATAACACCAACACGCCTCAAGTCAGCCTACACCACAACACAACAAGTAGTCGCAAGCTCCTGAAGATGGATGTATTAACATCTGAAACATGCTGAGCAGTAAATTGACATAATAAAGCAAGTGTCATCAATTTGGTCTACCTTTATTCAAATAATTTACATTAATTTGTAAGTCGGTCAGAGTTTCACGACGAACGTTCTGTCTGGCTGAAAGCAGCACAGCCTGCAGGGTAACCACATATACACAGATGTGAGCAGTGAGATCTTCGCTGTTCTGTTGTTATACAGCGTATGATGGTATTTGTTTGCCGAAGTTTCGAGACAGACCATTGGTCCCATCTTCAAGAGTCAAGTAGTCTAAGACGAAGGGACCGATACGCTGTCCTGAAACGTCGGCGAACAAAAACAAGCATGCGCTGCGTAACAGCCCAGAAGAACGAAGACTTCATCTACACCGCGGCTGAAGCCAGTAATTTCAATATGAGTGATGTTGTGAAGGTTTGTATTTAAATATATTTAAATATGGAATTATTAGTAACACTTAATGGATTAAAAGAATCAATGTATTAGGGGGAAAACGGGAGCACAGAACATAGTAAAGGAAATAAAACAGTACCAGGAAAAGTGACTACAACACGTACAGAGGATGGACACAAATAGGATATCAAAACAAGCACTACAATATCAACCAAAACGAGGAACGAAAATAGGACGACCGAGGAACAGATGGATGGACCAACTTCATCTTGAGGATTAAAGAACAGGAAACACGCCTAACCCTTCATGAACATCATGATGATGGTGATGACATAGTGGATTATTAATATTTCGGTTCGGAATTAATCCTAGCATTTGACATTCAGAGGAACGTGCTTCGTGATAAATACTTATATTAAAAGCCAACGAGACGCACTATTTCTCAACTTTATTTGGTAAAGAACTCTACACGTTTCGGACAGACTTACTGTCCATCATCAGGAATCTAAATATTGTATTCACAGTAATTGGCATTTGTCATGCTAGTTATGTTGACTATCTGCTAGCGAGGTCAGGTTTGAACGCTCTTCCATCCTGACCTGATATTGTGTCGGAGTGAGGAAGTGGATCCATGGGATGGTAGAGATCAAAGTATTGTGTTTCAGATGGCTGTCTTCTTTCTTTAAGCTTGTGCATAGGGGTTTCCAGGATTTGCTTAAGGTTAGGTCTTCTTCTGTCTTCATGTTTTGTGGGTGCATTTCCAACTCAATTGGTTCCCTGATGAATCGGCCCATGTATCCGGTTTTAGCAGAAAGAAGTTTAGTGTCCTGTAGTATAATAATATGGTCCTGGTTGATGATGTGTTCCGCTACTGCTTATTTATCTATTTGTGCTAGACGTATATGTCCTTTATGTTCTTTTATTCTGATTTGGATAGGTCGACCTTGCCGCATTCACATGGGACCCTGTATACACCCGGCATTCTTAATCCCAAAGAATCCTTGACACGTGGAAGGTAGCTGTAGATTGTACTTGGTGATGGAGCGACGATTTTGATGTTGCGTTTGGCCAGCATTCTGCTGAGTCAGCCATATCTTGTTTGTGTGTAAGTTATGAATGCAGTCGAGGTGGGTTCATCGTTGGTCTTGGCGGTCCGTGTTGCAGATTTCAGAGCTCGACGTATCTACTGAGAGCTGTGTGTTGGTGATATGACCTCATTGTAACAATTACACCAGCAAACATTCTATACCAATCAGGAGCAAACCTCTAATTTGTCTGAACAACGTTGAGGGTTAAATTATTCCAAATTATACTGAAGTGCAACATAAAAAGAGGCCGTGGTTAATTCTCAGAGCAGTGCTTGTGGTGTGGCTCAGAGGCCATATGTCTCCAGTGCAGCGTTCTTCGTCTTTGCTGACTGGAAGACAAAGGTCGTATCACGATGGAAATTATGCGTGACATGTTGGATGATTGCGGCTGGCTAGAGCAACAGAAGTGACCAAACTTTGCTGCACATTTGCATGGTACAAACTTGAGTATTAGGCGGGATATCGTAGTTGCTACAGTGACTGCGCTATGGGCTGGACAACCGACGACCTGTGGCCTAATTCCCAGCAGCTAATAGAGACTTTTTTGTGTTTTCCAAAGCGTCCAGACCGGCTGTCGGTCACATCCAGCCTCCTGTTCAACTGGTTTACGGAGGACTTCTTTCCGGTGCCGCAAAGGCTACCTACTTTTTCCCATATGCCATCATGGTGTGCACCTGGTCAGATAGAATTGTCATTCAGTAGAGTGCCACTCTTGGCGCTCTCGTGTTTGGCCCTGGATGATAAGCTTTTGTGTATTGATTAGGATATTATAACTCAAAGTCTTCGTTGTTATTTTTGTTATTTTTGTGGCGGTAGTAGTAGTGGTAGTAGTGGTGGTGGTAGTAGTATTGGTGATAGTGGTGCTACTACTACTAGTAGTAGTAGTAGTAGTAGTAGTAGTAGTAGTAGTATTGGTGGTGTTAGTGGTGTTAATAGTAGTAGTAGTGGTAGTGGTAATAGTAGTTGTAGTAGTAGTGGTAGTAGTAGTAGAAGAAGAAAAAGAAGAAGTAGTAGTAGATGTAGTAGTGGTAGTAGTAGTGTGGTGGTGATGGTAGTAGTAGTAGTAGTATTGGTGGTGGTAGTGGTGCTAGTAGTAGTAGTAGTGGTAGTAGTGGTGGTGGTGGTGGTGGTGGTGGTAGTAGTAGTAGTAGTAGTAGTGG
>Ga0136643_10016107_pt1 | contig 11234 bp, 8 predicted proteins | sample TergutLab28metaG_FD_96883 | JGI IMG/M metagenome (GOLD analysis project Ga0136643, IMG submission 96883) | Labiotermes labralis P1 segment gut microbial communities from Petit-Saut dam, French Guiana - Lab288 P1 (version 3) (version 3) | ecosystem: Host-associated > Arthropoda: Insects >... | reverse complement strand
TTTTTTTATTTATTCTTTTATTTTTAATATTTTTTATATATAAAATAATTTTCGTATTTGAGATTATATGTTTGTAAAAAAAAAAAATATATTTTTATATAATATATTTTATATATATATATATATATATATATATATATATATATACGACATTTATTACTTAATCATATATATATATATATATACACCAAGGAACCTTGTAACACGAACAACAAGATTCAAACTTCCTAGCAACAAAAGACAGCAAGTTACTCTATAAGGAACTTGCAACTAATATTTCAGTATTTGTAAAAGTAATTGGCAAATCCCTACTAGAGAAATAAATAAAATTTTATCTACAGAAATGGATGTGCTAAGGAGGCCAGCAAGAAAATCAGGGATGGAAAGAATAAAAAATAAATATATAAAGGAAATAATGGAAGTGAAAGGGAAGCCGGACATCATAGATATTATAGAGCAGAAAAGCCTGCAATAGTATGGCCACGTCAAAAGGATGCCAGAGGAGAGAATACCAAAATTAATTATGGATTGGATACAACGGGAGAGAAGGAAAAGAGGACGTCCAAGAAAAACGTGGATGGAGGGAGTACAAGTAGCCATGACAACAAGAAATTTAGAACCAGATCAACGGAGAAACAGAGAGGAATGGCGTTTGGTTTCCGGAAGACGGCAACAGCTGTTAAAACCCCGGACAGATAGGTAGATAGATAGGTAGGTAGGTAGGTAGGTAGGTAGGTAGGTAGGTGGGTAGGTAGGTAGGTGGGTGGATGGGTGGGTGGGTGGATGGATGGATGGATGGATGGAATTGGCTTCAAAACTTTCATGCAGCTGCAGGTCATGTCCATTGCTCCGTTTTCCTATACAGAATACGAGTGCTGGGAGACGTAGCTGGCGAGCCACATACCCGATGACTGTTAGTGACGATGAGGAATGCTGTTTGGTATTAAAGCGTGACGAAATTTACAAATGTATCAAAAACGCATCGATCAGATTTTAGGCGATTATTGTGTCAAGCATCGTCAGATTTTTAGAACAGAGATCTGTATTTTGGCCAGAACACGTTAGCTGCTATCACGACAGCGCAGCGATCCTTTTGTTGGCAAACACACTGTTATCTTCCGCCTTGCTTGTAGTTAACTTCTGCACTTGTGCATGAATTGATATAAATGTGCAAGAATGGAACAAGTTCTGAGACTTCAGAGGGAATGTTGCGCACATTTAGTAAAGGTAAAGCAGTCCCGTTACAGGCCTGGAGTGTCTCAGGAAGTTAAGGTTCCCAGATTTCGTGACAACGGCACAGGATGGTGGTAAGGTTGTCAGCTTTATGCACCGGCCTCCTTTACCCCCAGGAAATACTTCTGGTATTCATTTCTGTTAGAGGGTGAGTCGACCCCGGGCCATAGTGCGATCGGAACGATTTTATATCAATGAAAATTTCCAATAACACCAGCTGAGATCGAACCAGCAACCTTCCGATTTGTAGCGCAGCACCTTAACCACTGTGCTACCGCGGTCCCCCCGCACATATAGTAGCCTGTGTAATATACGGACTTTAGAAGGACGAGTGCTGCATTACAGGCTCACGTATGTGCTTGTCTAGGGTTGAAAGGATTACTGCTTCTGCCAATAGCAGACTCCTATTATAGAGAAATGAAGATGTGGCTATTGCTTACTAATTATAGTGTAACGTTTTTATTGTTTATTTCCAAACAAGTTCATGTACATAGGAATGTGTACAGGACTTAATTCTGAACATGTTTCCGCCCTTAAACGTACTTTCTGGACGTAGTGAGTGTATGTATGTATGTATGTTTTCCTATTCGCTCTCGTTAAAAGTGTTAAAGACGTTACTTAATGCAATACCTAGATACCAAACACTAATTAGCAGTTTTAGTATAAAACAATTAAGATATTTAGGTATGTTCAATTCCAACGCGTGCTGTATAGAATAACTATCGAGCAGAAACATTTACTCCATGAAACGCCTAGTTATTCTAGAGAATAATTTGTTGATACTTTCCGACCTGCAAAAGAAACGTATGAGGACTCTAGGGAAAGATGAGGAGACCAATACATATGAAGAAAGAACAAGCCTTGAATGGCCTACACCCTACTGCTGGTAATTACTAACATTAGTTAAGAGTGGTAACATTTTTAGGCGCGTTCACAAAATTGCGAAAAGCGACTATTAGTTTCATCATATCTGTCCGTCCGTCCGCATAGAATAACTCGGCTCCCACTGGACGGATTTTCATAAAAATTTATATATGAGGATTTTTCGAAAGTCTTTTGAGAAAATTCAAGTGTCATTAAAATCGGAAAAGAATAAACGGTACTTTACATGACGACCAATATACATTTTTTACCATATCTCGCGCATTTCTTCTTAGAATGAGGTATGCCTCAGACAAAAGTTGAAAAGAAAATCAGAACACTTATTTAGTGTACAGTAACTCAATTTAAAAAATCCTACCATTTATGAGATAATGTGGAAAAATATTGTAGAGCTAGGCAGGCCACAGATGACAAAATGGAGCATGCGCATTGCATGCTCATAACGAAGGCTACAAATACACGCACTCAGGTTGCATAATACTCATTGCTTTTCCAGAGCAACAATGGTTGCATGAAAGCGCCTCGGTATTACGTTACGCATGCATTGCCTGTCTTGTTTTCTGATTACGTATTTCGAAATAGAAGCACTCTTGGCGTGTCTAATTGCACATTTTTTTTAAGAAGCGTAATTACCCACCTTAACAGTAACATATATACGTGCGAATGTTTATCTGTCTTGCATAGGCTTAGGTTCGATAGTTGTAACGTCACCTCATAAACTGACACATTTATTCAGCATTGGAAAAGCATCAGATTGTGGGTATGTATGTGGAATGCAGATATCCTCATCTATTTTACCTTAGTGCCTGCACGGACAAAAAATTAGGTTGAAGTTCGAGTTGGTTATCTCGAAAATACAACTTGAATGCATCAGTACTAATCCTATCTGCTGGCACCGGATGTGAGATTGCTTGTTTGAGTTGCGGTGTTAGGAATTGTTACGAAATATTCTCCTACAGTATGTAAATCTAGTCATATACTGTGCGTGGTTAGACACTGCATCCAAAAGTGCACAGACAATAGGTTAATGAAGTGAACACTTTATATTAAATTATTTGGTACAGTGAAGTGATTCCTGCAGCTTGAGAGTCAGACCCTTCGTCTACTGAACTACAAGGAGCCATGCGCACTGTCTGTACACACGCGTAAACATGTGGTCCTGTTTTCATTCGACTGATGTTACTTGCAATTGCAAAGATGTTACGCCAACTCTTTTGCAAAACCAATTTCAATTGAAAACTTAGAAAACCCATCTTCAGATAGTATTAACCCTAGAATCCCATACAAACTGTATCATGTGTTGACCAACGGTAGTCTCTTCACGACAAACGTAAAATCCTGCAAGCATCTACGTGTAATTACCGCCCAGGTGGACCTAAATCAAAATTTTCAATACTAAAGCTTTGATTCCAGAACTATTTTCCGCAAGATATCTTCAAGTATGTTTTATTTTGTAGTGTAAAGTGTCTTAATTTTTTTTAAGCGATGGTAGAAGGTGGATGAATGAACGTTTTTACAAACTAAAATTTAACCCTCACAAACAGCGTTGCTAGATTATGTAGGGTAATCCATTCAAGATGCTGTCCGGTTGCCATGAATCCTTATAGACGTACTTGATGGAACCTTGAATACTATGATAAGAGATGAAGAATTTCTTTCAGCGAGGTCGCATGAAATCTCTCACCCAGAAGACACGTGATACCCACACTCTCCGCTTTCATCGCGGAAGTCAACTCATCTCCCTTGTTATATGACAAGAGTGGTTTCACATCGATGTGACACGTTTAAAGTTTCTGTCTGCATAAACAACTTTTCTTACTGTCAGACAGAGAATTTACGAAGTACTGACAGTTCTCCAGTTCTCTGCTTTTGACAGGCTCTTCTCAGTGAATTTTAATATTTTTTGGTATCTGGGGGATAGGACTTAGGCAGTTATAGTGAACTGTATGTGATTTTGTTGCATATCGCTTCAGAAAATATGTAACACGTATTAGACTACATTGTTACTAAGTAGCACGTGCTTCCATTTTCATTTACGTATAGTAGACTCGCCTCGTTCGCCGGTTTGCACATCGCGGTCTTCCGTTTTCGCGAGAGAATTGTTTTTACAACTCTTGTGCATCGCGATATGGTTCCCTCACTCGTCACGGCTAATATCCGACAGTTCTCGACTCGCACTCTTAGTTTAACCAAGGAGCACTTTCAGCAGCTGACAGCACTCCGTGAACCATTGGGCGAGATTTCTGATGTGGATATATGCGGAGCACCAGATGGCTTATGACTTTTGTAGCCTTAGGTATCCAACATTCAGCGCGCGTGCGCCATATTGTCATATCTGGATTTAAATTAAATTAAGCCAAGACCACCTCCTTGAACATTTCAAATGTATTGTTGACCACCTCCCATTCATTCGACGAATGACGTAAGTTAATATCAAGGTCTTAAATAACATTACAAATAAATAAATGGATCATGTACATCAAAATACTAAGTACACAGTTTCATGAGAGAGGGTGTTTCATGAGCAGTTCCGCTGGTTAGCACAAGTCATGTTAAGGGTGCTAAAAAGCCCTTGGAATTTTTTCTGTACTGAGCCCTGTAGATCACATCTCTGGTTTTGATGTTCGTGTGACCGTGCATCCTTAATATGAAATGACGTGTGAGACCAACTAGATGCAACAAATTATGGTTTATTAATAATATATTAGCTTAATATGTTTCAGCATCATTATGCCCATCTTCAGAAGCTCCAGACCGTATGTTACTGCATATGGTTTTCAGCACTGTAAAAGATAAGTCAGAATAAGGTGTTTGCATTGTGAACGATTGTTTGTTGTGATGTAAAGGTTGTGAAGGATACGCTGAGAGTAAGCTCCTTAACAACCGGCATGAGTATGGACCTATAGACAAAACATTGACCCTTCTTAAGCCTCTCAACAACACCTCCTTACTAACCCCCTACGAGCATTTCTTCATACAATCCCTCCATAAAGAAGTGAAACTCATTTCTGAACAAAGCCCGGGCGAGCCGAAACCACTAATCCAACTAGCCATTTACCCTTCCCAACCCCCCGTATGACGAAACTAGTCGAATAACATCCTCTACAGATTGCACACAGCCTGCTTCCCGGCTTCCCAGTACTCCAGCCAGCACATCTAGCTATGTATAATTTTATGCTATATAACCCCTCACTCACTGACCCACATACGCACATACTACCCCCACATAACCCCCCACTCACCACCTGTAACCATTCTGAACATACGTTAGACCACACGTGACTTGCAACCTCCAACCACAGCACACACATTTCTAACACGACAGCACCTCCACAACATGATCCCTCCCACGATAACACCTTAACCTGACAAATAAGAACACGAACCACCTGACCCCACACAAAACACACCCTACAGCGCATTTATACAAGCTACCAACCACCACCTAACACAACAAACAATCGTTCGCAATGCAAACACCTTATTCTGACTTACCTTTTACAGTGCTGAAAACCATATGCAGTAACATATGGTCTAACGCTCCTGAAGATTGACATAATGATGCCTGAAACATGATGAGCTAATGGATTATTAATAAACCATAATTTGTTTCATCTAGTTGGTTTCACACGGCATTTCATACATTTCTGGTATTAATCTTTTAAAGCCTAGCGGTTATTTCACGTACCACCAGGTATTTAACATTAAAAAATTCTACATGGTGTTCACATTGCGTTGAGTGTTCTGTATGAACTTTTACCTTGTACGGCATTAACAGATAGGTTTTGTATAACCGAAGTGGAGAGTGTTTACTGCGCGGTACGCACTGAGTCCTTATATAAAGCAGAAAAGTTTCGTCTTTAAAAGGTTAAGTTTATTTTATTTACCACTGCTTCATAAAATAAAACGTTTATTTTTTTAGTCTCAAGTAAATGTTTGCTTGGATGTGACTGCTAACATCTGGCTATTCTACATACCACTTTCTTTAACTCTAAGAAAGTCTGATTTACGTTTAAAATATTTCTTTAACCTGTTCCTTACGATTCGCCCAACAAGCAGGCATTTTTACTCTCTACAGCACTAACTGCACTATATTTCCTGTGTGGTAGAGACTGGCTTTTCGTAAATTAATCAGAGTGTATTTGTACTCACTGTTCGATGTTCGACTTTTGGGAAGTGCAGGAAGGTGGTGGGAAGTAGATTGTTTGAGAATTCTGTAGAGAAATTAAGAAAAGGGTCTACACTAAATTTTAGATTTTGTTGAATTTTGGCGTCTATGATTGGAGGGCCGCATTATGCCGGAATTTTGATAGAGCTGCTAGGGCTGCATTTTGGTGAAACTGTTGCATTTGTGATTGGAGAGCCGCCTGGCTTCGCTACAAGGAAGAACTGGGAACTTTAAGAGACTCAAGTATTGTGTCTCCCTCTGTAATTAGTTTACTGTTTTCTTTATATGAAACATCCACGTTGGAAGTAATCCTTCGATAACTTTTATTATAGAAAATACCAAGCTGCAGTTGCTTTGGTTTTTTTGTAATAAAAGTTGTGTATCAACGGGTTACGTCCTTGTTAGGTCTATTGCGTATTATACAAACAACGGGGATGTCACACCTTAAGTTCTCCGTTGGTTTATCAGTCACAACTGGACATTTGTATCTTACACACAAAACTTGCTTTGTAGTTGCCAAGTAAACTACGATTACAAAGCAAATGTGTGTTGTTGAAGATATTAATATACCATAGTGTATTTCTTCTTCTTTCTTCTTCTTCTTCTTCTTCTCTAGTTTTTTCTTCTTTTTCCTCCTCTTTTTCTTCTTCTTTTTTCTTCTTTTTCTTCTTATTTGTCTTCTTTTTTCCTTCTTTCTTCTTCTTATTTTTCTTCTTCTTTCTTCTTATTTTTCTTCTTTTTTCTTTTTCCTTCTTCTTTTCTTCTTTCTTCTTCTTTTGCTTCTTCTTCTTTGTGTTTTAAGGGCTTAACTCTGTCTCGCAGCCCTGAATGATATGTGGTTGTTACCGACATTTGCTCTTCAAATCAATGGATCCTACTGTTTTTAATATTCTGTGTTGGCAGCTTTCCTCCTTTTCGCGTATTTATCGACTGCAGTTTGCATAAGGAGAAAAAACGCGGGATCACACGAGTCTTAGCAGCAGTTATCTCTGGTTATCGAACAAAGCAAAGAGCAGAAGAATGTTGCAAGGTGATTATACAAGCACATGGCTTCTCTGTCTTCTGTGCAGGTCAACAGAATTGGAAGGCATGTCGGAGAGTGACACCAGTTCCTACGATACTCTGGACGGGCTGAAGAGCTACAGGTTACCCCGAAGACAACACTGGTCAAACAAAACGCAGTTCGTGCTCGCCTGTGTTGGTTACTGCGTAGGTTTAGGGAATCTCTGGAGGTTTCCTTACCTTTGCTATAAAAGTGGTGGAGGTAAGCTGTTCGTTCCATTGATTGAGTCCACTGTTATTTAAAGACGTATTTCTAATAACTGAAGAATAAAAAACCAACTAGATGCCACTTGTTATTTTATTGTACTTCTTATAGGCTCAACATGTTTCGGGCACTACTATGCCCATCATCAGAAGCTCGCGACTATAATGTTGATTACCACATTGGCCGTTTCTTTCTTGATTTGCTGTATGTTGGAGGTTAGCACGACTGTGCTTGAGCCTGCAACCCGGACACTACTCCAGGCTAACTGCACCTAATCTCCAACATACAGCAAACCAAGAAAGATATGACCAATGTGGTAATCAACATCATAGTCACGAGATCATGATGATGGGCATAGTAGTGCCGGAAACATGTTGCGCCTATAAGAAGTACAATAAAATAACAAGTGGCATATAGTTGGTTTTTTATTCTTCAGTTATCACAATGATGCACGATCTAATAAACATCAGATTCACGTATTTCTAATTCAATAGATGGTGTAACTGAATAGTACAACGATTCTGAAAAACTGTAAAATTCGATTCGAGTTTCATGTAAAGCAAAAGTTATATTAGACCCATTTGAGCCAAAATTAAATGTACTACTTCATGCTCTACTCTCGTCTTACGACAGGTCCAAGCATCTTCCAAAGCGAGTTTTCCAGAGAGTGAGATCTTATGCTTCCTCTTTCCATTTCCAATATCCTCTGATTCATTCAGGTCATACGGTAGCTGTTTACGTCTTCTTTCTCCTCTTCCCGTCAATTTTACCCTTTCCTGTGTCTTTCCTTCAATAACGCGTTTTAGAAGGCAGTTTCTGGGCAAGATGTGGACAATCTAGTTAGCCTTCTTGTTATTGTTCGTATTATATTCCTCTCTTCCGTGACTCTTTGTAACACTTTATTTCTGACATGATCGGTCTAACTGACCTTGTCCATCCTTTACCACCACCACATTTCAAACCTTTCCAGTTATTTCTGATCCACTTTCCGAAGCGTCCAAGTTTCAGCACCATACAAAGCTAGGCCACAAATGTAGCAATAAACAAGTTTTAAATTATTGCGAAAAATCTCATTACGTATCCCAATACAATATTTCATCGAAATTCTTTCTCTATACACTGTGTTTAATGACGCCGTCAGCAATTCAACCTATTTGGCGTCGAATGACTGTATCGTACAAAGGTACCATTCGATATCCGTCAAAAACAACGGGATTTTGTAAGTCCCAAATCAGTTAAAATTTTCTACTCTTAGTTAAACCATCTCCAGGCTGTAAGGGATTGTGTGAAGAGAAAATACACACCTATGTAATATTATTCAAAATATAAAACCATGCATTTGATATTATTCATAATCGATTTTGAATAAGATTACACACAAGATTCACATTTCTTCGTCATGCATTATTTCAGAGCCGAAACATGCATTTGATTTGGCCTTTTAATAAATAAGTATTGTCTTTGACAGGTATTTATTGGTACCTTCTTATACATAACGCAACGGCACGAAGCGCATTAGATTGAATGTATCGCAGTCCGGAAGACATGTGGAAGAAGCACTAGCATTTGTGTGGAGGGTCTGAGAAATACCACAACAAACGTTACAATATTATTCGCTGTGCAAGGCGAGAATCGAAACGGGCATCTCCCGAACACAAATCACAAGTTCAAAAGCTTAATCGAGCTTGTTCGAGTTCATCGAAATTTGTTAAGTAGTTGTGGATACAAATATATGGACGGACTAACCGGCACACCTGTCCATTGTGCCCTCAACTTTATGTACTTAGTGCAAGTAACACACCAATGTAAGGTGTTAGGTTCGGAGAAATTCTGCGGTGTGGGACTGAGGTGGCTTCTCTCGGCCTTCGCGCATCTCCTGTCGCAGGAAGAGGTTCTCAATTGTTCGGCGTTCATATGAAGTCCTGCTAATGCAGACCTCCTGGATGTGCACCACTGTGACGTACACACACCGCGTCCAGTACCAGCAATCTGAATATCCACTGCGTTCAGGTCTACTGGGCGTTGCGGCCATGCGAGCAACCCTGTCTGGAGTTGGCGAGTGCTCAACACAGGAGTTTGTTGTGCTCCATTGCGCATAAACCACATGCCAGTAGTCTGCTGTGCTCCATTGTGCGTAAACCACATTCCAGTAGTCAGTTGAGCTCCATTATGCATAGACCACATGCCAGGAGTCAGCTGATCTCCATTGTGCATAAACCACATTCCAGTAGTCAGCTGAGCTCCATTGTGCATAAACCACATGCCAGTAGTCAGCTGAGCTCCATTGTGCATAAGCCACATTCCAGCAGTCTGCTCTGCTCCATTGTGCATAAACCACATGCTGGCAAGCTTTGCTGGCTGTGAAATCCTCAGCAATATGGTGATATGATCTGTAACATTACTGCGCAAGTAGCCAGAAGCGGCAAAATATCTAACTGGTATTTGGAACCTGCTGCTCTCTCATCTTGCTCTGGATACCAACTATTCTGACCGAGGTTTGCATGGCATTTCTCAGTCCGCCCGGGAAAATGCCGAGATAGTGTCTTGTAATATGTGGCTACATATATTTCCACATCCTGTTCTGTGACAATGAGTTATTACTTCCCTGACCCTTATATTGGTTTGGTATAGAAAGTGTAAGGCCGTAGTTTAGTTAAGAAGAGTATGTTCGACTTTAAATCGTCCGGTCATTCTCCGAGAACGGAAAGAGTGCCGACGAGACAGGGGAAGCCAGTAAAATGTAATGGGGCACAGAGGTCCGGATCGGGTATTTCTGCATTGTATCTTTATCTGTTCACTGTACAAATTAAGCCCTCCAGGCCAAGCCCAAGTTACTCTGCAATTGAGAGTCAGTCTTGCCGATTTAGTGTTAAAATTTTTAGCCGGTCCGCCCTTGCTGGCGGGGCCCAAAATATTTTTTCTCCAGAGTCTGAACCCGCTCTCGGCAGCCCTGAATAGAAACGTCTCGTAAAATTCGTCGGAATGCGTCTATGTTCATGAAAATGTATCTAACTTACAATCTGTTTGTGGTACAGAAACAATGTTTACGTAGTTATTTTGTTCGAAATTTTTAAAACTTAAAAATATGTGAGACATATTTGAACTTACAAATCAGCTTTACGAAAAACAAATTATTGCTTTGCCTTTTGAAGAAATCGCAGGTGGGAATGCGAGGGCCTAGCCGCAGACACTACATTTATTGTAGGGACAGCGTTCATTTTAGTGTTTCATTTAACGATGGGTCTGCATGAATTTAAGCAGAATAAACCCTGGTTTGATGAAGAATGTTTAGGTTTTTTGGATCAAAGAAAGCGGGCTAAAATGCAGTGGATGCATGATCCAAGCCACAGCAATGTAGATAATCTGAACAATGTGAGGCGTGAAGTTAGCAGACATTTCAGGAACAAAGGGAAGGCATAACTGAGAGCTAAAATTGAGGAACTTGAAACTAGCAGTAAGATCCAAAACATTAGGGATTTGTATAGGGGCATCAGTGACTTTAAGAAGGGGTACCAGCCTAGATGTAATATAGTAAAGTATGAGAAAGGCGACCTGGTTGCAGACTCCCACGATATTGTGGTTAGGTGGAGGAACTATTTCTCCCAGCTATTCAACGTGCATGGGTTTAAGGATGTTGGGCAGGCAGAAATACACACAGCAAAACCACTAGTACCTGAGCCAAGT
>Ga0136643_10016105_pt1 | contig 11234 bp, 8 predicted proteins | sample TergutLab28metaG_FD_96883 | JGI IMG/M metagenome (GOLD analysis project Ga0136643, IMG submission 96883) | Labiotermes labralis P1 segment gut microbial communities from Petit-Saut dam, French Guiana - Lab288 P1 (version 3) (version 3) | ecosystem: Host-associated > Arthropoda: Insects >... | reverse complement strand
TCTCTCAGCGCCAGTTATGAACTCTCTCAGTGTCAGTTATGAACTCTCTCAGCGCCAGTTATGAACTCTCTCAGTGCCAGTTATGAACTCTCTCAGCGCCAGTTATGAACTCTCTCAGCGCCAGTTATGAACTCTCTCAGTGTCAGTTATGAACTCTCTCAGTGCCAGTTATGAACTCTCTCAGTGCCAGTTATGAACTCTCTGAGTGCCAGCTATGAACTCTCTCAGCGCCAGTTATGAACTCTCTCAGTGCCAGTTATGAACTCCCTCAGTGTCAGTAATGAACTCTCTCAGCGCCAATTATGAACTCTCTCAGTCCCAGTTATGAACTCTCTCAGTATGTAACTGTCTAGTACATCCTCTGCTTCAGTCCCAAATACTCTTATCAGCATCCTGTTCTCAAACATCTTTCATCTTCCATACGTGACTATTTACCAGTCGACACAGCGAAACATCCCAGAAGACTTTAATCTTAGCAACATTGATGTAGGAACTTCAACTGTCGCATCTTCCATCTCGTTTTCTGCCCTTACAGCGCGATACGAAGCCTCAGACTCACAAGACACAAATAAGCCTCCTGTTCTGACACCAGATCCCACTTCGTAAGCTACAGTATTACAGCATTATTAATTTTGCAAGGAAGCTGTACAGATGGGTGTCTGAGATTTAGCAGGACTCTGTCCATTGGCTAGTGACTTATCGTGGTTTTATCAGCTGCCTTTGAAGCAGGTCAGTAATGCCAACCTCCAACAATTCATAAGTAAAGAACGTTGTACTAACTGTGTGTATCATCAGCAGACGGAAATCTAAGCAGAACTTCTGTAGCAATACGAATCAGAGAGGTTTACTTCAGAGTTACAAACTGTACTTAGTACTGTTGGTGTCCGTGTGGAATTGCGGTTACTCCCGCACTCAGTACGAGTGAGTACTGAAACGCTACGCCAATACCTTCTGCTTTCCGAAATGCGGTTTCATGTTTCTTCGTAACAGATTTTTAAAAGTTTAAACTGTGCTGCGTTAGGCCTACTAATATCAAATGACAGGCGAAGAGATGTGCACATGCGTTGTTTATTAAACAACACTCGTGCAACAGCACAGGTTGATAGCGCGAGAATGAACAGGCCATCCTGTCAAGTTATCGCATACCACTGGACAGCCAGGGTTTGATCGCCACACCGTCCACATCGCCTCTGACCTCATAAGCTCTGTGTGTACCAGGGGCTGTCTTTCTGGTGGTAAAGCGGTCGGAGCATAAAGTTGAAACTCCACTCTGTCTAGCGCCTAGACAAAGAATACGTGGATGGCTCAGGCGGACAGCCGCCGGCTTCTCTTCGCAAAGGCCCGGTTTCTGCCTCAGACCAATTCATGCTGCATTTGTTACGGACGGAGCAGAACTAATGTCTCCTATCGGTATCATACCACCGACGTTCCACTCTTATTCTGTCATTATCGGCGGCGCTATAAAATCTCAGCGACTTAAAGTGTCGTTAAACAACATATTTCAAAATAACAATGTGTGGAGCTTCACCTCCGAAGCCGTGCATCTTTACGGCGCGGTGCTTAGGTGCAGGAACAAGATGGTTTATGGGAATATGAGTTATGAAGTGGGTAAATTCTGGCAGGAAGGGGTCTTGCGTAATTTGAACTGAAGGCAAAGGTCACCCTATAATATGCCATGAAGGCAAAGACAGGGGGTGAGGGGAAGTGTAACTATACTCGTTCACAGTCTCGACTATAGAAGGGGTAGGTAGTCAAAGTTACGCCCCAGCCGCTCTACTCCCAGGAAAGTGAGCCGGTACCCATTTTACAGGCGAGTAGGTGGGATCTCGGGGCCAGTCTGGACGGGTAAGAAAAACTTCGCTCCCACCGCGGTTCTAAACCCCGGGCCCCCGTAATTCGCTGTGAGTCGTAATATACACTACCGTATCCTGGCCACCCTAGTTCAAAGTACCTTCCTGGACTTTCTGGACTGACTCAGTAAAAAACGAATAACATGACTGAGGATAGCCGACTCCCGTACCAAGGATCGAACCGATAAACTCCGAATTACGAGGCACGACAGAATCGTAACCTGTCATTATGAGACGGGAATGACCTAAGAAACCCCTTTCACACTAGACTGCGTCCAGTGGAACAAACGAAATCTTGACCTCACGCCTGAGCGGGGAGTGCTGCTTGTAGAGGATAAATATTAATTAACTGGGAGGGCTTTGTATGACGGCGTTCGTAGCCAATTTAAATGTCCCTTCCTAGCATTTGCCTACAGACACTACTAACAGCCGCGAACACCTGTTATGGTAGCCGGTATTCGAGCAGATTTATGTCTGCGATGTCCCTGTGGCAACAATTCTGTGACGATGTTAATTTCTGCTGAGGATAATCCTTCTTATCGTTGACAGCAATGTGCCGTCCATCCTCCTAATTAATCTGCACTCAATTTACACGTAAATCTAATTTTAATACGCTACAATCTTTCCCAACTTTGTCACATTTTAGATGGATAATTATTTTAATATTCTAATTTTGTCTTGCATTCTAATGACGTGATACACGCACGTAGCTCAGTGAACTTCCACAACATTAACTTGTTCACTAGCCTTCTTAACCACTGCCTAACAAAGGAAGTATACCTACAGGCGTTTTTCATTCTGTGGCAGGACGCGGAAATGTAATTAAAAGTAGCAGAGAGGTAGGGTTGCAGATGAAAATATGGCCAGTTATTTTCATATTTAACGATGCTGTGACAGCTTCATTGCTTATATGACAGTACAAGGAAAGTCGGGTAATGGTTACGAATGAAACGTTGTGACTTACTGTAAGGTGGATTACCGTGGCATTTCAAGATGGCGTTGTAGTAAATAGTATTGATGGAATACAGGATGTCCCTTTATCGTGTCTCTGATAATGGTAGTTTATCGCATAGAGGGCCTGCATCCACCGGGACATCCCTTGACAGCTGCAGTGCTCAGGAAAACAATATAAGAGACAATTCGTCTTTATTCATCTGATGTTGCTAGAAGTGTGGTTACTGGTTTGCCTTACGAAATATGATAGAAGACGGTATGTTTCACTTTTATAACTCCATGGGGCAGAATAGTACTTGAGAAGATCATAGTTTCTCAGCTAACTATGAAAATCCGCGCATTTTATGCAACCCAAAGGTTCATTACCCTCTTCACAACAGCCTGTTACTTGTCTTTATCCTCAGGGAGACCATTTCAATCTGCACCCTCAAATCCTATTTCTTAAAAGCCCATTTTAATATTATCTTACCATCTACGCCTAGGTTTCCCAAGTGATATCTATCCCTCACGTTCGCCCAACAATTCCCTGTATGCATCTGTCCTATTTTTCATGTGTGTTACACATCGATAGAAAAAAAGGAAGTGGAACCTGGTGAGCCAGGTTTCATTTCCTAAGCTCCAACAAATGTGCTCGGGTTACAAGCGGTAGAATGTTTGTTTCTAAACACTTCTAGAAGTCACATAAATTACACTGTCAGCAAACAAGATGAATAGAAGAACGTGAGTGGGTAAAGCAGTCTCGCCGAAACATGCAGCGGCCGTCGTTATGACTGGCCGTTTACGACTGTTTATCCTCTCAACCCCGTAATGCTTAAGTTTCAAAGTTACATCGATTTTAACTCCGTTTTGCTTCTCGCAGTGACACAAAGTAGGATGCCCATAAACTCCATATACAACCGCAAAGTTTAAACTTCTGGCAAGTTTTATAAATTCGTTCCTGGAAGCGCATATATATGAACGTATAACACGGAGACCGTGCATGTTGGCCCGCCTAATTCTCAGAAGCTACTAAAAGGATTTCAATGATATTGGAGGTTTAAAGTAAAAGTTTTCGCATTTTATATTGGTTCTTATCGGTTCAACATGGGCACTACTTCACATAAAGCTCAAATCAATATTTATCAGTTTTTTTTCTTTCAAAAGCGGTACAAAATGTACACATTACGTAAATTACACGCATTTTATGCGACGTTTTAAAGGGCCATTTCTTTGTGTTTTATAGCTACGTTGTACATAAAACGACCATCATAACGCAGTCTTTAGGTTTGTGTTACTTCAACAAGATTCACTCAGTGTGCGCTGTACATACAGCCAGCAATTTGGTCATATTCAGGAGGGGGGTTTTTTTTTAACCAAAAAATAATTCGGAATATTCCCCAGTGTTCAAAACAGTGCTGCTCGCGCTATGAAAATATACTCCGTAATGCACTACATAGGCTTCAGGAAGGAGTTCTTTACATCTTAAATATCAGACGCTTTTACGATACGCCCACAACTATAATTTCATGTACGCGTAAAATTAAACTGTGTCTACCCGTCCAGATTTGCTCGAAACTTAACGTTGCTCAGCAGCATTGTGTACGGATCCCTGTTCCGAATTTTACCCCAGTCGGACAGTAAATGTGGGGAAAGGCGGGTATAAATTCGTTTAAACCCTTCCGTACGGCTTCCATTATCATAAAGGTACTGAAGTCGTAAACGTTATACGTAATTTTTGTGAATATGTAGATGCAACCACAGTTTTGATACCTAATACACGTACACCTTCCAGTCAGAACCGTGGAATATACAGAAACGCACGAAGTTTATTATTTCTTATAAGGGTTTAGTCTGAATTAGTGAAGATAAATGTAAAGGTAAAGGTAAATCAGCCCCGTTACAGGCTTGGAGTGGTCCAGAGTGTTCCAGAGTGTTCCAGGAGGTTAAGGTTCCCAGATTTCATGACAACGGTACAGGATGGTGGTAAGGTTGTCAGCCTTACGCACCGGCCGCCCTTACCTCCAGGAAATGCTGCTGGTACTCATTTCTGCTAGAGGCCCCAGGGCCATAGTGCGATCGTAAGGATATTATGTCAGTGAAAAATTCCAATGAACTAGCGACGATCCGATTTGTAGCACAGCACCGTAAACACTGTGCTACCGCGGTCCCCCGAAGATAAATATAGAAGCTGTATTTTTGTAGTTTAATAACTGCTCGAGATCGCTTCAGCAGAAAAAAATATATTCCGAATAAAGGTTGATCAACTTGATGACACTTGCTTTATTATCTACTGCTCAACATGTTTCGGATGTTAATACATCCATCTTCAGGAGCTGAAGATGGATGTATTAACATCCGAAACATGTTGAGCAGTAGATAATAAAGCAAGTGTCATCAAGTTGGTCAACCTTTATTCAAATATCAAGATGATGCACGGTCCAATACGCATAAAATATATTCCGATTTGTTTTTTAGTAATGTGAATACTCGTCCTGAAGATGACCAGAATGCTAGTCGAAACGGGAATAGAACATACTGAATAACTAATGTCCTAAGAGAACGTAAGTTCGGGTTCTGTTCTGATGCTCGTTTGATATACAGTATAAGTTTAGCCGTATTACGTAACAGCTCTCAAATTACGATTTTGTTCTGCTTTCTGGTAACGACAGACAAATGTAATTTGTGCTCATTAATTCACGACGACAATTTAAGCCATTCAAGCCAGAAGTTTCGGCATTCCTGAAAATTGTTATTACGGTAATTTCATCAGTTTCAACACGTTTCCATCACGCTTTGCCCCCCCCCCCCCACCCCCCAATTCATAAACTACATTTTTCCTCATTACTCTGGTACCTAACTTTATCTTTCATGAGATTTTTCAATATTTCTTTAAACTCTATTCAGTTTTTGAGATCATCTCCAAGACTGTTCATTTGAAAGTGTCATCAAATAAACCCAGAATTAATTACATATTCGCAAAGTGTTAAAGCCGCAGCGTGTTCTCTGGGAACTTTAATTAAGTTTAGCGGTAATTAATTACGGATGCTTTAACTTCATTTAACTAAGTTCATGGCGTCCCACTTAACACTTCTTTGAGTCCCGAAGTTACAAAAATCCAGCTTCATGTAAAAATAATAACCCGAGCTCGGTTACGCTACGGAAACCATTGGGTGAGATCTGCGGACTGTTGGCCCTGACAAGTTTTATCCGCTTATTTTTGCCAACGATTCTAAACATGAATTTCACTGGACAATTTAAATTAAGATGTTAAGTTCTGCGGCAAAGAGAAATGGATACTTCTAACATTAAGTTCTGCGACACAGAGAATGGATACTTCTAACATTAAGTTCTGCGGCACAGAGAATGGATACTTCTAACATTACGTTCTGCGGCACAGAGAGTGTATACTTCTAACATTAAGTTCTGCGGCACAGAGAATGGATACTTCTAACACTACCGTAGTTTTTCATATCCTCTGCTTTCAGCAACTTTCGCTGCTGTAAAAGAAATGTCGATAGAATTACTCCAATGGATGCTATTTTGCGGCGATGACTCCATGCGGACTTTATCTTAATTATCCACATTTTGGAGATACCGTCTCCATCTTTAGGGGGAAGTGATTATCCAGCGATCCTTGTCGATAATTATGTGCAAGGTGTTACTGTCCAGAAACGGAATTTTATTACATAACGCCTAATAGATCGTATTAATATTTATCTTCTTCACCATCATCTCTACAGTATCACCATAACCCAGTCATCTCGTATTTGCATAACCCATCTTTAAACAGACAGAAGCAGTCATGTACAAGCAATGTTAACCCCATCGAATATAGATGTAACTTGCCAATAAGTGTTATCGTCCGTTACTTGGATTACTATCGGAAACAAGTTGAAACAAAAGAAGAATAATTACACACTTCTGGCAGACTGGTGTCTCACAAGGACAGAATATTTACATTTTAACCATTCTAATGTACAACGAAACAGGTCATTATTAAATATTCATCCACCCAAATGGAATAAACTAATGTGGATTTATATCCTGTTTCAAAGAAAGCACGGTTCGGCTCCTAGAAATGTAGGCCACTTCTCCCTTTAACAAACGAAATGTAAGTGGCAATTACAACCAAAGAAGGAAATCAAGCGTACCTAGCAGTGTCATTATGTTATTGAAATAAGATGTAAAATTCGAACATGAAATGAGGGGAAAATGTTGTTACTAATTAACTTAATACCGAACAAAGATTCATTCAATCAAAGAAAAACCAAATTCAGACAGAATTTATTTTCAGTATATTTTGTCAAACACCTCCACATATTTTGGGCGTATCTATAGCCCATCATCAGGAGGTACAGATATAACAATTGGTACCTCCTGATGATGGGCTATAGATAGGCCCGATACATGTAGAGGTGTTTGACGAAATATACCGAAAATAAATTGTGCATCAAGTTGGTTTATCTTTGAATGAATATATCGAGATGAACGGCCAACAAAACATAAAATTTAGCGACAAATATGTTGGTATTATATGTATATATGCCAGATGTCTATAATGAGGCACTTGGTGATGCCACCTACTAACCTGTGTCAGGTTAGGGCCCTACTGTGTACAGCGATGCAGAATATTTGTGGGGAACCTGTAAAACGGCCGTGAAGACCAGAAGGACAGGGATGGTTACATTAATATGGGGTTGGTTTTGGTTCGTCGTGATTGGCGGTGCTTTAAATACAGAGTTGGTCACAGTTCGGTACTTACGTACTGTGGTAGGGCATAACCGGACTAGAACCTGCTGAATGTAAACCCCATAACAAGAGAAAGGTTCTTAACTCTGAAGTTACACTGTGTTGGATAAGTATGTTAATGGTCTGTTTAATAAGAAGCAAATTTAGTCGATAAAGGTCTAACAGCATAAAAAATATACGTATTTTAAACAGTATATGTAATTTTATGTAGAATATTTCTCTTGCGAGTAAAAAATCTTTGTATCAGTTCAGCCGTTTTAGTGCCCTTATTTCTAACGGCACAAAACCACGGTAATATTCACCACTAGGTCACTGCAGTAAAGTAACACATTAAAACCTCCATCATATCGGTGGGTCGGGATAGCAGCACAGCGACTAGTTACGTGCTGGACGGTCTGGGGATCGAATCCCGGTGGTAGGAAATTTTCCGCACCAGCCCAGACCGTTGTTGGGTCCCACCCAGCCTCCTGAACAACGGGTGCCGGGTCTCTTTCCCGGAAGCGGCCGGGGCGTGGTGTTGGTCACCCACCAACATCTCGCTCCGAGGTTAAAGGAAGAGTACAGCTGTACCTCTACTCTGCCCCTCGGCCTTCATGGCCTCTTCGAGGGGAAATTTTACTTTTACTTCAAAGCGAAGTGCTGCCAGGTTGGAACAATAAGGACAACGTGGTGGATACTTCGGTCTTGTACAAGTAATTACATACAGTTATTTGTTTCTGCCCACCAACTGTAGATGGAGCGTGGACATCAGGTTTATATTCCCGAAACACGATTTGAATTTCCAGGACGGCTTAGACAATTATACTACAGAACAGAGAAAATGGATGCTTTCATGACTGCTTAAACTGTAGCAGAGTTGACTACTGGAAGGCGTCGCATACACGCATCTAAATCCATGCAGCACCTTCCTAATTTAGAAGCTGACAGTTCCTTAGCCACTCACGAAATTCCCCGCATTTTATAGCATTCGAATTTTCCTTACAGTGTTCACATTTCCCTCCACCGTTCCCTATACCAGGACACATGAATCCAGTTCACACCGTCCTGTCCTATCTGCTTAAGAACGTGTGTGCCCAGTTTTTCCCAGCGGTCTCTTTTCGTCCGGTTATCAGACCAGGTCCCTCTGTACTTTTTTCTTCTCTTCAGTGCGTGCCGTTGGCATACACATGTAAAACTAAATATGGATGGTAATTTCACGGCCAGGACTGGACACGGAGACCAGACGTACAGACAAAGTGCTCGGGTCGTTAATGTCCACCATGATGCCACATGCCGTGAACAAACTGCGTGCGTCACACTTTTTTTGGCTTCGAACTCAAGAAGGGCCGACAGGTACTGACCGCTGGAAACTAGACATAGCCGTTTCAGACCCCAAATAATGGAAGGCCACAAACTCATTAGGGAATGGTAACTTGGAGATATGTTTTGCGCTACTAGACTTTATTTTCTATTCGACTCCCGGCAGGAACGAGGGGTTCTTCTCTTCTCAAAAGTTTCCGGACTGGTTCTTGGACCTACCTAGATTCTTATTCAAAGGGAGGTTTTCGCTGGAGGTAAGGAGGCTGGGTCGCGAAGCTGTACCTCTTTCCCATATACCAGCGAGGCAACCTCAGTGAGAATTGTGCCTCACTATATTAAGTTTTTAGAATTATGAAGTCGTACTAAATACCAAACAAATTATAAAAGGCCTCGGTAAAGACCGTACAAGTCTCTCTTGAAATAGCGTATATTAACCCTTTAAAGACGAAGCGCAGACTGCTTTATTTAAAGACCCAGTTCGTACTGCACAGTAAACACTTTTCATCACGTTTATATAAAAAAACAATCATTTTGTGGTGTACAGGGGTGCTGATGAGTCCTTAGCCCGACCAGAAAGGAAACAAGTGACCACACTCGGGATTTATTTAACATACTCCCCACGAAGCTCAATACACTTCTTAGCCCGTTGCTCTAACTTTTGGAAGCCACTCAAAAAAATTCAGAAGTTTTTCCGTCCAACCAGGCCTCCGCGGCATCAGTGACTAATGGCTAAGGACTTATCAGCACCCCGGTAAGTGGCAAAAGTCGGTGTTTGTTCTCAGATAAATACAAAACACATAAATACACAGTGTGGGCAGAAAGAAAAACTATTGAATGTTCAACCTGTTGGTGCATCACGTAACCACTAGGCTTCAGAAGGTTAAGAAAGACCACAAAATGGCATTGTATTGTGTATACACCATAACATTACATAAGAATAGTTCCTTTTCTCTTCTCTACGCCTACATATAACTGAAAAATGACGACATTCAATGCGCTAGATTTCGGTCTATGTTCCGTTTTGACATAATGTAGTTTACCTTAATGGTTTTACCCACGTCACAATCGACAGGCCGTGAAACACCATCGGACACACGAGGTTGTTCGGCGTTATTTTTTCTTGTTTTCTGAGTAAATGTGGAAGATTGTGTTACATTATTGGTAAACTTATCTTTACATGTAATATTGTACTCGTTTTCGTCTACGGGTACAAAAGAATCTAGAGATATAACCAGAATTTTGTCAGTTCCGGGAGTCCCTTTACAAAATCCATGTTGTGGAGAGATGATAATCACCCATTTGGTTTGGTCGTAAAAGCTTGATCATAAGGAAGGTGACAGTTACTGGTTCAAGCCGTGATGATTGATTAAGGAGCTTCATGGGGCACACTTATTCTTGAGAAGATTATTGTCCCTCGGCCGGTCAACGAATTCTCCTCGTTTTTATGACAGCAAAAAGGGCCAACATAACTCCATATCCTGAATCACACTAATCAACCCTAGTTACCCAAGAGCCATCTTAACAGCAACGCATCCATGCTTAGATCTTCGAATACGACGATTCGCTTCAGGTTTTTCACTAAAATTCTGCCTGCATTTCTCGTCTTTTCCACATCAATGCCACACATTACGAAGCTCCACATTAAGGAATTTTCTCCTTCGTCTGTCTTAGGTCCAAGTAATTCCCTCAGTAACCTATTCTTAAACAACCCCAATCTTGTTGTTCCCTGGAACTGAGAGGTCAAGTTTCACATCCGTACAAATGAGAGTAAAACTACGCATTGTCGGTTTGTACGTTTTAATCTCTGTGCTTCTAGGCGGCCTGTGGGACGGTGAAACACTCTCGGTTTATTTCAATTTAAAAAGGAGTACTGTTAGCACTTTTAATGCTTCATTTTCAGATTTTAACGATGTCTTTCAAAATAATTTTAAAGCTTCAGCATAATCACAAATGCAGCAACTTTTATACGTTGAAAAAATTAAAGACGCTGTAAAACATAAACTTTATACGAAAGAATAAAACTCGCATTATTGAAGTAAATTATTGTTTATATGTTGACAATTTTCTCTTTTTATTTCTATGGTGATACCTGATTATGGGCCCTGTGGTAGGAATATGTTTTATGGTGATACCTGTGTATGGGCCCTGTGACCGAAACATGTTTTATGGTAATACCTGATTACGGGCCCTGTGGCCGGAACATGTTTTATGGTAATACCTGATTATGGGCCCTGTGGCCGGAACATGTTTTATGGTGATACCTGATTATGGGCACTGTGACCGGAACATGTTTTATGGTGATACCTGATTATGGGCCCTGTGGCCGGAACATGTTTTATGGTGATACCTGATTATGGGCCCTGTGGCCGGAACATGTTTTATGGTGATACCTGATTATGGGCC
>Ga0136643_10016101_pt1 | contig 11236 bp, 8 predicted proteins | sample TergutLab28metaG_FD_96883 | JGI IMG/M metagenome (GOLD analysis project Ga0136643, IMG submission 96883) | Labiotermes labralis P1 segment gut microbial communities from Petit-Saut dam, French Guiana - Lab288 P1 (version 3) (version 3) | ecosystem: Host-associated > Arthropoda: Insects >... | reverse complement strand
GAAAAGTCTCAAGCTCCTGATGATGGATGTATTAATGTGCGAAACATGTTGAACATAGAAGAAGTGAAATAAAACTTAATAACTAGTGACATCAAGTTGGTCTGTTATTCATCAACTCTCACAATGATGCACGGTCCAGTATACATAAGATTTTCTAATTAGTGTTGCATTCTCTGGTGGACAGTCTAAAAGAATCATTTTATTATACACTACCTGTTTTTCATAGTTTAATACACTTTTGGCATTTATTTTATATTTCGATACATTTTCTAATTAAAAACTACTTTAAGGTCATCTGCTCTCTAGATGAGGGAAATAGAGAATTAGAATCTCAAGAGAGTTACATAATTGAATCTCAGTTTACTAAAGAACAATAGAAAGTACCATACTTAAACGGTTAAATAAAGCTGCAAAATAATCGTAACTACCTAATGGTATCCTTAAACAGTGGTTCTTTCACAAAAGGAAAGTTCTTATCGGCTGTGACAAATCAGTTCGTTTTATTGTTCTTTTTTATATCCTTGTATTTGCGATACATATATCAGTGTATTTGGAAGCAATTTATTCCTTCAGAATTAAAAAATTCATGAATCTGAATATCAGTCACTTGTTGCTTTATACCATCCATGAACGTAACATGTTCTAGAGCATCGTGTCTTAGACAACTGTCTGAGTGCCACTACCTAGGTCGGCGGAGTCGTTTCGAAATGAAGAACGTCCATTACCACTCAACTGTCTATAAGTCTAAAGGTACATTTATGGGGACAATTTTTTTTGTTTTTCTGTTTCTTTAAAAAAAACTCTCTGGAACAGTACTCTGAATATTGCAGAATAATTTTCCTGGGCAACGTGGGATTTCAGAAAGTTACATAGTTTTGTTGTACTTGTTTATAATGGCAGGTACAATGTATGGGCTGAAGTACTGCTTAGCATATATCGATGTTGTGTTTTACATAAAGCAGGTGTAAACTGAGAGATATTATAGTGCTAATTTTAATTAAAAAGTGACCTTATGAAAATAGAAGCGTATGTAAGCTGTGCTGGTGTGGTAAATTTCTTATTTCATAAATACACATGTGGACATATTCAGGTTTTATAATTCCTGTAATTACATCACAGAAATTTTATGTCTTTGTGTCTGAAAAGTCGGATCTTTTTGCAGGGTATTAAAGGATTATCAGAATTAACAATGCTGAAGATCTTTTTCAACTGTTCTTATTTATTTGCTACAGTTTTGTCTACAATATTGCGTCAGGATTTTATTCCTCCAGTAACAAACCTTCGGACTACATATCCAGTATGTGCTTCATATTAAGTACTTGTTTTCAGTTTAATTTATCTTTAAACACCACAACGAATATGACAAACGTGTAGTAATGTAGTAATAATGAAGATGCACTCAATTTTACACCGGTATAGCACTAATCGTCCATGAAAGCTCTTGATTTACCGTCAACTACGTAGACAGGCGAGTTTCAAGATGCATCTCCCATATTCATTTCCAGTTGTGTATCTGCTGTAAATAACGTGCAGAACCTCGGTTTTTGAGCTCCACCTGTAGAATTTGGTTCCGAATGATTATATTCGTTACGAAAATTGAAGTCATTCCTTATTGCATCTGCAGGTCCAAAGTTTGAGTCCGATGTAGCAGGCATTACCTGCATAAGTGTTGTGATAAGAACCCATAAGATAAAACATATAATCGATTTTAACACTTTACCTGCTAACGTAGAGTATATATTACGAGCTTATTTCATGACATGAAACACAGCATATTTTACATAGTTTTATATAGGAGATATCACTTGGCAGTTTATGGCAATTCCACTAGATTTCCCTTCCGAAGTAACATATAAGTCAAGGGGAATAATGTGAGACCGAAAAGTGTTGTACTTGAAGGCGAGCTTAATGTAAAAATGTTGGGCCTTTTTTCTGTTCGTTAATCACATTACATGAATATCAATGATCTGTTTTATAGTAACGCCAAACATCATTTTATTCTGTTGATACATAAGCGTCAGTGGTTTGCTGTTTACTGTTAACATGGTAATATGCATGTAACTTGATAGTCAAGTACTCTTTCAGTAATTTATTAAAACCATTAAACATGTTCGAGAGAATGATAGTCTTTTTTACCAACTTGACGCACAACTTGTTTATTTTAATACATGTATCATACTCCTCTACATGTTTCGAGCACTATTATGCTCATCTTCAGAAAGACAATTGTATTAGTGCAGCATCTGGTATCGTCACTCTCTTTAGGTGACTGTTCAGTACACAGGTTACGAGAGGACGAGACGAGACCTCTCGTGTAACCTGTGGTCTGAACAGTCACCTAAAGAGAGTGACAATACCAGATGCTGTACTAATACAATTGTCTTTCTGAAGATGAGCATAATAGTGCTCGAAACATGTAGAGGAGTATGATACATGTATTAAAATAAACAAGTTGTGCATCAAGGTGTTAAAAAGTACTGACATTGTATTAGGATGTGTGGTCAACAAAATATAAAAAAGTCATAGTTTTAGTAATAGCTGCTAAATATGTTCACATTATTTTACTGTTCGCTGCACATAAAATTATAATGCTAACAGGCTTTCCCTTTGTCCTGTTTAGGTACGAAATTTGCTGTCTGCCTATAACAGCGTGTTTTAAGGAAAATTTGAAATGGAAATAAATTTAGTATTTTGAGATTAAAAGAGGCCTTTTAGTAGCTTGGTATATTGTACTCTTCATAATATATTAAGCCTATTGATTCATTGCAGAAAGGAACACGTATTTGGTAGAACATTTAGAATAATACGGTTGAAAAATGTTTAAAAAATTTAGTCTTTATAAATGTAAATATTATGTATACAATTTTTACATTTGTAAGGCCCAGTAATATTCAAAATTTCCAAGTTGCCTATTTTATGAAATGGGCTCTGAAAACACTGTCCATACTCCAGTATCTCGAAGTGTTAGACATGCAAGTACATAAAATTTCAGCAAATAAAAAAAAAACTTTCAAAGACAATACCTGCAAAACCGAGAATACGTTTGTAAAGTAAGAATGTGCCTGCCGAATTTCAATCTGTTCAAGCTCAGAATAACATAAACTAATACTTACGGATGTAATATCCTCACAACTCCTGTATTTTCTGAATAGTAATTAGCATAGCTAACAGAGGACAGAGTATGTTCTTGCTTGAACTTGCCGCAAATATAATCTGCTTTCTGCCAATCATTCTGCACTAAACTCAAGTCAGCAACAACAGCGACATGTGTGTAAGTGAGGCAGATATCCTGGTCTGTTTATTGCATGTAAAGTACTGAATATACCTTTGATAGTTGCAAATATCTACTATTCTAACATGCAATTTTAAATTATTTAATTCATCATGTGTGAGTAATGTGAAATAAACTTCAAAAGAGCGACTTTATTTTGAAGGCTATGAGATATCCTTGGGCATGATTTACGTGTAATTACATATTTATACGTAATTGCATACCTACACTGTGGTGTCTGCAGTCTGGATTACATTTATTTTTACTATTATTGTACTCCGTAATGAAGTGTCGATAAGGACCGAAAGAAATGGAAGTTAGTGCTGTTTATAATATTATTGTAAATATAATTAAGTTGTATGAATTGGTTTTAATTATAGTAATTAGACACTATATCAACTATATCCTGTCGGAGAGACGAAATAGAGCTTTACCCTTCATTTAATCTTCCGCAGGATAAAATAAAGTTTTTTTCTGAATAAACACCGAAAGGAGAAACAAGTGGCAGTAGATATTATCGTAGAGGAAATGATTTTATTAAATAATTAAAAATTGAAATGTTTTCCGTAATTTCTCCCCCATAAGATTGAAGATGTATTGCACTGACACAGACATCAATTTGTTGTACTGAAAAATGTCAAAATTATGTATAATACTCCTCACACTGAGACAATATCTGAAATAATAAGTGTATTTATTAAGAAGTGAACCCGAAAGAACACAATATATATGCTTCGATTTGTAACTATTTATACACTTGATATCACACCTAGTTATTTATTTTGTGTACAAGAATTGTCCTCTAAATTACCGAACAAAAATGGAAAATAGTATTTGGTTTGCAGAACGCATATATACACAGTGCGGTCCAAAAATTCCATTACTGATTTTTTTAAAATCAATGATATATGATGAATACACACGCCTTATTTGTATTCAAAGTAAGCTCTACTTGCATATATATATATATATATATATATATATATATATATACAGACTTTTACGCGGTCCTATGGTTTCCGAAAAGCTGCAAAAAATTCCTATTTTTGGGCCTTCTTTTATTCATCAGTTATGACTTCTTGGATCTCAGCAACATCCGTAAGGTGGAGCCCCTTTAACTTCATTTTTAACTTGGGGAAGAGAAAATAGTCTGGCGGAGATAAATCTACAGAGTACGGGGGGGGGAGGGTGATAAAGTGTTGTTTGGGTCAAAAATTGACAAAAACTTGCAGCTTTATCGGCGGGCGCATTATCCTACAGCAAGAAGAAAACTCGAGATCAGAACGCAGCTGGATGACCCAGTTGAATGCGTTTCAGGAGGCGATCTGTTACTCCTTTGTAAAATTCTGTATTTACTGTTCTTTCCTCTGGCACGAATTCCTTGTGCACTTCGCCTTGGGAGTTGAAAAATATGTCGACATGGCCTTGATGCGGGACATTTGGAATTTCAGTTTCTTCGAAGAGAGTAATTCTCACCAACGCATTCAGAACTCTATCGCTTTGTTTCATGGTCGCAGACAAAACACCAGGTCCCATCTCCCGTAATATTTTGTTAAAAAAATGTTGTCTGCATCGGCCATCACGATAATGTGTTGGCAAGATGGGACTCGACCTTCCCTTTGCTCAGGTGTCAAGGAGTGTGAGACAAAACCTGCACACAACTTTCTCTTTCCCCAGTCCTCTTTCAGAACCCGAAGAACTACAGTCTTTGGGATGTTGAAAGATTCTGCTATCATTCTTGTTGTGATTCGAAGGTCATTTTTGGCCAGATTAGCAACAGCAGCAATATTTACCTCAGTATGAGTCGATTCAGGACGGCCACGGCCCTCGTCATCTTCTACCAGCTCCCTTCCATCTCCAAATCGAGACTACCACCTAAAACCATTTGATCGGTTCCGAGTCTCAATCCCACAAGCCTTTTGCACCAATACTAGTTTTTCTGTCTCACAGAGACCGGCATTCAAACAAAATTTTATTGCAAATCTCTGTTTATTTCCGCCATCCAAGAGGTGTAAAGAAAACTGTTTTTGCAAGACAGGTTATAAATCGTACATTGTCGAAGATAAACAAACTAAACTCAGTGTGTGGACGGATGTTGATTGATAGTACTTAGTTATTTGGTTTGCCGATAGATCGCTCTTGTTCTGTTATTTAAAAAAATCAGTTCTAAAATTGATGGACCGCGCTGTGTATGTATGTATGTATGTATGTATGTATGTATATATATATATATATACACACAATAGGATCCATACATACATACACATATATTTATGTATAATATTTTCAAATTATATATATATGTGTGTGTATAATATTTTAATATTTTACATTAAATAGCCGTTTTGATTTTTACTACTTCTTAAACCTATTCACTTAATTGCATAAATCTTTGAATATCTGTAAGATAAACCGCACACTATCCAAGTAGGGAATCGTGACCACAATAAAATAGGAAATTACCTCCTATAACGGTATGAAGACTGTCCATGTGTGGACAGCAACATGTCGTTGGTTTATGTACTAAGGACTTTTAACTTGGAGAATACATTTTTTAAATAAAATATTTTGATTTTTACCACAAATGTATTTAACTCAGACTACATCCGAATAATTTTTATTGTAGGTCGTTTCTTGAGAGGAATGTAACATTGCATTATTGAAGACAGTGTACAAATAGTTGTGCCAGATTTGGGGTAAATTTATGGAGACCTTGAAAATAATCGTAGATAAAAAAAACATACGCGGTATAATCAAAGCCTGTAACAAGATTGTGGGATAACAATAGTTAATAAATCTTGCGATTTTGCTGCTATTTAAATGCCGGAAGAAAACAAGGAAATTAGTAGACATGTTACGTTTTGCAAGCTGAAATGCCCTTTTTGTCGCTAACATCACACACACTTACCTCAGACTTCTTTAGTTAGAATAAAATAACCCTGAAATGAAAATAAATTTATATTCTTTTAGACCGTTTTGAATATAAGTTTGAAACATACGAAGACAATGTTGAATGAGTACCTGAAATCCCCTAGCAAATAAAGACTACGGATTTCCTTTATGCTATTTGTTACCTATTATTTAGACAAGTGTGACGTCACTACGTGCTGCCTTAAATGTACCGGATACTTAAAAATTATTAGTACTTTTATGACGGAGAATTAAATTTGTTGTCACCTCAATACAACATCAAATATATGATTGCAGGTACAGTTTGTGCACTGCGTCGGACAAAAGACACACAATGAAACTATCACGTAAGTTTGGGGCACTTACGTGCAAACATTTTTGTATTGGAAAAAGAGTACATATTGCATTTTCTGAGTTACTGTCCGTAACCTTATCTATCCAGGACACAAAATTCGTAAGACATATCATATTTTCATCTGTAACTCGTCCGGCTCTACGAACGTTTTCTTCACTATTTAATATACGGCACGTCTTTCGAAAAAAACACACGCAACACTAAATGTGTGCTTTGATTTTCTGTACAAATTCTTCCGAAATATTTAGCACTATTAATAATTCAGCAAGGTACATAGGCTCATGTAAAGTGTAGTTATTCTTGTCAGATTTTAATGAAAATTGAATTTTCTCTACAGATTATGGAAAAATAATACAATATCAAATCTTATGGAAATCATTTTCATGAAAGCCGAGTTGTATAATGTGGAAGGACGGACCGACGGACGGACTGACAGAAAGACTCACAAACAGACAGTCAGACAGATAAACAGACGGGCAGACATGACGAAGCTAATAATCGCTTTTAACAATTTTGCGAACGCACCTAATGGTAATGATAGGATGTAGACCACAATTTATGGCGTTCTGTTAATAATTAGACACTGTTACGCTTTGATAATCATAACATCAGAATATTAGGACATTCTGTTAATATATAAGCTGCAGTATGTTACTGTTTACCACTCACATGATAATATGGATGCAAGTTTGGAGTCGTATCATTTTCCTATTTGTTAATTAAACTGTTATCTTTTGTAAATTATGTTAATTTATTTTTTCTACAATTAACATCAATGTACTTGTCTGCTTGCATTCTATAAAAACTAAAAGACCATTATAAATTTTGTTTTATTTATGTGTCACTCTTAGTTTCTTAGGCTAAGGGACGAATATATACCGATGAGTTTTGAGAAGTGAAATTGAAGGTGAACTTTTAAATGATAATTTATTAAGAGAACATTGAAAATGCCATTTGAATATCTTCGTAATTTTCACTCTTCGCTGATTATTAGGATTCTTATTTCTTTATTCGAAAGGGAGTGAATTTGGCAGAGGATGTAAAATGTTTAAGTAATTAGTTTTAAACCCCGAACACAGGATATCCTTTGAGAGGTTTTGGTGTAAATAATTGGAGCATATTAAGCTTTAACAAAGAGGGAAAATGTTTTATTCATTAGAATTGGATTCAACCGACTCATGTTGTGTTTAATTTGGCTGCTGTTTTTATCATATTTGAGCTCAATATTGGGTATGGAAATTTTTGTGTATACCAAGACAAGTCAGTTTTCTGCGTGGTGCGTATAGTTACTAGTTCGATACTGGGTTTATGGAAACGAATCAATTGACATTCGTACTAAAGGTCTTCTTTGAAGCCATCTCCACACCTGAGCGGCGACGTCTGTAATATGGCTTTACTAAATTTCAAGAAAATTTACAAATCTGTGTAGTCTTCAAAGATGGAGACCAGAACTGTGCAAGACACACCATTCGTTCGGCGCAATTAATAATGCTTCTACTCATCAGGTAAGTATAAACACACTAAGTACAGTAAATTTTGTACTCATGTATGCTGTTTGTCAATCAATGCATTGGGCGAAATTTTGACCAAGTGAAGTTTCAGGAAATATGAAATGAATATTAAATGCACACACATGGAATGTATATATATATATTTCAAGAACTAATACAAAACAGACAATTCCTCTTATTATCTGAAGAACAGCGTTTTTCGGTAATTTTCAATCTGAGAGATATTTAAAAATCACCTTCCAAATTCAGTACTCACAGCATGTATTTCAGACTATGTTATATATATTTTACTGCGTGATAAGCTGGACTACAAGTACAGATTAAATGTTAAAAATGAAATGCATAAGTAAAGCAGTCCCATTACAGGCCTGGAGAGGTCCAGAGGGTTCTTAGGAAGCTAAGGCTCCCAGATTTCGTGACAACGGCACAGGATGGTGGTAGGTTGTCAGCCTTACGCACCGGCCGCCTTTACCCCAGGAAATACTCCTGGTACTCATTTCTGTTAGAGGTTGAGTCGGTCCTAGGGCCATAGTGCGATCGGAAGGATTTTATGCCAATGAAAAATCCACTGACAGCAGCTGGGATCGAACCATCTACCTTCCGATTTGTAGCACAGCACGAAATACATATGTAGTCACACAATATGACAATAATACGTCACAATTCCACTTAATATATAAAGTTCTTTCTAGGAATTCAATATTTGTGTGTCTATACTAGCTATGTTATAGAACCAACTGGATTTTACTGCACTTTTTCAACAACAATTTTCTTGACATGTGTTTTTCTACTGGCATTACTTTATTATGATCCTCCCCCTTTATCCCTATGTCCCCTTAGAGTCACGGAACATGTCTCGGTGTAGTTCTAACTTCATACAACATCAAGTGCAAAATAAGAATAGTTGCTTCCACAACGTTTTGCTTATAAACACTGCATCTTATGAAAATCTGTAAGATATTTTTTCACATATCGAAAGCAAAAGTGATTTATACCCCAGGACTTGCGTAATTTGTAATGGTGCTGCATCTAGGAATAGCTTTGTTTGTTTCCGGTAGACGAAGTCGCTCGTCAGTTTTCTGTCAACCCTTCGAAAAAGAATTCTTTTTTAAGTCTTCTAGGATGATATGCATTTTCCACTGTTTCGAGTGGTGGTAGTAATTCCATCTGCGATATCGAGCAATCCAAGAATAAGGTTTATCTTCCTAGAGTAACTGACAGTGGCGACAAAAGCACTCTAATATTTCCAGAAGCCGGCAACTTTTAGCAGACACAGTGTAACAACTCAGAAGAACTAAATTTCCAAAGCACCGCTGTCATACCCTTATCTTATAGCATCTGTTATGCATGTCTTTGCAGTTGTTCTGTACCCGACGTTAGCTAAGTCTCTGATAAAATTTGTCAGCCAAATTTATATTGGTAGGGTCTGAATAAGAGTCAGACAGGAAGTCTGTTAAATTAGCAATCTAATACGTGATCAGTACAAGGGTTATTACAATTGTTGTTACACGAAAAGCCCTGTTTACACAGTTCAAACCGCACCGGGACGTTATCTGGGTTACATATTGCGTATGAAACAGTGGTGAAGCATAGGAAACCGTTAGCACCACACGCATATGGATGTGGACATTCAAAACTTGATGAACATGTCTTCAAAAATGGGTTGTAGTTATTGGGATAGCAATTGCGTTTGATCACTCGTAGTTTCCCTGAAGGACTTAGCTGGCACAAGTAGTATGACGAACAATCTTCAGGTACTGGGAATACGCCTGTAGTTGTACAGGTATACGTAGCAGCTCTACTTGCCACCTCTGCGACACTCATATCTTCAATACCAGTTGCATTTCCATAACTCCGTTCTAGTAGAGCCGGTATAATTAGCCCTTGTGTTACAATCAGTATCTGTAAAAAAGGGATTTTACATTTAGCTACTGATTAGCGAATATTTCGGTTGTTTATACGAAGTCTGAATTTTTTAACGTCATGGAAGTCAAGGTTGTAACTTTCTGAGGTGTGACTATGTGGTGCCACTCATGTGAAGGTAGATATAAAAGTTTCTTACTGAGAGACGTCATCACTGAAGTCGTCTGAGCGGTGATACAGTAAACTTCATGGCATCACAGCTGAGACGTTCACACTCTAACGTTTTTATGTTTTAAACTCACGATAATATTTCATTATAAATTGTTAGACTATATTTTTAGTTTTGATAGTGTGGGTGTAGTGAAATCTTCCAGCACATATGGTTGTGTGTTCCAGACATTCTACGTCAGTGTGTATACTAGGTATTCCGTAATTTCGTTCATTACCCACCAAACTCAGTTACATTCTGTGTAACTTATATAGATATGATTTGTTCCCGTTATTTCATTTTCATATATATATATATATATATATATATTTAAGGTTTCTTATGTATTCTGTATCTATACAAGTTCTATACACAATTCTTTTGTATATACCTCTGTCCTTTAACTTTCATCCAAGTACAGACACGTTTATTTTATCTGGTCCACTAGGAATGTAATGAAGAAATGAAAAACAAGAATTTAGAAATAGCTTAATTAATTTTCCAAAGCAATCGACTGAATTTTCAGTCACATAACTAGGTAAGGGCCTCTGAACTAATCTTAATGTCTTGCACTTGATGTGAAGTGAAGTGAAGCGAGTTACGGTGAAGTTCTTGGGGATAAAATTGCATGTACATTAGTTGACCTTATACTGAGAGTACTTGATTATAGTTTGACTATTTCATTTGTATATATCTTGTACTGTGTTTAACTTGTACTGTGGTGGTTTTAATTAGTTTTGTATTGTGTGTGTGTGTGTGTGGGAGGGGTTTGTAATGTGTGGGTGATTTGGTAATATGTGTACTTGTATTTACTGTGTTTTGTATTGCTTGTACTGAGTTTTTGTATTGTTTGGCTTATATTTTTTTTGTGCTAGTGTAAGGACTACTGCCACCGAGTGACAACTTAATTGCAATTAATAATAATAATAATAATGTGTGTAATAAGATATGTTGTGCAAGTACAGCTTAAACTGTAACCCCTTCGTGTAACCATTTTTAAATGGAAATACAAAATAATTCCCCTTTGTATTGTAGATCTACGTCACTGCCAAAAATATAAAATTACAACAATAACATTAAATAACAATAGATAAGTGTTGTATAACAATTTTTATAGT
>Ga0136643_10016095_pt1 | contig 11238 bp, 6 predicted proteins | sample TergutLab28metaG_FD_96883 | JGI IMG/M metagenome (GOLD analysis project Ga0136643, IMG submission 96883) | Labiotermes labralis P1 segment gut microbial communities from Petit-Saut dam, French Guiana - Lab288 P1 (version 3) (version 3) | ecosystem: Host-associated > Arthropoda: Insects >... | reverse complement strand
TAAGAAAAGTATTCGCTGTTACTACCAATGCTTACTGCAAACACAAATAAACTATTGTATAACAATAATATACGTTCACAGAATCCTGCGACTTAATTCTTGCACGAGAAGTTGACAAAGGACTCAGTACCGATAGTTTATCAACTCTAGCCGTGATTTTTGTGTTTCTGACCTGTGGTAAATAAGATCTTTGATTTCAGAATAGGGTGTGACCTTGCCTGAGTAGTTTCAAGAATTTCGACTGGTGGAGTTTCCCGTGAGGTGTAGCTGGTGGGTCACCTGCTACTCTTAATGGAAACGATTACATTTAAACTCCTAATCTTCATCTTGTTTTAGTGGTTTCCTTGAATTACTTGCCAAAATTTCTTTGCTCTGATTTCAAACTTGGGTTTCCAAACCTCCGATTTCTATGCTCTTTTCATGCACTTTACATGAACTACTTGCTGTTTATTATTCTGGTCTATAATTTTGTAGTTTAAGTCAGAAATATTCTTAATTGCCTTAAACGGGCCTGACCATGTATTTTGGATATTCCGTGTAAATAATTTTTTTGGGCTTGAATATATAAATAATACAATTCGATCTAATTGCATACGCCAAATTTGTCTCTGCGTTCATAGATTCTTTTGTTGTTTTGTTGCGACTTTCAGTTCGCTTTTGCTACCAGGTATGTGGCTGAATATAATTTAAACTTCTACTCTTCTAAGATTCTATTTTGACTTTGGTTTTCTCTACAATTTCGAGCTTCCAGTTTATCGTTGTTGGATATCTCCATTTCTCTCCCGTGTAATAGGAAGAAAGGGCTATGTCCTCTAACTCTATTTGGTTTAGACAGATATGACATAAGATAAAAGTGTACCAGTTTGTCCAAATTATTATTTGATGAGTTAATGTAGTGAGACAGACAGCAACGTAACGAACGATGCCACTTTTCAATTGACCAAATTGATTGGGAGTGGAGACTGTTGGTGTTCGTAGTTCGTTTCCCAGTATCTTACATGTCTCTTGCAAAACTTTTGACATAAAAATCGACACTTCTAGCTATTATGTTGTGAAACGTTGCCATGTCTTGTCACTATTGTGTTCCATAGATCCTGGCGCAAGATCCTGCCGTTTGATCTGCTATGGGAAATGTCTCCACATGCATTGTAAAATGTTCAGTAAACGTTAGAACTTGTTTATTTACGTTGGATATGGCAACGTATGGACCTGTAATGTCAAGAGTTACCTCTTGAAAACGACTGTTGTCTCTTCAATTTCAACAGGTGGTGCTACAATTTCTCGATTTCTATTTCAGTGCTGGAAAAAGTCGTATCTCTTGAAGAAATATTCTGTAGCTTTCCTCAATTTTGTCCACCAAAAATGCAGCGCAATAATTGGATAATTTCTTCCTATACAGGGTCATGATTTAGTGTCATGTAGTCATGCATTAGTGTTTGTGGATCTTACAGCTGATATTAGCCGTTCGACTTCTACTTATATAAGTTTTAGTCGGCATCTAGCAAAACTCACGAATGCTATTGCAATTTCGAGTGGTCTGCTTCATACCGAAAGCGTCTTTCTCGTGTTTACTTAAAACAATTATTTTGCTTATGACAGCTTCCTGTTTGAAGGCGCCTACGTGGAAATTGACCGCGTGTAAATAGCCTATATTAGATCCTGTGCTAGTTTCAACTACTAAGTCTAGTTAGGGTAGTTTGATATTTCCGCTTAATATACGTCTGTTCTTGTCTGCAAAATTTGCAAGTAAGTTAGCGCGGAATGATCTGCACCAACTAGGAAATTATTTACTTACCTATAGCAATAGAAAAATTGCATTCCCAAACCAAGGCTAGCGTCTCAGCGTCAGATGATGCGTATCTCTTTTCCGCGGTATTCATCTGCCTGCTTGCGTATGGAAGAGGCCATTGATCCGAAACTTGCCCCTGAGAAAATTTGACTTCAAAATCTGAATTTAAGTAAAACTTGTTAGTATGAAATGCAACCCAAAATTTGGATAAGTTAGCAAAAAGGTTGTGCAGAGCTTCTCTTTCACAGCATAGAAAGCCTGTTGTTGCAATGGACCACACGAAAAATGTGGGCACTTGAGCGTTATTATTGTTAGAAGTTTTGCTACTTCAGCGAACTTGGACACTAGCCGCAAGTAAAATGAAGCCAGGCCATGGTACGTTATGAAATTCCAGACGCTTTTGTTTGTTGGGTACTGCTTGATGTCCTACACCTCTGTGGTTAAAGCCGTAACTCCTTACTCAAATAGAGCAAAGCTTTAGGTATTGCACCTATGGTTGGGCAAACACACACTTTCGGTTGTGAAACTGCAGATTGGCTTTTTCAATTTTGTGTAACTCATTCTCCAAGCTCGCAGCGAGTTCTTCTCATTCAGTACGTCATACAGTAAATGAATATGAAAAATATTCGCTGCTCCTACCAATGGTTACTGCAAACACAAATAAACTAATGTGTAACAATAGTATATGTTCACACAATATTGTGACCTAATTCTTGTACGAAATCGGGTAACAAAGGGCTCAATACCAATAGTTTACCAACTCTCGCCGTGAATTTTATGTTTTTCTGAAGTGTGGTAAATAAGATCTTTGATTTGAGTACAGGGTGTGACCTCGACTGAGTAGTTTCAAGAATTTGGACTGGTGGAATTTCCCGTGAGGTGTAGCTGGTGAGTCATCTGTCACTATTAATGGAAACGATTAAATTTAAACTAACACCATTCATCTGATTTTCTGGATTTCCTTGAATTACTTACCAAACTTTCTTTGCTTTGATTTCAAACTTCGGTTTCCAAACCTCCGATTTGTATGCTCTATTCATGCGGTTTACATGAACTACTTTCTGTTTATTATTCTGGTCTACAATTTCGTAGTGTTAGTCAGAAATATTCTTAATTGCCATAAACGGGCCTGACCATGTCTTGTGGAAATTCCGTGTAAATAGGGGTTTTTTGGCTGGAATATATAAATAAACCAAATCGTTCTCCTTACATTCACGAAACTTGGCTTTGCGGTAATAGAGTCTTTTGTTGTTTTGTTGCGATTTTCATTTCGCTTTGCTACCAGATTATAGGCTAAATGTAATTTAGGCTTGTAGTCTTCTAAGATTCTTTTTTACTCTGTTTTTCTCTACAAATTCGAGCTTCCAGTTTATCGTTGTTGGATATCTCCATTTCTCTCCCGTGTAATAGGAAGAAGGGGCTACGTCCTGTAACTCTATTTGTTGTAGACCGATATGTCATAAGATAAAAGTGTACCAGTGTGTCCAAATTATTATTTGCTGAGTTATTGTAGTGGGAGAGACCGCAATGTAACGAACGATACCAAATTTCAATTGAGCAATTTGATTGGGAGTGGTAAATATTCGTATTCGCATTTCGTATCCCCACGATATTACATGCCCTTGAAAAAATGATGAAAATTTTCGAACCTTGTCACTAATACTTTGGGAAACAGTGCCATGTCATGTCAATATTTGGGTCGCAAAGTTGTGTAAGGAGAGTCAATCTAATTATTTCTGCATTTATGCATTTGTGATAGACAGTCAGTCAATATATTTGACTATTTATACAGTTGTGATTGGCAGACACATTTTTATTTGTCTTCCTAAGAGTTGTGTTCGAGAGGCAATCTAATTATTTTTGTATGTAAACAGTTGTGAAACAGTTGTGATTGACAGTCAGTCTATTTAATGGACAATTTAAACAGTTCTGACGGGAAGTCAATCCAATTACATATCAATTTGTATAGTTTTGTTTGTCAGATTTTCTATTTTATTGTCTGTTTTTACAGTTGCGAATGACAGTAGGTATTTATATTTTTCACTTTATACTTTTGCGAATGACATTTTGTAAATTTATATATCTATTTATACAAATATGTTTGAGAGTCAGTCAGTTTATTTGTCTATTCATAAAGGAGCGACAGATAGACATTATATTTATTTGTCTACTTATAGAGATATGATTGAAATTCATCTATTTATTAGTATATATACAGAGTTGCGATTGAAATTCAGTCAATTTATTCTGCCTATATTTTCGGGTCAGTTAGATATTCACTAAAATTCTTTGTCTAAATGTACATTTGCGATTGTATTTTCGTATATTTATTTGTCCATTTAACACCTGTCATTGAAAGTCAGTCTATTTATTTGTTTATTTTTTCATTTGTGATTAACAGCAAAATATTTGTCTATTTATAGACTTGTGATTGAAAGTCAGCCTACTATTTTGTCTAGTTATGAAGTTGTGATTGAGAGTAGGACTAATTATTTGTGTACATATCGAGTTGTGAATTTCAGTCAGTCTATTTATTTGTCTATTTACACAATTGAGTGTTAGAATATATATTTGTAAAATTATATATTTGTGATTGATATTGTGTTAAATATTTTCTATTTATTCAGTGGTGATTGACAATCACTTTTCTTATTTGTCCAATTCTACATTTGTCAATGAAATTCAGTCTATTAATTTCCCTATGTATAGAGTTGTGATTGACTGTCAGTATATTATTTTTCTACTTATATGGTTTTGATGGAGATTCACTTAATTTTTGTCTATTTATACTGTTGGTTTGAGAGTCAGTTTATTTATTTGACTACTTATATAGTTGAGTTGAGTTGTGATTAACAATCAGACTATTTATTTGTCAAATTATACAGTTGGTGATGAAATTCATTCTATTTATTCGAATATTTATACTGATGTAATGGACCGTCAATCTAATAATTCGTATATTTATAGATCTGTGATTGATAGTCTGTATTTTCTTTGGTCTAATTATAAATTTGCGATTGACATTCAAATCTTTATTCGTCTACTCTTACAGTTGTGATGGAGAATCGATTTAATTATTACCTGTATGTATAGTTGTTCTTGAGAGTCCGCTTACATATTTGTCTAATTATACAGTTTGTTGAAACTCAGTCTATTTATTAGTCTATTTATACAGTTGTGATTTTCACCCAGTATATTTAATTGACTACTTATTCAGTAGTGATTGATATTCAGCGTATTGATTTGTCTAATTATACAATTGTTATGGACAGTCAATATATTTTATATATTTATACATTTATTTTTGGTATTAAGTAAATTATTTGTCTATTTATACGGTTGCGATATATAGTCAATCTAATTGTTTGTCTATTTATACAAATGTGATACACAGTCGGTATATTTATTAGTCTACTTATACAGTAAAGTTGGACAGACAATTTAATAATTTGTCTTTTTATACTGTTGTGATTGACATTAGTAATTTTATTTGTTTTCTTATTAAATTTTGAGTGTCAGTCAAAATATATATTTGTCTATTTTACATCTGTAATTGTCAGTCATTCTAAAGTTTTGACTTTTTTTACTATTTGGTTTGAGTGTCAGTGTATATATTTTTTTATATTTACACGGTTGTGATGGACATTTTTTATTATTTGAATATTTATACAGAAGTGATAAGTATTCTTTATATTCATTTGCCAATTTAAAATATTTTGATTAACTTACTTACTCAATGGTGCAGGGTCCGTCTTGAAACGCTAATTTGTTTGCAGATATTCAAGAAATTACCAGAATTTCACGCAACCCGAAGGTTTATAAGCACACTCTCAAGCTTCCGCCATCTACCTCTATCCTGGACCCGCCCAATCCAGTCCATATACCCACATCCTACCTCCTGCAGATCCATTGAAATATTATTAACGAATCTACGCCTAGACCTCCCGAGTGGTCTCTTTAACTCCGGCTTCCCCACCAAGACCCTAAACACACCCTTTCGTCACCCATACGCGCCACATGCCCAGCCCATCTCATTCTTCTCGATTTTATCCTCCGCATAATATTGGGTGGGGAGTTGAAATCATTTAGTTCCTCCTTACGCAACACAATCCATTCCTTCGTTACCTCTTTCCTCTTAGGTCCAAATATTCCCCTCAACACCACGTTCTCATGCAACCTCAGCTTCTTTACTCCCACAAATTCAGCGACCAAACTTCACACCCATACTAAATAATAGGCAAATTATAGATCTATATATCTTAATCTTTAAATTTTTTGGGTAGCAACCTGGAAGATACAAGGTTCTGCACCGAATGATAGCAAGCATTTTCTGACCTCAATCTGCTGTTCATTTCTTCCGCAATAAAATTTTGATTTGTTAAATTTGTTCCCAAATATTTAAACACTTACAAACTCTCGAAAATACCAGTACCAAATCTCACACTCTAAATTCGTCCTGCATTCTAACCTCGAGACATGACCATGTACTTAGTTTTATCAGCACTTCTTCCACTCCAACCTCCATAGTAGCAGCTACTAAAGTTATTTCATTTCCTTTTATTGTATGTACACTTACACTAATTATACTAACATCGTCGGCATAAGCCAGCAACTGATGTGTACCATTTATTTTCAAGCAATTCCTTTTCACCTTAAACCTCCTAATGGCGTAATGTAAAGCAAAGTTAAAAATCATTGGTTTTAGTGCATCCCCATGTTTCAAAACTTTCCTAATAGGAAACCTGTCACACACAATTTTGCGTACCCGGACTCTGCTATATGTTTCAGTCAGACTCATTGTTATTAAACTTACACATTTCCTACTGACACCAAAGTCAATGGGAAACTTATATAAGACCTCCCTCCAAACTGAAACATAAGTCTTCTTGAAATCTATAAAGAACTGATGAACTTTTTTATTTTATTTCAATTTTTTTCCGAAGTATTTGGCGAATGCAAAATATATGACCAATAGTCGAATTGTATAGTCTAAAGCCAAATTGCTAAACCCCGATAATTTCCTTCGCATTGTGAATTAACCTTGAGAGCAGAATTTTGTGTAAAATTTTGTGAGTGTTTGGCACATTTGACATGCCTCCATAAATATTAACATTTTTTCCACCTTCTTATGAATACGTATTATAATCGACTCCTTCCAATTTCAGGCAGTTTCTAATTCTTCCAAATAGAAATTAAAAGTTTATGGAATTCCAATAAATTGTTCTACTACATGCTTTAAACAATTCTGCTGGTATTTGATCAATACTGGCGATTTGGGCCTTTTTAGCTTGTCGATAGGCAGCTCAACATCAGAGGCACTTGGCTCAGGTACCAGTGGTTCTGCTGTGTGTATTTCTGCCTGCCCAACATCCTTAAACACATGCACGTTGAATAGCTGAGAGAAAAAAATTATTCCACCTAGCCACAATACCGTGGGAGTCTGCAAAGTAGTCGCCTTTCTCATTACATTCTATATAACATCTAAGCTGGAACCCCATCTTAAAACACTTAATTTGTTTAACAGTCAGGCTATTTATTTGACTAATTATACAGCTGTGATTGCCAGACAGCCATTTATTCGTCTACTAAAATAATTGCGATGGAAATTCAAACAAATTATTTGTCTATTTATAGTGTTTTAATTGACAGTACTTTAATTATTTGTCTATTTATATTGTGAATGAGAGTCATTACATTTATTTGCCTATTTATACCGTTGTGATGGACAGTCAGTCTATCTATTTGTCAATTTCTAGAAATGCGATTGAGAGTTTGTATATTTATTTGTCTACTTATATATTTTTGAATGATATTCAGTATATTTATTTGTCTAATTTTCTATTGTGATGGAGATTCAAATGAATTACTTGTCCATTTATAAAGATGGGATCGACAGTCACTATATTTATTTGTTTAATTATAGAGTTGTGATTGAGGTCAATCAATTTTTTTTGCAATTTATACACTTTTGTTTGAAATTCATTTTATTTATTTGTCTACTTTTAGATTTGTGATGGAAAATCAATCAAATTATTTGACTAATTTTATAAAAGTGTTTGGCTGTTCAGTATATTTATTTTTTTCTTATGCAGTCGTAAAATAATAACAGTCTGTTTATTTGACAAATTGTACGGTTTTGTTTGAGATTCTGTCTCTTTATTTGTCTATTTACACAGTTGTTATGTGCAGTCAATTTAAATATTTGTCTATTTATAGAGTGGTGTTTGACAGTGGGTACATTTATTTGTCTAATTACATGGTTTTGATGGACATTCAATCATACAATTTGTCTATTTATGGATTTGTGAATGACAGTCACTACATTAATTCGTCTATTCATATAATTGTCAATGAATTTCAGTCCATTTTTACCTCTATTTATACACTTGTGATTGAGAGACGGTATATTTATTTGCCCAACTATACGGTTGTGGTGTAGAGTCAATCTAAATATTTTTCTATATATACAGTTGTGTTTGACAGTCAGTAATTTACTATGACTATTTCTACAGTTTTTATTCACATGCAGTTTATTATGAATCTATTTAGACAGTTGTTTTGGCCTGTTAATCATATTTTATGCTAATTTTTACACTTGCGATTTTCAGTCAGTGTATTCATTTGTCTAATTATGGATTTGTGATGGAAAGTAGGTATATTTATTTGTCCATACACACAGTTGTGAACAAAAGTCAGAATAATTATTTGACTATTTTTACTGTTGTGATTGGCAGTGTGTATATTAATTTGCTAATTATATTGTTGTGATAGAGAGAAAATCCAATTATTTGTTTATTTATAGGGTTGTGTTTGACAGTCAGTATATATTTATCTACTTATATATTTGCGGTGGACAGTCAATAGTATTATTTGCTATTTATAGTGTTGTTAATATCAATCAGTGTATATTTTTCATAACTTACAATTTTATTGAGACAATTAAATGTTGTGTTTAATTAAACAATCGTGATAAAAAGTCAGGCTATTAATTTGATTATTTATAACGTTTTGATTGATAGTCAGTATAATCATTTGTCTAATTTTACAGTTGTGATGAAAAATAAATAAAATTATTTGTCTATTTAAACAGTTCTGAATGACATTCAGTAACTTTATTTGCTAGTTCTATAGTTGAGTTGGAGAGTCAATCAAATTTTTTCTATTTGCACAGTTGGGTTTCACTGTTAGTTATATATTTGTTTGGTTATATAGTTGTGAATGATAGTCATCCCATTTATTTGAATATTTAAACAGATTTGATCGACAGACAATATAATCATTTGTCTACTTATATGGTTGCGATGGACAGGAAAACTTATTATTTGTCTATTTATAAAGTTGTGATTTTGAATGGGTATATTTATTTGACTATTTACACTGTTGTGATTGACAGTCAATAAATAAATAAATAAATAAATATATATATATTAGTTTCATAATACATTTGTGAAAAACTCAATCTGATTATTTTTCAATTTATATATTTGGGAATCCCAGTCAGTATAAGTATTTGTTTAATTATAGAGTTGTATTGGACAGAAAATCTAAATATTTGTCTATGTATTGATTTGTGATTGAAAGTCATTATTTTCATATTTTTAAATATAGATTTTTAAAAATGAAAAATATTTATTTTACTACTTATACGGTTGGGAAGAACCCTCACCCTACATATTATTCCATCTATAAATTTGTGATGGACAGTCAATTTAATTATTTTTCCATTTATAGATTTGTGATTGACAGTTAGTATATTTACTTACCTACTTATACAGTTGTGATGGACAGCCAATCTAATAATTTATCTATTTCTACAGTTGTGATTGTCATTCATTATATTAATTTTACTATTTGTATATTTGTGTTTGGGAGTCAATAAATTTATTTGTCTACTTATGCAATTTTGGTTGATATTTCGTAAAGATATTCGTCCAATTATTCTGTTGTGTTGGACACTCAAACTATTTATTATTCTAATTCCCCATTTCAGTAAGGAGTTACGGCTTCAAACATAGAGGTTTACGACATCAAGCAGTACCCAACAAACAAATGTTTAAGGGATGTCACAGCGTAGATTGGCCTGGCTTCATTTTAACTGCGGCTAGAACCAAATTTTGCTGAAAACCATACCCTCTAACTATGATAACGCTCAAGGGCTCAAAAAAATTTCATGGGTTCCATTGTAACAACAGGCGTTCCATCGTGTGAAAGAGAATCTCTGAACAGCCACTGTGCTACCTTATCCAAATTTTGGGTTGCATTTCATACTAACAACAGATACTTAAAACAAGATTTTGCAGCCAACTTTTGTCAGGTGTAAGATGGGATGGAACGGCCTATTGCATACGCAAGCAGGCAGATGAATACCGCGGAAGAGAGATACGCATTATCTGACGCTGAGATTCTAGCCTTTGTTTGGATCACCATTTACATCTATTGCTATTTGTAATTAAATAATTTCCTAGTTGGTGCTGATCATTCCGCGCTAACATTCTTTCAAAATTGCCGAACAGTACATCCTTATATTAAGCGGAAATATCAAACTATCCGAACTAGACTTCATAGTTGAGCCTAGGCCAAGATATATGGCAGGCCATATAGACGCGTTCACTTGCAACGTAGGCGCCGTCGAAAACGAAGCTGACTTGAGCAAAATAATTTTTATATGTGAACAAGTGAAAGACGCTTTCGGTATCAAGCAGAACCTGGGAAATTACAATAGCAAGCGTGAGTTCTTTCTAGACTCCGACGACATATTTTATAAGAGTAAGTCGAACGGCAAATATCAGCTGTATGTTCCACAAACTCTAATGCTTAACTTCATGGGAATAAATCATGACCTAGTGTAAGAAGTAATTATCCTCTGTTTGCGCTGTCATTTTGGTGGCCAAGAATGAGGAAAGCTATAGAATATTTCGTCAAGTAGTATGACTTGTGCCAGCCCTGAAAATGAAAACGAGAATTTGTACCCCAGCTTGTTGAATTTGAGGAGACAACGACCCCTTTTCTAGAGTTATCTCTTGACATTAGAGGTCCAAACGTGGCCACACACAAAGGAAGTAATAATTTGTAAAGTTTACTGAACATTTTACAAAGCATGTGTAGGCATATCACATACCAGATCAAACGACCGGAACTGGAGCCAGGATCTATGAGACACAATAGTGACAAGTCATGGCACCGGTTTACAAAATATTAGCGAGAAGTGTCGATTATTCATGTCAAAATGTTTGCAAGAGACATTTAAGGTACTGGGGAAACGAACTACGAACACCACAAGTTACCACTCCCAATCAAATTGGTCAATTGAAAAGTGGCATCGTTCGTTACGTTGCTGTCTATCTCACTACATTAACTCATCAAATAATAATTTGGACACACTGGTTCACTTTTATCTTTTGTCATATTGGTCTACACCAAATAGAGTTACAGGACATAGCCCCTTCTTC
>Ga0136643_10016089_pt1 | contig 11240 bp, 5 predicted proteins | sample TergutLab28metaG_FD_96883 | JGI IMG/M metagenome (GOLD analysis project Ga0136643, IMG submission 96883) | Labiotermes labralis P1 segment gut microbial communities from Petit-Saut dam, French Guiana - Lab288 P1 (version 3) (version 3) | ecosystem: Host-associated > Arthropoda: Insects >... | reverse complement strand
TTACACATCCTCTCGTATCATCACTTTCTCTTGTTTCAGTGTGATGATGATACCAGATGTTGTGTAATGCAATTTTGACCTCCTGATGATGAGCACATGTGCTCGAAACATGTAGAGACATGAAATAAACTTATTGTAAAACAAAAATGTTGTGCATCAAGTTGGTTAATTACTGAGATAAATATACTGAGATGCACGGTCAGCAAAAGGTCAAAATATGTGAGGGAATGTCAACTTGTCAAGAATAATTCTGCTACATAATAGTAAAATACGCCGTAAAAAATCTTAAAAGATTAGTGACACTTCAAAAAGTAATGCTTTGTTGAAATTATGTTCTGGGTAACATAAATTCCGTGATTATTTCATTTCTCAGAGGCCTAAATGACTGATTATTGTTGGGGTTATATGATTGTTAATAATTGTGCTACATAAGCCAACAAATATTTCAGTTGTTTCAAAATGACATGAACTTACAATTTCCCGTAATTTTATTACGCAGTAATTGGTTTAGAGGCGCACGAACTGGCTACGTTTTTGCCATTTCTTCCTAGCTCTTCTCCTTCGTGTTCGTGATAAAGACGTTTGAGTGGTGGGCCTCAGGGGATCTCAAGATGGCGAGGACGCAACACACAATGCACGTATCTATCGGGCAGGAGGATACAACCATCTGGGTCTAGGGAACTGGGCCATGGTATCCGACGGAAGCTCGCAGACTATAAACCTTCAGTTCTTACATCACAGTGAACACCGATATATGTGACTGTGAATAGGGCCTTTTGTCTGTCTGGTCAACGGAAGAGTAGCAATGAACCAATTACAGGACAGGCGGTAGACTGCATATCTAGAGCGTTACATAGATATAGGCGACGTACTACCGTCCAGGTTTTAGTTTCAATGAAATTTTGGAAATCCTTTATCTTTTGTCCTCACTATACTCATGCATATAGACGTTGCTTTTCTTGAAAATGATTTATAGTTTGAAATAAATATTTACTATTTTTTTGGGCGTTTTGCTGACCGTGCATCTCAGTATAATTATCTCAGTAATTAACCAACATGATGCACAAAATGTTTGTTATACAATAAGTTTATTTCATGTCTCTACATGTTTCGAGCACCATGTGCTCATCATCAGGAGGTTAAAATTGCATTACACAGCGTCTGGTATCATCACATTGAAACAAGTGAATGGTCTAAAATTACTAAAATACAATTCCATAAATATTAGCAAATAGTAGTAAAATTTATGTTTGAATTTTTCGGGTGTGATTACTGTGTGTTACTTACTATAAACATGCTATGTCATGTAGAGGTTATGTTTATCCAGTTATTAAACTTATTAGAAAAACACTATGTCTATTTATATTTATGTTTAATAACTGGATAAGCATAACCTCTACATGACATAGCATGTTTATAGTAAGTAACACACAGTAATCATACCCGAAAAATTCACACATAAATTTTACCACTATTTGCTAATATTTATAGAATTGTATTTTACTAATTTTAGACCACTCACTTGTTTCAGTGTGATGATAGCAGACGCTGTGTAATGCAATTTTAACCTCCTGATGATGAGCACATGTGCTCGAAACATGTATAGGAATGAAATAAACTTACTGTAAAACAAAAATTTTGTGCATCATGTTGGTTAATTACTGAGATAAATATATGTTAGTACTTTTAGATTTGTGTGTTGATATTCTTAGAGTGAAAAGAAATTGTGCTTACTGTAAACACACAGAAGACCAGAGATATATTTCCAGTGCCCAAGAGCGGGTCGCAAATTACAGGTGTTGAAATTTTAATAAAAATACAACATAAATTATTATGCTTTGAGTATAACGTAACTTGAATACAATGTTTATCCAATAGTTTTAAAACACCATGACAAATAGACTTAAAACCTTTCTGCTCAACGAAATGTTTTATCACTTATGTATTTTGCAGTTAGATTCTGGCGCTGAAAAGTAATAGACAGTTATTTATAACACTGTTGGCGGACAAAGAACATATTCTTTAAATTGGTAATGTAATGTACAGAAATGGATACAATATATTTTTCCTGTTCACACCATGAAGACATATGGGGTAATGGAATTGTGACTGTACGTATTCCTAACTCTGGCGCCAAATGGAACTGAACGGTAAGCTGCACGCAACAGCCGCTTTGTTTCCGGCTGAAGAGCTTCCGATAACTACAAAACAGATTAAATATGAGATTGGTCGGCCACAGAACGGGTCGAATACGTTGAAAAGTAGATAGTCTTTTTCTCTGGCGAGAACGTAACCACATTTCGGTCGTCCATCCGTACTTGGAGTGAGTGGGTCAAAGAAGAACTTTCGGTGGCAGGTGTAGAGGCCGACCTGTTTATATCGAAAGTTCCGCTCATTTTTGTATGTGGTATTTATAAAAGAAAATACCACAAAATATAAAGTAAAAGAAATGTACTTTACGATAACAGTGTCAAAGTTATAGTCAGTCGTTAGTGGAATTCTTAAGTGTTTGCCGGTGCTAATTCGGAATGCGATGGGTATATTATGTTAACAGCTACATTTTGTCAAACAGTAAGTTAAAAAAAAAATCCTTTCAGATTCGTTGCCATCCCTATTCTTTTTCACCAGCGTAAACATATTTAAAAATAATTTTTTTCAAATGAAGCTATCTCGGTGCAAACTTTTTTTTTTTGTGGCGCTGCGGCCCAACGCGGGCCATGGCTTCCTCATTCATAAGGTTTCTAGATCACACACAACGACGCATAACAGTCGGTAGGACTCCTCTTGACGAGTGATCAGCTCGTCGCAGGGACCTCTACCTGACAACACACAACACTCACAACAGACAAACATCCATGCCCCCGGTGGGATTTGAACCCACAATCTCAGCAGGCGAGCGGCCGCAGACCTACGCCTTAGACCGCGCGGCCACTGGGACCGGCAGGTACACACTGCTTCTTAGTATCTTTGAAATTTGTGCCCATCATCAGGAGAACTTACTGTATCTATGCGACACTGGCATTTTTTACTCTGTATGGGTGGCTGTCTGGTCTGCTGGTTGGAATGAGACCAGACAGCCACTCTTACAGAGTGAAAGATACCAGTGTTGCATAGATACAGTAAGTTCTCCTGATGATGGGCACATAGTTGCCCGAAACATGTACAGAAGTTGAAGTAAATACACTAAGAAATAGTGTGCACCTAGTTGGCTTCATTTTAAAACGATTGTACAGGGATGCACGGTCAACAAAATATAAAATACTTCAACGTAATTAAGACAGAAACACTTCGAGTCGTGTGTGCTTTGAATGACCAGTAACACAGGCTTCATAGTCCCTTCGACTGTTCATTCAGCTTCTGCCTGAATTCTAAGCAGTTTAACTGAAAGGGAAGGAAGTTTAGTACATACAGCAACACAGCTATGAAGATAAGTTTTATTACTCCTCAGATGTTGTCACGCTTCATTTGGACAGGAAAACTGGACTGAGACTAGATCGAATGCTCACCCTATATAAAGTTACCAGGAAATTGACGCGTTTCTTACGACTCTAAATCACAAATTGAAATTAAACTAGTCCCTGGGAGTTTCATGTAGGCATATGGCGGAGTGCAGGTATAATGTCATTCACTTCTAGCTCAGGCCATGTGTGGAGATGAGCTTTTAGCTTGGAAGAACCCCCGTTACTCACAGAATATGAGATTTTCAGGGCCCAACAGCTGGTCCGGATGCGTTGCAGTGCAGTAAATATGCTGCCCTTACTCGGAATAATCATATCGTTTACTTTTAAAAAACTTCAGAACCACTAAAGGATTAATATCTACATAAGATGCGTACTGTTACTTTTTCATTACACTGCTCATGACGGTAATGGAGAACTTTATGATTATGGTGACGCCAGATACATTTATTTTAATATCTTGATTGGTAATCAGAGACTCACACGAGCAAGTTTACTTCGCCGGAAAGAATAAACACAACGCAAAGTACTGTGTAGGAAAGTAATACTTAATTCTTTAGTAGCAAAAAAACGGTTTCACTTTTAATATCTACCCTTTAATATAATTTATTTTAATGTAACATTAAAATATAATGTAATAAGTATAATATAATATATGATTTTTTCGTAGTTTTATACGTGTAATTTAGTGCTAATTATAATAAAATTAAGATTAATATCATTCGTGCATGAGCTATTTTTATTGGTATATTGCACTGTAATGGCCATTAAATGCTGTATACTTTCCAATCGAAAGGTAAAAGTGATCCCGTTACAGAACCGGTGTGACCCAGAGGGTTGGCAGAGGTATAGCTCTACTCTTCCATGACCGCGGCACTAGAAGGTGGTGAGTGGTCAGCAGCACGCCCCGACCGCACTTTATCCCCAGGAAAGACCCGGTACCCATTTTACAGGAGGCTGGGTGGGCCCCAGGGCCGGTCTGGACAGGTGGAAAATCTCGTCCCCACCGGGATACGATCCCGGACCTTCCAGCCCATAGTCAGTCGCTATACCAACTGAGCTACCTAGCCCACTCCAATCGAATGGTACTATCTACATTCTTAGATTACGGCCGCATTACTTACAGTATGCAAGATGGGACACTTGCAAAGTGCGTGCAGTTGTGTATTTGTAGTGTAGGATTCGGTGATTACAAAATGGCTGCTTCAGTTGTCTAAGGAATGTTCTTCGGCACTTGACTAAAAATATCTAGTTATAAGCACTACAGAGCTTTCTTACGGGTTTGTGTCTGTGTATGGTTGAATGACATCAACATGCCAACATTTTCTGCTACTACGTCCAGCTCTTCGCGTCTCCACATGATGCCTTATTTCAGATTTCAGAGTTTAGCCGTCGTAATTTGAAGTTTTTCAACATCTCAGGGTAAGATAAATTCGCCATTTCCATGTTTAATGGGTCGGAAGGAGGAAACGGCCCGAAATGTAAGTATTTCAGTGGAAATGTGCGGTTAGCATTCTCTCTTTTAAGATACAACTGGTAATGCACAGTGAGTATGGCTCTCGTAGTTCTTTTGACTGGGTATTCATTAAATGAAATCTTCCTGTGATAATAAGGTATCACCTCCAATACCAATACTACAACAAGAATTATATTGGCCCCTACCCCTTCTAGCACTCATCTGTCCTGACGCCGGTAACCCCAAACAAAAGACGCGGATAAACACGTCAAGCAGAAATTACCGTCTGCTCACATATGCCTTTCTGTAGACTTATCTTATGGTGATTACAAAAGGATAAGTTCTGCTCTGCCTCGAGCATTTCGATTAAATCACCTGCCTACATCTTCAGGGTGAAATATCCGTAAGGGGAATTACCTGTAGGCCTTACATTTTTGGTATGACACTTAGGCCGTGAGAAAAATTCAACATTCATTTTCATCTTGTCCGTCCTTAAACAGATACCTTGTTGGCAAATGATATTTTGGAGAAGTTTTGAATAGTATGAGAGTTTTTACTTTCTAGATTAAGTGATTAGCAAGTGCACTGGCAAAATCCATGCTAAAAATGTATTATAAATTACTTGTTAGTATATCACAAAGCAATTTAACATTCATGCAATTTAAACACACACACTACAATACACAATATGTAGCCACGAGTACAGGAGAGAGTTTACTGCTGTGTGCTGTGCTGCTTTTAATTGTACGAGTACACGTTACACACGGTAATGATGCAACAAAAACAAGATCGCGATGTACGTATTTCAGGCAACGTTTAGAGCTGTAATCATTCGTGGCCTAAGGTAGATGTGTATCAGGTTTTTCCACAATGGGGCTCGCAATATGCAAACTGCTAATTGTTATGAATTAATAATTATCCGTTTCCAGTCTACAACAATATGAAACCCACCAAAGCTCGAAAAGAACTACTATACATAATTTTCGTTCGAGCAAATTAGCTGTCTTTATAAATTGGGGCATTACTTTATCTGACAACAGATATTGGCTAAGTACAGAAGGAAATACTATTGTTGTTGAGGTTAAGTGTGTGTGTGTGTGTGTGTGTGTGTGTGTGTGTGGAAGCTCAAGTAAACTATTTACAGCACATTTTTAAACATGATGTGTAAAACATTTATTATTAACAACAATGCATTAGGCTACAACGCTTGGGTCTGTTCTCACGGCCAACTGAAAAATAGGTGAACGCTACGTTGCCTGCAGTCATGCGAACAGTCTAACTAACGCAGCGATTCGAGTTGTCAGGTAAAATAACGTACCGTAAAAAAGCGTCATTCAGGTACAATTACATTATAATATGATCTGTAACAACTTCCACGTATGTTATGATTGACAGAAATTCTTCTATTTTTTTTAAACTGCTACGTGCAACAGCGTAATACTTTACTGCCTTTCTTCGTGTTGTTTTTGTTATTTGACTGTGCACTTCCGCAATACCAACAATATACAACACGATATTTGATAAATAGTTTAACAACGTGCTTTTGTAACGTTCTCTTTGCGGAAACAAAAATAACCCAACCATTAGTACTTCAGTTCCGTAATACTCGCTTCTGACACATAATAAATATGCTTATAATTCTCATATTTGATTTTGCGTCGCACAGCGACTGTGCAAAACAGATATAAAGACTCATTACAGAGACGATAGTCCACAATACTGTCCACGTCTGCTGCGATTTATATAATTGAAAGTATCTGCAGTTTGAATGAAATTACTTACCGTTTTGTTCCCAAGGTTTCGCACCCGACAGCTGAGGTAGGCAGACTTCCCGACTAACGCCGTGACATTTCTTGGGGTTAAGGTGTCGAAGTAGGGTTCATTTCGGCCGAATGGGGGCGGCGGTGGTGGCGGTGGCGCTGGAGACCCTGGGGGCTGTAGTGAGTTGAAACCAGCACCAGTCGCCTGGCCATATCCACCGCTCACATAGGAAGATCCTGTGAAAACAGACCCCACAGTGTGTTAATTAAGGTCTATTCATGCAATATACGGACGCTAACAAAGAACTTATGTGCCTGGGGTGTAGTACAACACAGCGATGCCATGAAATACTGATAAATGTATTTCGCTGTGGTTGACAGAATTGAAACACTCCTGATACATGGATAGTTACTCTCCATTACTAGTTTGATTATGATTTCGTTTTATGGTTTCTGTCATCATCCCTTTCTACTATACTTTGCTATTAACAAGTGAGGACAGGAGGGTAGTTTAACATTAGGTACTGTTTGACCATAAAATATTCCCAGGATTCTCATTTATCAGTATTAATCAAATATCAATTGCACATTACAGACGTACCTCTCGAGTTTTAATGTGTGCATGATATATGCAGCTGTGGTTTATTACAATCACACTAAATACAAAACACATTATTCCATAAAAAGCCAAAAAAATTACTTGCATTATAACAAAATAGTTTATACAAAAATGTTTTACACTCTTTGGCCTATAAATGCATCATTAGGCGAAGCTGTTAATATTATAAAAATATAGCAGAAATAATATTGCAAGAGGTCTCTCTCTTACACAACATTGTCACTTAATTAAAATAAAGTATAACCTTTAATAAAAGGGTCTGAATTTGTGTAAATCTTAAACATTTCTTGCTCCAGTTACATTACGTATAATAAATTCTTATGGAAAGACCATTGAATTATTAGAAATTTGAAAAATCATCTGACGTGATCGAACTACTGGAATATTAAAAACAATATTTTCAGTCTCTAACGTATCACATCTTCAGTTTCTTAAAAAGTAAAGGGGTGAGTAAGTTGAACGTGATTTCGTTTGTGCATTATCGTAGGAGCTGTGTCTGATGATAGCTTCAGTGGCCGAAACAAGTAGCGAATTCTTGTAGAAGCACAATTATTTTAAAAGTAAAATTAATTGTATTTGATTGGATTGTTTATGATATAACCGAGTTACAATAATACAAGGGGAAGTAATCTCCGAAGATTAAGTACGAAATACTTAACATCCAGAAGACTTTACTCAGAGTCTGCTATTTGGGGGTTATCAGGCCTTAGCATCCGGCTTACGTGGCCATTACAAGAATGGTGAAAGGCGGAATTTCCCCGTACATCAGCAGGCATTCCTTCATCGCAGCGTGGTAACAAAAGTAGTCTAGGTAAATAGGAGAAGCTCTACTTGCCTAACATTCGGGTGGTAGTAAAACATGTAGGTATAACGATGGAAGTGCTATAGTCTAAATAATAGCAACGTCTTAACGTAGTAACACGTAGATTAACTAAAAAATTTTGTGATATTCGGTACGGCTTTTTTTGTCAGTGGAAAAATTTCCAGCGGCACTTCATCACATCCAGCACTAGCAATGTGGCGATCACAGTATAATGGCACTATTTAGTGTACGATATTTATATATACTTGGGAAAGAAGTGCTTGAAATTATTGAAGTAGGTTCAGAATATGTCTTGAAAATATACAATCGGCAGGACAAAAATCTGTAATTATATTTAAGTTTGTGTTGTTGGGCCTACATAAAGAAATGTTAAACGCGCCTATGTGATATTTGGCACGGGGTAGATTACGAATGAATCTAAATTCTGAAGAGAAACTTGCATACGTATTAAAAATTACAAGCAAAAGACGATGTTACAAAGCTACTAAAGTATGTATTGACAATTTAAGCGAAATGCAAAACTAACTGAAGCGTTAACTACAGGTACGAATTTATAATTTCTGCCAAAATCACTTTCAGGAATACTCTACCTAAATAAAGACAGACCACCCATTACTACGTAAACGGTGCAACATTCCAAAATTTTATATTTGTTCATACTGGGGCACAGGATAACTGTGAAGCTGTATTCAAGTGTCAAAATCCCCGTTAGAAAAGAAGCCTATAAACTTCTTGATTTTTTCCCCCAGTCGTGACACTGATGGCACTCGGTGCAGGGGGAAAGGGAGATTTAGAAGTTTCTTTTAGAGTACCCAAAATTTATACGTGACGTAAGCAGATTGGGCCTTTTACTTCCACAGAAATTTTAACCAATGAGAATTATGTAACATAACTTATGAAGGATTGTTCAACCGACGCAAAATGACCTCTTTGTTTTTGCGACATATCACAGAATTCGAAAACAAACTTGTCAAAAATGTCGCTATGGAATACATAATAGGCGATATGACAGAGTTCGGTAGTAGCAGTCAGTGGCGGTTCGAAGCAAAAATTGCTGGGCAGAAGATAAAGGACGGTATCCGCCATATTCTATGCACGTGTATATAATATTTCGCCGGAGGGAACAGAATACTCTATTTTTCGTGAGTGCATAAGATACATAATGAATGATAAAAGTTCCTTTATGCCTCTATGTGATGTGTTCCGTCTTAAACATGATCAACCCTAACTACCAAAGCGCGTCCCTTGAGCACCTTGAAGAAAATATCCTGCCTCCAACATCAGCGCATTCAGCCGTGCACCCTAAATTCTTACCCTTTCAATCCATCCTAATTAACTAATAGAGACCATCCTTGTAGTAGGAAGGTTAAGGTGTGAGGGAGATGTAGATGGTGTATAGGACGCCGTAAGTATTTAACGAGGACACAACACGACCGGCTACAACAGTACGCAACGTTACATTCGTAAAAAAATCTGTCTTTAATAAGGACGTAACGCTACATGTGTTTTAAGAACCAGTAACGAAATCTATCGCCGCATACACCGTTTATGTCATTAGCACTTTTGTCAGCATAGCCACGAATGTATTGAGCGTCACCGCCTCCACCACCATTACCATCATCATGGTCGTCGTCATTTCTGGATGTAAGCCAAAGCCAATGTTAATCATCACCTGTCATTAGTGCGGAGTGCATGTCTTAAAGACAGGATGTTTTCTTGTGTCCGAGATTGGAGGTTCTCACAGCAGTGATGATGATGATGATGATGATGATGATAATTGAAGTTCTTTGGATATGTCACCGGGTTGATCAGTTTTTGCTATTGGCGTCTCGTTATACATTTCAGCATTTATACACTCCAAATGGAGGCAGAAAAATCCTCTGAATTTTCATTTAGTACGTAAGAATCGAAACGGCTTCATTTCCCAAAAGAATTGAGTTTCCTTATCACTCTTTTATGGTAAAATTCTGTATTTCCTTTTGCAATGGATAAAGTACTTAGAACTTACAACTGGATAAAGTAACCAAACTTTTGCACATTCTGTGAAATCTGTCACAATTATAAGTACTAATAGTCGAAAAGGAGAGATTTTCCGGCCATTAACTGGGAAATATCAAAGACAGTAACGAAAAATTTCAGACCAGACGGAGAGTAACTGATCCAGTATTAGAACCTGATAACTGCCTAATCGGTCTGAACATTATCTTCTACCTCTTCCAATTAATGGCTTTATTCATGCAAAATCTGAAGTTACTTCAGTGGATTTGCTGAAGACTGAAGTCTCCTGGGATGCTATACCTTGCCAACTGGCGAAGAGTTACCGACGTTTCGAGGGGATCTTATTGTCACCATCTCCAAGGTAAATCGTTAAATGGAGAGACGCCGAACTGCTTGACTTTGAGGATGAAATCTTTACGATCCATCGATACATCGATACCTCTCAGTGGACACGATATAACATCACAGAACACTGCAGTCTTTGAACTTAATTGCATCTGGAATAACAGAAAAAAAACTTCTGGGATTTTGTCAGCTTAAGAAATTCGATTATATGTTTGGTATTCAAGGTAACAACACACATATAAAAAATTCAATTTTCGACTGGAGTGTTCTTCTACGATAGTACTTACTGCAGCTGTCTACATATTTACGAAAGCAATTTGCGTTTTCCATGTTTGCTGTTGGTGGTGATATGGTGTGTAGTAACTCAGGATACTAATATGTAAAGCTTGAACGGCTCACAAAATACGGAAACTCAGCTCATATAGGCTTTGCATGATTTAAGCACCGTTGGGTGCACTGTTTGTACAAGGCGCTGTAAGCAACACGGAAGAGAACCGTTCCTACCAACAAAGTACCGCACGGCCAGAATTGAAGAGCCTATATATAACAACACTGACGACGAGGGAATGGAAAACGAAAGGTATAGAATAAATTTATCATCAATTAAGAAATTCTTTTCTAAGTTTATGAAATTAAAATTGTATCTATAGTGCTGTTTCTTGGTCGCTGACATTGCGGGAGGAAAGGAAGCTGAGGGTGTTTGAGAACATGGTATTGAGGAGAATATTTGGACCTAGGAGGGACGAGGTAACGGGGGAATGGAGGAGATTGCATAACGAGG
>Ga0136643_10016088_pt1 | contig 11241 bp, 6 predicted proteins | sample TergutLab28metaG_FD_96883 | JGI IMG/M metagenome (GOLD analysis project Ga0136643, IMG submission 96883) | Labiotermes labralis P1 segment gut microbial communities from Petit-Saut dam, French Guiana - Lab288 P1 (version 3) (version 3) | ecosystem: Host-associated > Arthropoda: Insects >... | reverse complement strand
TAGCTTGTAGTTATCTTGCGGTTAGCTTGTAGTTATCTTGCAGTTAGCTTGTAGTTATCTTGCAGTTAGCTTGTAGTTATCTTGCGGTTAGCTTGTAGTTATCGAAGCCTTTAACCGGTGAAAAAAGTTCATATTTTAATGTTCCATTCCAGACGGGTCAAATTGAATCGTAAATGAACAGGTTTGGCCTTCGTAAAATTTTCTGACGAACGAGAAGGAGTAGGCTACGTTAATTTAACACGAGCTGCCTGTGATCGCTGATCAATACGACGACATGAAATTCAGAAATTTCAGAAGTGTGTCAGGAACTTTACAGGGAGAAAATTGTCTAAAATATATGTGTATCGCGATTTCTCATATAATATTCTTTATTTGTGAGAATTTTGACACATTGTGGGTGTATACTAATGAAAAAATTGGAAGGATATTTTAATGCATGAATATGTTTCTTATCCCTCTGGGCTGGTAAACTTCGATTCAGCAAGTCTTTCTAGAACGCCGTGGCTTTTGCCTCAGACTCATCTCTTTCAGTTGTAATTCCCACCATCTTTATTCATATTTAGCTCTCTTAGGCCTGTGTAAGTGTCAGTGAACAGTTTCATTTGTGTAAATTATCAAGCAAAAACAAAAGAGGATGCACTTCATATCTTACACCAACGTTGCAGATGGGTTTTAAGACCCTTCTTATGCCTAGTATAAAAGGGCAGGTCGTGCCTTCTGACTTTCCTAGTTTGAGAGGGAAATACAGGCTTGTGATGTCAGCATATCGCTATAAGATTTTGTGGCTGTGTGTCTGTGTTTCACTCATTACAATTGTGAAAAAAGGGTCGGATTTTCTAGTAACTTCGAGTGAACCCATTCCATTTAAGTATCACACCATATTCATTTTTCGTACACTATCGTCGATACGATCAACCTGTCGATCTTATGTCTGACAGGTAATGGAGGCGTTCGTACGTGAAGGATTATGGCAGCGGATACTAGTGGTCTGCTTTAACTATATATGTGGAATTTGCATGAAGTTTTTTTTATAAGGGCGAATAAATATTTTAAAAGTGAAAAAGTGAAAATCTTGGGAAGGAAATAAAGAGAATAAGAAGAAACATTTAAAACAGCGAGGAATTATGTTTGTGGAACTTACGCGGAGAAATAGCTTACTAACCTGTATAGTTATTAACATTTTACACTTATGGCTTCTGTAGCGAGATATTCATAAGCAAGCGTCTGAAAAAAGGCATTAAGTTCTGCATTCATACTTGTACCATCATATGAAATCATCATAATAGGAAATGTGGATGTAACGTCGTAAATATTGTAGAAACCACCAGTTGTCTGCTACGGTTAGCTAAAACAAAGCAATGGTTGAATTCTAAAATCAAATCCCTGAAGTGGATAATCCAGCAGCAAAAGGAATGCGGCTGTCGTTGAAAGTTATTTGTTCTCTTATTTTGTATTTCAGTTAGGCAATTTCATAATTACCTTAATGCGACAATATTATTGAAATGACATTTAATCACATAATTATTTCAACATGTAGAAATAGGGAAAAGTATATGGCGGAATAGTTCAACTTGGCGCCATGATTACATTTTTTGTTTCTTGGTTCAGATCGTCCTTTCCTGTACGTTCATACTGAATTTCATGCTACGGGATTTTTATTTATTTGCTTACTGTTTAGTCTATTTACTGGATTCGTGTGCGGGATATTTATTATGAGATATTGTTGTTTATTTACCCAAACTTCTTGGAGAGAAGTCTGTGCTATTGCTTAGGAAAGGGCGTAGGTCCTAAGACAGTAAATAAAATTTCCAAATTTCAATTTTCGCAATCTGTGAATCTTATATTTAGTCCGTGTATAATATTTAATAGATGGTTTATGATATTTATGAAATATATAAAATGCGAATAAATGTAGTGTTGTGTAGTACATTTCATTTCAGAAATTGTTGAAAAGATTTTTATTAAATTAATTACACACTGTTTATATCAGAAGGTGATTTATGCCGTTATAATACAACTACTACATACCGTGAAATCAAATTGAAAACTATTTATTTTCTTAATAACATCTTATTGTAAGAAAGTACTATGCACACGGAGTAAAATACAAATGTCTTTAGGACCTACAGTATTCCTTAAATTATTCCTATATCTTATAAGTACTCGGGGACCGCGGTAGCACAGTGGTTAAGGTACTGTGCTACAAATCGGAAGGTCACTGGTTCGGTCGCAACTTGTGTCAGTGGATTTTTCATTGACATAAAATCCTTCAGATCGCACTATGACCCTGGGGTCGACTCAGCCTCTAACAGAAATGAGTACTAGGAGCATTTCCTAAGGGTAAAGGCGGTCGGTGCTTAAGGCTGACAACCTACCACCATCCTGTGCCGCTGTCACGAAATCTGGGAACCTTAACTTCCTGGAACCCCCTGGGCCTGTCCAGGCCTGTAATGGGACTGCTTTACCTTTATAAGTACTCAATCAAGCAAGGGGGAAATGTTTGTGGATCCTGTTCAGTTTCATTTTACATTCGATTTGAGACAAGAGATCTGCTTCTGAAATAACCGAACATTGCAAAAATTTCTTAAGAAAAGTTTCACCGGACACTCCGCACAATATGCCTACTGAAAATGTGAGTTGTAAATATGATTCTTATTTCCATATTATGCATAATACTAACACGTAATTCACGCATATTAGTGTTTAACCTCTTCAAGACCACTGGTTGCTTTATGTACCTCCAGGTTTAACATTAATTTTCCACATTCTGTCCACAGACTCCGCTTCTATATTCCATATGGATCTCAGAACAAAGAGCAATTACTTCCTTTTGCCGCTTTAATTGATCGGTCCTTGTAATGGAGACACAGTCTGCGGTGCAAATTCAGTGTCGAAATATAATTGAGGTTAATTGTCTTCGCTAAGAATATCAGAAACATTGATTTCACAAAACCCAGCTTTTGCAATGTGTTCGTTACTTTTGAAAAAATGGTTTTGTTTAAACAAGCCCAATAATAGACTAATAGACTTGACCTAATTTCCATTTTCTGATAACGGATGTCAAATAATTGAAACTTAGAGTGTAAAATTTGTTTCAATTTTAAGTTACAGGCAAATCCAGAACTTGAGAGAAAGTTAAATTATTATGCTGTAATTGTGTGATGGCTTTATTCAGTAAAGTTGTACCGAAATTGCCACATCATAATATAGGCAACATACGTTGATACTGGGACATTTATCGCACAGGTGAAGAAGGCAGGTGAACGATAGGGTCTGGTGATGTGCTAAACTTCGTTTTATTTAACCATTGAAAGACGAAGACCCAATCGTACCGCGCAGTAAACACTTTTCAAATCGGTTATAAAAACCACTAAGTTTATGGTGTAAGTGGCATCACGTAACCAATAGGCTTTAAAAAGTTAACCTTTTAAAGCTTCCTGGTTACGTGATGCACCAACAAGTTTAACATTCAACAACTGTACGCTCTGCCCACACTGTATTTATGTGTTTTGTATTTATCTGAGAACAAACGCGACTTGTGCTACTTACATCATAAACTGAGAGACGCTCTTCTTCTTCGTCACCAGCTATATAATATCGAATGACATAATGGGAGATTAATGAATACACAGACGAGTCTGAAGACTGGATCACGCTCCTCATATATGTCTGAAGCTGCTGAGGGATACCAAAGGAAACTTTAATCCGATTTAACCTGTTTATCTCTTTCATCTTTTACATAGGCGTCTGCGCGCTTTGCACGGGTAATTTGTTGCCACTTACGTTTTCTTCATTTATGTAGGGGCTTTGTATCTAAGAGGGAGGGGGAAAGAGAAGTGCACTTTTGAGTATGTTGTTAGAGAACCATTGAATAATTGATGAATAGTTTATATTTTTTAAATTTGTTTCTTATGGCAATAAATTTTTGAATTAAAGCTGGAATTTTGGTGAGTAATATTAAGTACTTTAGAGACTGTGAAAGATATTTTTTTCGAACTCGCTACACACTGGACATAGTTATGAAAGTATTGTCACTGCAGGTGAAATGTTTTCCTGCTGCTTGGCTGAACGTTCACTATAGCTGAAGATTTTAAAACAAGTATTTCATATTAAAATTGATCTGTATTTTGTGCTGCATAGAAATGTTCTTACGAAGAATCGTGTGATATGATAGCAGTGAAATCGTATTTAAACTTTATGAAATGTTGGGGTTGTATTGGATAATTGCGCACCGACACTAATTAGAAAAACAATTTTAGTATAGGCCCTAGAGTATAAAATTTCATCGAGATCCGTCCATTAGTTTTGTGGTCAAACAGATTTGCACGATATCTCCACCGTGTATTCACTTTGTATACTTTGTGTAACATAAACCACAGCAGTGTGTTTTGTGTATTTTCAGGTTGCTACCTACCGACTGGGTTTCTAAAGATATTAATTTTCATAATCCAGCCGATATGGGCTTACTCATGATACAGAATCAAACAGTTTGTAATGTTTCATCTTTGTATAATGGTCTAACATTAATGACTTTACATCCTTCCTTAATTTTGTAAGCTCGAAGTAACAAGTTATGTTTTACAGAACTAAACTTCCAAATTTTATAATCCTTTTACCGTTGACGGTTCATGTTTGGGCCATGTATCGAACAGAGTATGGGATACGCGGTGGCGCAGTTATTGAGGCACTGCGCTACAATTCGGAGGGTCGCGGTTTCGATCCCGATGGTGTCATTGGAATTTTTCTTTGATATAATCCTTTCGGCCCCACTTGGGTCCTGAGGTCGACTCAGCCTATAGCAGAAATGAGTACCAGGTATATTTCCTGGGGGTAAAGGCGGCCGGTGCGTAGGGCTGACAACTTTGCCACTTTCATGTGCCGATTGTCTTTAAATCTGGGAGCCTGAACCTCCTGGAACCCACAGGGCCTGTCCAGTCCTGTAATGGGATTGCTTTTTTACCTTTACCCAACAGAGTAAAGGACGGCTTTTGTGAACCACAAGCAATGTATCTCTCAACCAGTAAAGTATACGAGGTGTTTGGCCTTCACTACAATTCCCAATTTTTCTGCTTCATGACCGGTAAGCCCGCCGTTGATTTTCGAAAGACCCATTCATATCTGTCGTATACAGACCTACAGTTTGGTTCGGTAACAGTACTGAAAATCATCGTGTTTAGATATCGCCAGAACTTGATACATCGGTGTTTAAATATGTAGAGATCGTGAGTGGTGCTAGTAAAACTGAGTGCAAAGATCTTTCGAGAAATGAAAGATTTGTTAAAATCTAGCAAGAATAATTGGTACTTTACATGATAACGAATACACATTTTTGATAATATCTCACTCATTTCTTCTTAGAATAAGAAACGTTTCAGACAAAAGTTGTACAGAAAATCGAAAAACATTTTGTATGTTCAATAACTTTTTCATCGAAAATGGTGCCGTTTATTAGACAGAAATGTGGAGGATTGATATTGGGCAAATGTGGGGGCCGTATCTCTACAAGTTTTGGTGGACATGTACTGATGTTAATTTTTCCCTCGTTTTGGCGAGGGAAACTCACCCCTGAAGTTTTCCAGACATTTTAAGTACATCATTATAGATGTCAAGCGGTATGGACAAAAAATCTCGTGCACATTCAGTTTAACTGGCACAACTAAAACACGTGTATTTTCAGTACAAGACTGAAGACCCTTGAATAATACTGCACTTATTTCTGATAAGTTTGAGGCCATTAAAAAAAACAAACCGTCACCCTAAGAAATTCTTCTGTCTTTGAACTCAGAAGAAAGTTAATAACACAGTAAATTTCAATTTTAAGATTTGTAGCATTAGTAGTATATTCGGTAGCATAAATTCCGCTCCCACAGAATCCTATTAAGTTCATATGTACAGTACATAACGTTGTATGTTTCGATACGATTGCATGATCTTCAGGCGTGCGTGCAAGATTGTCGCTCTGCAATGTGTTTAAAACTGCTAAAAGTAAATTTATAAATGTAGTGAAGTGGAATGTTTGGGGGAGGTAGGAACGGTGAGAGGGAAGGAGGGAGGCAACTAACTATTATGCTTACAACCCCAAAATATTACAACCTTAACTCTTTTTTTTGTCGATAATTCTTCGATGCTGTATTTTCGTGTTTAAATGTTTCATTAATTTCCTATTGTTTCAACAAAAGTGTGTGGCTTATTATGACTACTATCGTATAACCACAATATATATAAAAATCTTCGAATTACATGCAGAGTTATAAATAATTTAATCAGAAGCCAATATATTTATGATGTACATTTACATAGTTAGGTATTACTTCCGACTAAAGTTAGCCTGCAGTTTGCAGTTCCACTCGGAACACTGTAATTGTGTTCAGTTGGAAGTGGAGCTGCTCTGTTTGGCTGTAAGGAAATTAAGCATCGGGTTAGCCTGAAGCCGGTGTAGCTTCGGACAAATGGTACATGCAAAACGATGTACAAGAAGTGGTTCATGAATGCAGAAGTTTGGTAACTTCATCCAGGGCGTTAGTAAAACCATAGTACGAGCTATTCTGTGCAAATCGGTACTGGTCTGCTGTCCACTAAATACTGCAGATGTCACTCCTGTGTCTAAAGAAAGAGTTTTTTGTTTTGATCTTGAGAGTGCTGGCATTGTATTATTGAATGCATAGTAAAGTTCTGGCCAGTACAACCTAGAGTTCTCTTGACTTGTGACATCCCGGTGTGTGTCATTGATATAAATACAGAATTGAATATCAGTCTCAACACAACCAGATGATAGAGTCTGCTGTCTTAATTGAATTACACATTTCGGCCTAAGTTAGGTCGTCTTGTAGACTCCTAACCAACTTTACAGAACTTCATTTGGAAGACAGTACACGTACAGGAGTGCTAATAAGTCCTTAGCCCGACCAAGAAGAAAAAAGCGACCAAACTCGGGATTTATTCAACATACTCCCCACGAAGCTCAATACACTTCTTAGCCCGTTGCTCTAACGTTTGCAAGCCACTCAAAAAAAATCAGAGGTTTGTCCGTCCAACCAGGTCTCCGCGGCAGCAATGACTAATGGCTAAGAACTTATCCGCACCCCGGTAGAAATAATCTTACTGAAGACGGTTTATTCGCATTGTGTTGTAGAAAACAAGAATCAAAGTAGATTCAGTCGGAAACAACAGTTTATATATACTTAGTATTAACTCAACAATATGTTGCGGGTCAATGGGCCATCATAAGGTTGGCAAGAATGGAAGATTAAACACAAATTTTTGGCGATATCTCAATTTCAATTCAAAACTGTGTAGTTAATCTTCTATTCCTGCCAACCTGATAACGCCACATTTGGCTTCAGCATGTTGAGGCAACAATGAAAAAATGAATTGTTGTGTTCTGCTGAATCTACTGTGATTCTTGTGTAAGTAATCACTTGGTAACCATCAGTTATTTTAGATATATAAAAGTAAGGTACAATGGAATAATGTTTGTCAAGTAAAAGGTTTAAATCAAGTTCTTACAAGCTTATTACATTTGTCAATGTGAAACAGTTAAGACATATCTATCACTCCAAGTGTTTTCGTAGATATACATAATTTACAATTTTAATTTCAGTAGCAGAATTCGTTTTTTCGTCTTATGTTCTTAGTAAGCAGGATACATGAAGTATGATTTATTTCGTTCGTGGTTGCGGCATTGTTACGTTATCCGATGCTGCACTTCTCCATACTATGTACTCCGAGGTTCACCTACATACAGTGAGGAAGTATGTAAACCAGGCGAATAAAGTCACTAATTCTGTGTTTGAAGCCCTTGAAAAGTCTTTAGGCTCGGAACAAGTCGATTTGTTTGCAAGACTGAATGAAAAGATTCTGACTTGTATTAGAAGGCTATGGGTTAAACATCTTTGACTTTCTTTACCTTGCAGAAACTTTCTTCTTCTTCTCAGTCTTCTTCACCTTCGTCGTCTTATTTTTTCATATACATAAACTTACTTCGTAGAGCGATGTTTAGTTTCGCTGTAATTGTCAGCTTAACCTTAGTCTGTTACGGAACGCGAAATTATGTATCTGACGGGGTGGTAGGTTTCTGTGTGTGTTCGTTTTTTAAAATCTTATTATAAGAATTGACTCTTCAGATTTTTTTTTCAAGATCAGTAAATGATCATCCGACAGGGTGGAGGTTGTGCCGTTTTTTTGAAGCAGGTCACAAATCAGCTCCTTCTCCCAACTGACAATTTCGTCTCCGTTATTTTGATGCCGTTTTGTCCGAGCAGTTGAAAGCCTACCGTGTCGTTCCACGACCTGAGATTGGATTACACTTTGGTTTGTTTCCGGAGAATTTTAAGGACATGCCTCTCAAATAAGGGAAAGCGCTGAAAATTCGTACCCAGCTGACCCACGCATTGAAAAAGTATGGCTGGGCTGTTTTAAACGTGATAGCCATTTTATGAGCGAAACATTTGTTGTGTTTGAAGGATATTTTGACAATAGCACCTAGATAATAATATTGAATGTGGAGCAGAATTTCTTACTCTTCCTTTCACCGATTCAAACACCACACCATTTTAAATACTGCCTTAAAAAATTCACGTGCCTTTTATAATTTAGGATGATATGATGATATATGATATGTCATTTATTTGGTAGCTATGCTTATTAAGTCGAAATGTACGTGTAAAGAGATTTTTGTATGCGGCATTTACTTGTTAGGCCGGATTCTAACGTCATGTAATGAGTAGAGTTACTGTAGATGAAAGTGCATGTAACAAGTGAAGTTACTGTAGGCGAATGTGCACGTAGCAAGTAAAGCTACTGTAGGTGAAAGTGCATGTAGCAAGTAAAGTTACTGTAGGTAAAAGTGCACGTAGCATGTAAAGTTACTATAGGTGAAAGTGCATGTAACATGTAAAGTTACTATAGGCGAAAGTTACTAGAGTTCGACGTGGCGTCTTGCATCTCTGACTTGGATCGCTTTTGGATCACCTGGAAATATATATTCGATCTATGAATGGTTACTTTGCGTCTATTATTCGTTCAAAACATACTGATTTCTGAAGTGGGGTTATTGTGCTAACTCCTGATAATGGAGACAGTGATAGATGGCTATGGAACTTAGATGGAAGGAACACTGGCAGGAACATAAGATGCAAATATACTTACCTTTAGGCCTATGTAAGCTGCGGCTTACATACAATAGATCTTACCCATAATTTACAGAAAATTATTTACATTATTTTAATTGACTTACTGTATCCACAGTCATTTTTAAGGTTTTAATAAATTGCCCTTTGCTTGGTATCCCAGTAGACGATCATGGATTGACAATACACACACGTAGGTTGAATAAAGTAGTAAAATTATTCTTTTGGTAGGTGGTGGGTTGAACTGCACCATACGTAAAATTCGAGTGAAGTAAATACTTGAGAAACGGAACCTTCAAGTTGAGTCTGGGAATGTCTTCATGTGGCGAAGGAGTTGTCCGAGTCTCAATTCATCTACCATAAATTTTACTTGAACTGCCAAGGCTTTGAAACCGGGTCTTCGCGGTGAAAAGATCGACGAAATGTTGCAAAAAATGTCAAGCGGTATTAGAGTTCTAATATTGTCGATGTAATTAGCCAGAATATTTAGCCTGTATCAACCGGGATAGTGTAGTCGGAAAAGCGACTTGCTAGGGCTGGACAGTTCGGAGTCGAATCCCGGTGGGGGGCGAGATTTTCCCCACCTGTCCAGGCCGGATCTGAGACTCACCCAGCCCCCTGTACAATGGGTAACATGGTCTTTCCCGGAGGTGAAGCGGCCGGGTCGTGGCGTTGGCTACCCACCCCATCTAGCGCCGTGGTTAATGAAAGAGTAGAGCTATACCTCTACTCCCCCTCTGGGCCTTCGCGGCCTGTTCTAGGGCGAACTTTACTATCATTTATAAACTAAGCAGTTCGCAGTCCAATGATAATTACTAAGTGTGTACAAACAAGATTCATGAACCCGGAAATTATGAGGTCTGGATCGCTATAGCAGTGCTTATTAAACTTTGGCAACTAGCGTTGCGCTGTTTACAATATGCTTATCCATTAACTGACTTACAGTGATACACACATTTAACTGCAGCCAGGAAAAAACCTAAGTTATGTTACACTGAGTGACATTGTTTCTTATTTATATTTGGAAAAGAAGGAGATCGTTTTCAAAATATCGCCTTTCCCCCCCCCCCCCCCCTTAATGTTCTGGCTGAGAGAGCAAAAAGGAAGTAAACAAGGCATTTTTTAATTTATTCCTCACCAAACACAGAATAACTGCGTAACTGAAATCAGTAAAATACCGTATTGATACACAAATATTGTGTACTTTGTGCACTATGATATTAAGTCACGGAGCTACCGTGTCGGTAGCTGCGTCCTTCAGAAGTGCGGAGGCAGACCCGTTACGAACCCAAAGACCAGTAGCTGCAACAGCACATTTTGTGGCCACGGAATGAATGTTCGTTATGTGTTATTGCTGCGCTATCTTCGATTTTGATACCCCATAAGATCATTGAATTGTACTGTAAATTAACATTTTCTGACGTGTTAGTAACGATTAGAGTTGTATATAAAATTTAAATTTACACTGCGATGTGGTAAAATATCGATAGTCAAAAAAATTCACTCTGTAGACAGTAATCCGCAGTTTAGAAATTTTCAGAATCGCTGAGCTAAAGTATAACGGTTTTTTGACGATGATTGCGAAATATTTCATCAATTTAAAGAGGAAGTTTAATTGTGTGTTAGCGTGAGATGACGGAAGGAAACGAAACAGCATCTCCAAATTTCGAGACAGAAGCGCTCAGCTAGTGGAGAGTTTTTTTCTTTTTAATTTTAAAGTTTAGTGGAATATGGCTAGTTGCGGGAAAGTTTCAGTTTTAAGCGAGGCTTAATTTGCCTGCACCTCCCTGATAATTGGACTTGGCATATTTCTTCTTCATCCTACACGGTGAACACATCGGCACGCGCATATGATTAACAACAACTACGGATTAGGCACACTTCTTTGTTTCTGGAGTTGTCTTTCATACACATGAGTAGAAGGCGCCCAACGGTGACTTAGACCAAGGAATCGGTTTTGTATCTGTGCATTAAACATTAAAATAAGTAACAATTTTATGCGTATTGGACCGTGCATCATCTTGATATTTGAATAATGGTTGACCAACTAGATGACACTTGCTTTATTATATATTGCTCAACATGTTTCAGACGTTAATACGTCCATCTTCAG
>Ga0136643_10016087_pt1 | contig 11241 bp, 5 predicted proteins | sample TergutLab28metaG_FD_96883 | JGI IMG/M metagenome (GOLD analysis project Ga0136643, IMG submission 96883) | Labiotermes labralis P1 segment gut microbial communities from Petit-Saut dam, French Guiana - Lab288 P1 (version 3) (version 3) | ecosystem: Host-associated > Arthropoda: Insects >... | reverse complement strand
ATCACTGGACTAATGAAATCTTGTAGCATATTGTAGTTTCCTCAGGCCAACATCTGGGTCTGAGTTTTTCGACACATTCACGAATACTTTTATCCTCAGAATAAATCCACTATAAAACATTTATTCATGAAAACTGCTTAGAAAACTAAAATGACAAATTCCAGGAGAAAATCTCGCGGCCCGGTATAACTGATGCCAGGGCCGGGTACGAGGCTGCAGCCCGGCGGTTGAGAAACACTGATGTAGAGCGTCTTACAGCAATAAATAAACTGTGAAACGTTGCCTCTTGTTGGTTGTACTCTGCCAATATATTAGTGATGCACGGACCTATGAATGTTAAAAATATTTTGATCATCTTTACAAAACCAAAACCAGAAACTATTTTGTTGCCTCTTAAATTTATTTAACTAAACTAATTTTATTAATCGTAATTCTAGTGACGACTAAACTCGCTCTATCGGACAACCAATGCCCCACACTTTAAGCAATCCAAAGTTTCCTTTTCTTTTTATTCAAGCCCACCAGTGGTCAGCCATGCGGGTTAAAATTACTCAGGACTAACGTAACGAAACACATGGATACATTCTAAAATAATCACGGAAATCAATTAAAATTAATTTGTTATTGTAATGCTTATCTTAACGCGCTGTGTGGTCATGACATGTCAAACTCCTCAGGATAATAAAGCAATATCCAGAATACCACGTTTGTTCAAGGTCAGGCAGTCATTTCGAAGTAGACTGAGTTTGAAATGTGATAGCACACGCGCAGAAACCAGATTTCGTCTTTCAGCGAAACGGACGAGTCCATTTAAATCGGCGGGGGCGTCAGTTCAGTCGACTACTGGCAACCGTGTTGTGCGCATCAGCAGTAGTAATGCTGGACACACCATGTTCCGAGGTAGTGTGAAGAGTAATGGCTACCCAATCCATTCGCCAGTTTCCCGTTCACTTACCCTCCTGTGCGTCACCGTGTGCCATCACATTTCATCTGGAGTCTACTTATGGTGCTCTTGAATAAGGACACAACGAACATGTATGAGGATCACTTGGAAAAGGAACTGAAATGGTGTACAATTTTGTACAATTTTGCAAATTAAAAAGAGGATCGCGACATCGCAACAGTCGTGACGTGATAGCTGACAGCAAAGAACAAGGACTTCCACGAAAAGCTCATTTCACGACAAGATAAATGCCGAAAGAGCGGTGATGAATATGTGAAAAATTAGTGGAGTGAAGAGGAAGGCCTAGTCCATAATACGATAAGTGCCTCATCTGTTGCTGGGAATGGGTGAAAAACAGTGGGTAGCAGTACAGCTAAATATGATGTTCGTATCAGACCAGACAACAAAGAGACCAAAATATAATCACTTGTAACTTTATTGTCCGCCCGACACTCTTTTAACGACTGTAACAAGATTAAAGTTCGTTGGGAAGAATGAGCCTGCATCATACATAAAACACTATGTACACAACTCAGTGGTTTTTGGTTGAGAGGATATTTCAAGTTCACTGTATAAAAAACAGCGTGATTCACGAATTTCAGAATGGCACAGAAGAATTAATTAGAAAACACTACAACCATAAACAAGACAGGCACTGTACGTGTAACATGATACTGACGCGCGTTCGTGCAACAATTGTTGCGCAATAAGTACTATAAAAAAGAAAGGAAATGGTGTTTACGGAAGTGAACGTGGTACAATCAAGGCACTACCCTGGCACTTGCTTATAGAGAATGAAAGAAACACGACGAACGTCAGGACAGTAGGTCGAGGTTCGAACCGGATTATCTCCCGTAGTGTATCACCATTCGAGTGAGCTTTGCCCGGGCGAGAGACTTCTTCGCAAGCTTTACCTTCTGAGCTAACAGACATATTTCCCGCCCTTTCTAAGCACCTGATGTTCATTACACAAGTCACAAGGGCCAATCAGTAGTTCCCACTCTGATCCAGCTTAATCCAGTCCACAGACAAAAACACTTTCATAATTATCTGTTTTAATATTATTTTCCCCTTAAACCATCCGGTAACAGAGTTCTATCTATGTGTTAACACTGTACATTGGATCAGGTGTTTGTGTATTGGATTCAAAAATGAAAACTTATAACTGAAAGTGTGAGAAAGATAGAGTAGGCTCCTCTCTTTAACCCTTTACAACAGCGGTTCCTAACCTTTTATGTGTGTACCCTAAAGTAGCAAATGGTATGCGACCCACGAATCTACCTTGGAAACGCCAATACTCCTTACTTACTCCATGGTGCAGAGTCCTTCTTGAGAAGCTAACTGGTTTGAAGCTAGTCAAGAAATTCCCCGCATTTCACGGAACCCGAAGGTTTATTACGCACTCACAAGCGTCCGCCACCTGTCTGTATTCTGGGTCAGCCCAATTCAGTCCATATACCCACATCCCACCTCCTGGAGATCCATCCTAATATTATCCACCCATCTACGCCTAGGTTTCCCCAGTGGTCTCTTTTCCTCCGGTTTCCCCACCAAGACCCTATATACCCCCTCTCCTTACCCATACGCGCCACACGCCTAGCCCATTTCATTCTTATCGATTTTATCACCCGCACAATATTGGGTGAGGAGTACAAATCATTTAGCTCCTCGTTATGCAATCTCCTCCATTCCCCCGTTACCTCATCCCTCCTAGGTCCAAATATTCTCCTCAACATCATGTTCTCAAACACCCTCAAATTCCTTTCCTCCCGCAATGTCAGCGACCAAGTTTCACACCCATACAAAACAACAGGCAAAATTATGGAAACGCCAATAGCAATTTTATTTACTATAAATAAAGTACTAATAATGCCCTTTCTTGAACACTCCATAAAAATGCTTCTTTTTAAAAATATATTAAAGTTTTACTGTTACTTGTCAAATTCAATATTTTTTAGACAAAATTAAATACACAAAACATGCATTAAGTAAATCTCCATTTAATAATAATAATAATAATAATAATAATAATAGAGTGTGTTCATTAGTTATGAAAATTTTAATTTCTCTGGCATGTTTAAAATTAATAAACACACATTCTGGATCATTCTGTTTAAATTTAGATACAAACTTGATTTTTTTTTATAATTATCGAGTTCTCCATAACACCTTTTCACGGCCCTACGTCAAACCCCCGAGACCCGATTTTCGTCGCGACTTGAGTTTGGGTACCACTGCTTTACAGCATAGTGGGAAATACTTATACCACATTCCATAACGTTGATGAAACCTGCGCCTGCGTTCTACAGCACACGCTGCATTTATGTGCCTTATGTGATTGTCACAATCATTGAATTACTCTATTTCCCGATACAGTACAAACTCTGTTCTTACTGGAGACACTTAATTGTTTACTGACAGACAGCAACTAAATCACTCCATATAAAATCCATACCTCAAAGAGCCATGCTAATGTTTCTATGAGCTTACACTGTCTAATAACATTCTGTATCTCTTACATAAAGATACAGGTTTTATAAACTATCCTAATATCATTTTATCTTGGATTCCACTGTTATAGCTGAGTATCATAAAAATAAAACTAACGTCACAAGGCTCAGAATATGTGCAGAGGTCAATAAATCTCGTCAATGTCTATGTAAGTAACATAATGCGTGCGCGCGCTCTGGTAATTAACAAAAACAACGGCTGTGTAAGGTATTTACTGTGTTTATAAACACGTCGCTGCGCACAACGGCAAAAAAAAGAGTACCGTAATTTGTCACTGCTTTGTGTATGGTGGAGTAAGGGTGGGTGCCGAGCGTGCTGCAGCCTCGATGACAGACCCAGCACAGCATTAATCAGCTGCTCTGCATACAATTCATTGCATTAACGAAAAATGTTCCTTATCCCTTTGTTTGCAGATGTCTTCACTACAGGAGGCAAAGGCAGTTTCTAATTTCACTCCTTCGGCCGTGTAGTATATGTAACAAACAAGAAGATGATATCAAAATGAATCAAGGTATTGCGCGTTCCGATTAACACTTCATCTATTGAAGTTGATAACAATTATATGCCGCGTTATGTAGAAGCCTCCTATTCAACTGGTACGACGGAGTTTTCTCCAGGGTTAAGGCGACCGGGTCGTGAAGCTAACCACGTCATGTGAAACCAAAGTTCGGAATGAGTGGAGCCATACAACCCTTCCGCCAAATACCCAGTTCAGACAGACAGCTATATAATCATATAAACAGCCAACTAGATGCAACAATAATAATATTATTAATAATTTCAATCAGCTCAACATTTTTCGGGCGATAATTTCGCCCATCCTCAGGAGCACTAGACTGTGTTTACAGCTTGTGGTATAAAGCACCGACGATGCTGCCAGTAGGCCGAAAAATGTTGAGCTGATTGAAATTATTAATAAAATTATTATTGTTGCATCTAGTTGGCTGCTTACATTATTGTATCAATGATGCGCGGTCACACAAACATAAAAAATTGACAGTTTTATCTTTTCTTTTAGTAGTTTCACAGACTGAACGTTTAAGTACTTTCACAAAAACTTCAGAACTGTGATTTGCTTCCTCCTGTAAAAAGAGCAGCAATCAGTATTGCATGTTCATATTTTCTTTTGATACGCTTCGGCAAACAATTTATCTTCTAGGACAATTTAAATAAAATCCTCTCAAGTTCAGAAAAAGTTCAGTTCAAACTTCAAAAATTCTTACTATGCCATCTTCTCAATGTAAGAGACTCAAAACTAATTATCTAGTCGACGAATTCGGTAAATAAGCATGGTATCTTATTTCGAGGGAACAATGCGAACTGAAAATTGAAAATAAAGTATTCAGGAACGTAATTTTGATACGGATGGAGAAACCGAACAGTTCAAGACGTCACGCAAAGAGGAAGTTCGTCATTTGCACACGTCAGGAACTGTCAGTAAAATATGGGATACAGCAATGGGTTGGGCTATAGAGCTAGTAAAATGGTTTGATAGGGAAACCTCTTGTAGAAATATCACGGGAGACCGAGAAGAATGTAGGAGAAAAACATTAAGATGTGTCTTGTGGATATTGGCTATGAAGGTGGGCGGTGGGCCCACTAGGTCTGCTGTGGTGTTCAGTGACGGGTTCGGTATTAGCAGTCGGGTTCTGCTGTCAGGAAATACATTAATTTACTTGGTTATTATTTGTAACCTGGGAACATAACAGCGATCGGTATTTATCTTCCACATTCATAGCGCCCACGAATTTAATTCAAACAATTCCAATCATATAATAACATGGCGCTATAGCAGACAATCCCACATATTTAAAACCAGTAATCAGCTTAGAAAATTTTCGTGGTCTTGCCTAGACTTCGGAATTTACTGACCTATTTACTGGCATAAAAAATATGGGACAAAATATAGCCTATTAGGTAACTTAATCAACCTTAATCTGGACGGCTCATAAATAAGGTAAATGGAAACAGAAAAGTAATTCCTGCTGCACTCATCGTGCCACTGTAACTTACCTCTTCAAATAAGAAAATTCAAATGAATTATGTTCAAAAATTCTGTAGGTATGATACATTAAACAGATTCTGTACTCGATTACAGGAACCAGCGTTGCTGTTTAGACAAGGAAATGCTTTTTGTTCTAAGAACCACGCTAAACATAACTACACTATGCGGACAAGTGTCAAGTGCTAAACTTGGTGATACATGATGTAACCACTAGGATTTAAAGGGTGTTTACACAGAATGATAATTCAGTTCCGACAAAAATCTGAAATGAAGAACATTAACTTGTTGAATAGAAATAACTTAAAACCTACAGTCTTAGATTAGATTTCTGTGTCGTACGGAAATCATACGTCCCTAAATAAAACCCTATACCGCATTCAAATCAATCATTCTAATGGGAGGAATTTAATGGGAAACCCAGCCGGTGGTTGGTGTCGAGATTTTTGTGCCGACTCTACACAAAACTGGTACGTCGGTCCACAGAAGCGACAGATATCATTACCGAATGCATTTTATTTCTACCGAAGTAATGGAATAAAGTATGCAGTGAAAACGGAAATTAACTACGGCGGTAATATGCAGTTGGCTTTAGATTAGCATTAGAATGGCATCAGTAAGTATCAGTCCAGAAAAAAACCAAACGTTTACACATGAGGAAAGGAATCTTATTTTCCCTTACGATCACCAATCCATTATCAACTAAAGGGCGAAATTTACTGCACTCAATGTTATACTCGTATTCTACTAAATGGGATTAGATTCCTTCTTACAACAGCAAAAACAATCACTCATATCGAAATAATATATCTTGCTAGCTTCAGATTTACGTTACGAAGACTACAGACGTCACACTTATGTACAGCATTTCCACCTCCACATTCGTTACACTATTCGCGTTACATCCGATCCAGCTTTATGAAGCGACTAGTGGGTTATTATTTCCAATTTTGGCCACACTTACGTGGTAGAATTTTCCATTATTGCTTTCTCACACTGGGTTATAAAGCGCCATTTCTTGTTTGCGATGTTTTAGTGGAATCATTATTAAAGCATCCACCTGTGTACACTGGGGCAGGGTCACCCCGCCTACTGCATTTCATTCATTGCACGTATCTCCAACATGTTTCGGCCAAGCTGGGACATTGTTAGGGAATTAAACGTACAACATGTGGAGGTATCAAATGTTTTACAAATACGATCACGTAATAAAGGCGCACACATTATATTCAGATAAAATTACTGAATCCATGGTTACATATAACGCTCATTATGTCGTTAAGGTCAAGATGATACAAAAGGCGAGAGTTGTGTAGCAGGGACGTCTGTTCTTCTGGGGTATTACGCTGCATCAAACGGACAATCAAATCCCGACGTTTCGTAACAATCGCCTCGAAACGTCGGATCGTGGCGTCTATTACCTATTGACGCAGCGTAATATCCTAGAATAACAGAATTCTCATAAAAGGGGCTGTTACAAAATTTGCTACTTCCAACGTCGATCAGCGTCACTGCATGCATTTCCTGATCAAATAATATACCTCTTCCATCAGTATTAAACCTACTGTCCGTTCAGATATACAGTATTATTAAGACAGCTGGCAACTATATTTAAACTGCAGTAAACATGATATCCAGTTCCACCCATTTTCAGCGCTATATGTGTGAAAGCTGCAAATTAAATCGTTCATTAGCAGCCTCATTATGCCCTTTCTCATCGCCGCGAAAAGCGCCTTTTAGCTTCTTTATATCTGATCGTCAGTCCGTCTGACCTCATTTATCAGCGAAGCTCCCACTTGACGGATTTAAGCGAAATCTGGTATTGCGGACTTTTGTGAAAACCTATCGAGATGTATTAATAAATGTCCAACGAGATGCATCACAAAGCATTCTATTTATTATTTTGCAAGTTCACTCCACATGTTTCGGGTGTCAACCACACCCATCATCAGGAGTACACAAAATTATAACTACAACTTCCGATAGTGGTCATATTTTTTGTGCAGCTACCTCCCTCAAACGTGGCCAAGCCTGGCCACGTTGGAGGGAGGCAGCTGCACAGTACCGGAGGCTGTAGTTACAGTTTTGTGTACTCCTGATGATGGGCGTGGTTGACACCCGAAACATGTAGAGTGGACTTGCAGAATAATAAATAGACTGCTTTGTTTTGCATCTCTTTGGACAGTTATTAACATAGATCAGCGATGCACAGAAGCATAAACATGAAACTGTCGAGATGATTAACATTTCCTTAAAATCGGGAAAAAATATCTGGCAATTTATAAGAAGTCCTAAGTATGTTGTACTGCTGCCAGCGACATTAAATCGCCATAAATGCGATCTGTTCTCTTTAACTTGCATCAGGCTCTCAGGATAGCCGAGGAGGTACAAACATTACGCGAACGCGCCACAATGTTACTTGGTACTTACCGTAGCCCCCCACTCGAAACTGCTCGTCTCACGGTTACGTATTTGCACTATTCTCACCCGCTGAACACGAAGCTTATCTCGAGGAATATTTATCGGAGAACGTCAAGCCAACTGTGATAGCCACAAAGTTAACTTTGTATTAATCACGCAGCTTTGCGTCGATTTAGTTTATTGACAAATATACGAAAATTGCTGGAATTTATTCACTGATTACCTCCAAATAATGAGGAGTTAGCGATTGTCGAAAATTAATGCTGAATAATGGACTTAATACTTAAGACGAAGAACTGTTTAGCAGAGGCAAGAGTGAGTCGCACCGCTACATGTTTGTATAGACATGATCATGTGTGGCACCCCGACTTTGAAGGTCACGCACGAAGCGTTCAAGTAAACATTCGAGAATGTTTACTTCCCTTCCTTCTAAGAAACAGCCAACTTTCAAGCAAGCTAGTTGGTGGAAATGAGGTTTGACAGTCTCCCACCCATCTGCGAATCCTCTCCGGCCGCAGTAAATTCTGAAAAGAACACATTCGAAACGAATGTCAGTAGTGTTATACAAATCGCATAGACCACCAACTTCTTATAATTTTCAGGCAAGACATCCCCGATGTGTTCCGATCCAGTAATTAAATAAGGTAATAAAATGGTGTCTAGCACAACTTATTAATTTTCTTTTTAAGAATTTACAGCGACATGTTTCGGTTCTTAGAAGCCATCTTCGGTCTGAACATAAACGATTCCATCTGTATTTGATGTTATGTTTGTCCGTGCATCCCGGACGCATAGCCTGCTGCTCTGCTCCTAACAGCCGACAACCAGCAACCAAGGCATTACACACCATACGCGGTAATAACACAAGTATAGTCTCGAGCTCCTGGTGATGGGCATATAAGTGCCCGAAACGTGTTTAGCAGATTATAAGTGCAAAAAAGCATTCAGTAGCATCTAGTTGGTTTTCTTTCCTACGATTCTATATGAATTTTTTTATTTCCTCATCTTTGCTCAGTTCGAGACTTGAACTACGAACCCCGGCCTGTTACACACATCCTATCTTGTTGTGCCAAGTATCTGAGAAGTTAAACCGACGATGGGTATACAGGATCAAATGTGACTATCAGTGTACGGCAGAGCTAGTGACTTCATTCTGCTGGAAATTTCGAGGCGCTTATAATAAGAGCCATTGTGTTTCCTAGAAGCGGAAAACACTGCACAACGTTACAGTTTGAAGCAGTAGGTTAAGTAGGTCTCGTGTTTGTCGTACTCAAAGCTTCTCCAGGGCCATTTTATTTGTGCTGCTATCTTCTCGCGCTTAAATTTGCTTAATATCAGGTACGATTTAATGCATCTGACTCCAATTAATACGCGTTTTAAATAATAACGGAAAGTGCGTTGAGTCCTGCTAAACATTCTACGATTAATGTGTTCTCCCATCACGCTGTACTTCCCCACACTTCTGCCTCAAGTCACCAGTTCCAGTTTAGGTCCAGAAAGTAGCCACCAAAAAAAAAATAACAAAAAAAAAAGCGCATAATAAGTAGGCAAATTAAAATAGTCATGGATAACAAAAAATAAAGTCCATCAAAATTGAAAAGGTAATTCACAGACTTCTGCAACATTTCACAGTTCACACAGGAACAGAATTTAGCATAAGCCACGACGATGTTTTTGAAAATCTTTTGCCCTAAAAAATTATTCTAGATCTACATCTCCCAGTACCATACACAGCTTCACTTAATTACACAATAATAAAATCTGGTACATAATACTGATTAAAAATGTTTTCGATGACTAATTTCCTACGTCCAGTGTTACTTCTCCTTTATTAGTTCCCGCAACATATACGCATTGCTCCTCTAAACTGTAACTGGCATACTTTAAACAGCTGAATGCACTACAGCATGTGCGAGTGTAAATTGCATTAGGCACATGAGTTAAATGAACAGAGAATTTTCTATGTCGAAATGGCATTTCATAAATTCTGTTAATGTACCCAGCGAAAGAGAAATATAGGTCACAGAAAACATGTTGAGAGCTCTTCAACCCCCATTTCATTCTAACACTGGAAATGTTCAAAAGCGCTTTTCAGTATGTAACGTTTTAATAAACGTGGTGAGGCCCGTAATGTGATGAATCCTAAAAGTATTAAAGACACACTACGGTCCTTAATTGAAATCGCGTGTTGTTATTTGAATAGGAAAATTGCGTCTAAAATTATAAAATTGAACCTTTTGTAATACATTTGCTTGACGGTTTCGTCATGCAGCAAACTTCATTAGAACATTGAACGATCCGCATTGTATAATGCAAAAAAGGTCCAGCTCCATGCGCATCATGGGCCCAGCCACATTCCTGCGGTACAACGCTAGCAGAGACGAGACTTGTTTAAAAATACCAGTCCCATGGATGTGGTGTTTAGATGTCTTCTTTTTTGTTCGCTGTATCAATTTTTCCCTTGACAACACTTAAGAAGATTGCGTGTTCTTTACGGTTGCCACGGTAGTGACTACAAAAACTGCTGTCCTATAGTACGTGGCGCTCTGCAGCTTGGTACACAGTCATAAAGCTTCGGATGAACGTTGGTACCTATCTAGCAAATTACATTTCGTCATACTAGAAAATAGATAGGAAGCCTAGAATCTTAACGCTTAATCTACATTATTCTAGACCCGATATGATCCAGTAATATAAGTCTATCGAGAATCAGGGCCGTATTAACAGCATTTCTCCTTCGTATTCGGCTCCGAGTTTCTTCGTGGTCTTTCCCAGTCCCTGGTTCCTGTAGGTAAATTCTGAGAAGGTACGACAAACGACGCCACGACCGCTTCCTCTCACATCCGCAAAGCTGAACCATTAAGCATCCTACCACTCGACGCTATGCAGTCCGAGCTACTGACGGCAGCATCTGCACAAAAACCATGTCTCTTAAGTATTACCAAGTTCCACATCACTCAGCTTACAAATGTCTGAAATTGAAGCAAGAAACACAAATAAAATGTTGTAAGGTGACGGCTGTGCCCGCCTTATTTGTGCGGTAGTGAAACGTGAGTAATGAACCGAAAAGATATAGTTCACTGACTGCCGCAGAAATGGTTTGTTTAAGATCTGTTGCAGCCTGTACAACGCTGGATTGCTTCCATAATGATGATGCTAGACAAGAACTAAACGTCACTCTCATAACTACAGGAAATGCTGGGGAGAACATTCACTAAGAACGGATGGATCGCGATTTTGAAGATCGTCTTCGAATATAATCTCCAAGATGGAAGAGATGTCGGACGCTCAAGAAAGAGATGCGCTTTGTGAAGTCAGAAGAGGACAAAAGCCTAACCCTTGAAAGAAAGAAGATGATGATGTT
>Ga0136643_10016082_pt1 | contig 11243 bp, 6 predicted proteins | sample TergutLab28metaG_FD_96883 | JGI IMG/M metagenome (GOLD analysis project Ga0136643, IMG submission 96883) | Labiotermes labralis P1 segment gut microbial communities from Petit-Saut dam, French Guiana - Lab288 P1 (version 3) (version 3) | ecosystem: Host-associated > Arthropoda: Insects >... | reverse complement strand
TGTCAACTATAGTGGTCGTACCGCACCGCTAACCTCTAAAGTTGCATTTTATATATGTATTCAACAAATATAGGTACTGAATATTTTAAACATGGTATATATTCTCCGTTTTTTTCTCTTCAAAATGCTGTTTGTTTCATAATTCTAACGTATTTGGTTCCTGTATTATTCACATTTTATATACAGAATGTGCTAAAATTAAAAAAAAAAATAATTCCGGCGCCAAAAGGTTAATGAATATATAAAATGCAACTTTAGAGGTTAGCGGTGCGGTACGACCTCTATATGGGTCGTTATGCGTAAAAGGGTTAGTGCGTGTAGATTAAATCAAAGGGCAAAATATGACTGGACACTCAAGTTCAAACGAGGGTGCCAACATTAACAAATAATCAGAAGCTGGTGAAGGCCGTCTCAGAAGGTTCAAAGGCGTCGGATTATGCGAAATTGTATCAGCAGACTGCTGAGGTCTGTCTGTTCCTTGAGCGCTGAATTTCACAGACATTAAGATTATCTGTGTAGGATTTCTAAGTCCTTTTGCATGTTATTTTTTTAACGAAGGCCGAACGACACGTTGATCGGGAAATAAACACGTTTTGATTAAAAGCAGCCTTGCTAAGGAACTATAAAATGTAGACTGTAAACTGGTGTAAAAAAAAAGACGGTAGCATACTTTGAACAGCGTCTATGCACGAGAAATGAGGGGAAATCTCCCCCTTCATCACGTGGTTCTTAACCACACCAATTTCACGGTTTCACATTCGTTTCTGATGCGTTCGCCAAAAAGTTCCATAAAATGCGCGCTTTCGCTGCGCAGTGATATGTGCAGCTGAGCTGAACCCTGCATTGAACATAAGTATTACCGTCTTCTTGGAAGTGACGCCGTGTAGGTTGCTAGATACGGACGGACGTTCGACAAAACCCTCTGTCCTCCATCCATCTTTCATCACGAAGAAGGAAACAGCACGTTACTCCGAAACTTCGACAAATATATGACACTACACGGCTTCACATCCAAGAAGAAGTCAGCCCTCCACAATTTTCATGCGTTTCTCATCTGTCCCATGCGTACTGCATGCCTCACCTATCTCACCTTTATGTGATGTAAACCAACAAAATGCACCCTTTCAAATTAATGTTTTAATTCAATTCTTGGGTTGAATTAAAACATTATTTTTTTTATTTTTAATTCAATTCTTGGATTGAATTAAACATTAGTGTTTTAGTTTTTAAATTGAATTCTTGAATTGAATTAAACATTGATGTTTTATTTTTAATTCAATTCTTGGTTGGAATTAAAACATTAATGGTTTAGTTTTTCAATTCAATTCTTGAATTGAATTAAAACACTAATGTTTTAATTTTTTGAGTCAATTCTTGAATTTAATAAAACATTAATGTTTCATTTTTAATTCAATTCTTGGACTCAATTAAAACATTTATGTTTTAATTTTTTTATTCAATTCTTGAATTGAATTAAAATTAATGTCCTATTTTTTAAATTAAATTTTCGGATTCAATTAAAACATTGATGTTTTAACCTTTTAATTCAATTCTTGAATTGAATTAAAAATTAATGTTTTATTTTTTAATTCAATTCTCGGATTGAATTAAAACATTGATGTTTTAATTTTTGAATTCAATTCTTGAGTTTAATTAAAACATTTAATTTGAATAGTGTGCATTTTGTTGGTTAATTGTATCACAATGTACGGTACAAAACACATGAAAAAAAAATCTCTCTTTCTGAAGGTTATATTTTGAGTTTACGAGTCCAATGTGTAGCTTCCTGGGTTTTCGCATTTAATTTGCGAGTGACGAACATCCCGGACCTGTATACATGCAGATGTAGACAGATTAAAAGAACCCTTGTACACAGCGGCGCAAATTCCACGCACACGATCGATATGAACAGGGAGTCAATCCGTCACGTGGCGGACGCCAAGAATTCAGTCCTTTCCCTCTGCTCGTTTCTGCGATTCTTGTTACAGTGTCAAGTTCCTTACCGCGATAAGACGCCCATTAACTCAAGGACCGGGAAATAATTAGTCAGTGTCCTCGAAAAAGAAAGAGCTGAACGTGGATTCTGACGACGGCATATTAGGCCTACCAGCGGTCACTTGACGTCCACATATTACGTACGAACAATTCCTTGTAGGCGAACAAATACAGACATGAATAATGGGATCTTTTACGGTGTGACATCATACAGTCTCGACAGAGATTCACCCATGTTCCGAAAGAACGCGCTGCGTTTACAAACTTTATGCTCAAGATGGAATTATCACGTTCCATCTGAAACGTAGGTACGTTTCTACCTAGTGGCGTACCGAGGGGGAAGTGGGAGGGTTTGGGGTGTTTAACCCCTCCCGAAATTCCGAAGACCCTCCAAAATCGTGCCAAACTCAACCCGATTGTGAAAACTGCTAAAAATTGCTGAATTTAGGACGCCAACACGCCAAGATGTTCGGAAAAAAGGCAGTAAAATTCTAAAACTACCTAGGTTCGTAATTGTTTTACATTAGCAATGACAAATAAATTGGTTGTCATCATAAATAGTCTTAAAGTACCAAAAATTAAGAAACGTTTGTTATATGAAATGAAATTTCTTGTACAAAATTACAGCTGCCTCATGAACCCCTGAGTAGGCGGCTACCGCCTTCAGATCCCCGTTCTCTCTGTCCTCTGTCCTCAACTGAATTTGTTGAACACCCCCCCTCCCCCCACCCGAACAAAATTCCTGGGTACGCCACTGTTTCTACCAGACTCGACGACATCATGTCACTAGACAGTGTTCTGCATAGTCAATGTTGTGGGAATCTGAGATCTTGACAGCAAACACAGACGATATAAAGTGACAACCCAACGTCGTTTAACTAGGATCTGCAGGCTGCTAAAAGAACAAGCCTTCAGAAAAAAAAAAAGCTAATTGGCGTACGTAACAAAATATCATCATCATCATCATCATCATCATATATCTGTCATGGAGTTGGGCCACTTGTTGACCCGTTCCGGTCTCACGTATCCAGAAGTCTTTTCAAAGGTCTACCTTGATTCCTTCTGCCAGCTGGGGAGTAACATTTCATTACCCTGGGTAATCTATTTCGAGACATTCTATTCACATGTTGTATCCAGCTTCTCTTGTAATCCAGTAATTTGTCCAAAATTGGTGTTATTTTTAACTCCTTCGTATAAGTGGTAGTGATGCGTAATACTATAGCCGATCCTACCAAGCAGTCATCCTCGCCTTCTCGTGGTATACCCTGTTCTCACCATTGAGGAAATGACGACTGAGTCACAGCGGTATAACTGTTTCACCACGAATGGAGGAAATGCTGTCCCTAAACATGCCGGTCCAGAGGCTGAAGGTACCAATCCTACCGCTGGACTTACCCTGCTCTGGGCCCGTAACCCATTCAGGGGAAATTTTAACCACTGGCAAGTCTCACGGAAAGAAGCCGTAACAAAATACATTGGCAGCAATCAATAGTAAGGGTAATAGCAACATTACTTTGGGATCTGAAGTTATCACGGAGGTAACTATGAATGATAACGTCTTCTGGAACGCGACACCGTGTATTGTAACTCAACGGAGCAGACACCTTCTTGAGAAACTTACAGTACTTCAGCTAGTCAACCAACTGTGCCCATTTTATGGAACCTGAAGGTTCATTTCCGTGTTCACAACAGCCCGCCACTTCTCCCTTTCCCTAGCCAGACCAATCCAGACCACGCCCCCATTCTTTTTCTTGAATATCCATTTTAATATTATCATCTCATCGATGCCCATGTTTTCCAAGTGTTATACATTCTTCAGGTTCGACGTGTAATAAGGGAAATTTTATAGACGTTTCGGATGAGCACACTGCCACCAAATTAGGAGTGGAACAATAAGCCTCGTTCTAATATAAGAAGAGGAAAGAAAGAACATAACATAACATATCCTTCTTCGTACATCGCGTCGCATACGACGTTAGAGTTGCAGCAGACCGTACGGAGTCACATCCCAGAAGACTGTATTCTTTCGTTTTTACCCTCATTTCTCGCGTTTCTGTAATCCCATTCAAACGAATTTCCATTTGCGAAAAGTTGCGTAAGTTCAAAATGTTACGTCATTATCGCACGAATACAGAAATGTGCATCTGAGCGACCGAGAGTGACACAATGTGGGTTGTCAAGGAGACGGGCATGTCCCTCTTGCACAAGCAAATGTGCGCATTTCACCACCGAAAAGGTCTCTCGTAGTAGAAACGTGATTCTGACGTCAGCGGCGTACATTACACGGATAATAATGGACAGCATTATAATGTCGGATGTGACGGCATGCAATTTGCCAGACAACACCACGGTATCGGAGGAACCTGCTGCCTCCATGTTCAAGGCAGAAGGATAAGACACGGTAACGGTTAATGGTAGGACTGGGAATAGGAGATAGTATGGGAACTACGGCCTTGAAAAGGGTCGTGGCTGGAATCTGCGACAGGAGGTGATAGGGAGGATGTAAATACTTTACCCTCTAACATTCCATGCAGGCACTGAAAATCATACGAATACAGCTGTACTCTTTCTTTTACCCTGGCACTAGATGAGGGGTGGTTGGTCAACGCCACGCCCAGGCCACTTCACCCCGTATAGGAGGCTGTATGGGCACCAGGGCTTGGTCCAGGAAGGGTGCGGGAAACCTCGCCTCCACCGGGATTCGAACTCCAAACCGTTCAGCTGAAGTAACCAAGTTACAGAAAAGAAACTCAATATAAAATAAGGAAAAGTGAAACAAAATAGGTTAGAATGAGAAAGACGAAAGGAAGTGACATCGGTTATTCCCGCGCGCCTTACACTTCTACCTTCTTCTTCCTCCGAAACGCCAGTCCTATTCTACCGATCTGCGGGGCGTCACATCCCCCAAAAAAAGCGCAGTCTTAGTACCTTTCTAACTTCCGGGATGGCCTAATGTTCGATACTGAGGCCATCGAGTTCAACGCGCGTGCAGCACTTCCGTCTCCTGCGACGAAAACCACCCACACAGTGTTTGCTCAGCAGTAACTGAATACCGGAAAGTATGCAGTCTCCATGAAGAAACAAATGGGCTAGAGGAAAAGTTCCCTTCCAATAAAAAGCTTCTTCCAGTTGATTCCGTCAACGAGATTCTATTTGGGCGGGGACAGCCTGCGATGACAGCACAACCACACTCTCCTCTCGGTCGTATCATCATTGTGTGCACGTCAAACGTGGCGTTGGGGGGGATTATATAACGTAATTTCCGTTTCACCGTGCGGTAGTCAGTAGCGCCGCAAACCACCTGATGGTTTACTTGTAAAATATTGACCGCGTGCAACGGAGATTAAACAGTATGCAGCAGAGACAAAGAACTGTTACCGGCTCACGAGATCTCCCTGTGGCGTTCTGAGTTTTGACACCGTGTGGTCTGGTACATGGATACCAACGTTACACGAGAGCATACAGCCTTTCCCTGACTTGCCCAACAGCTCCGGTCAAAAAGGTCGCGCGCCGAGTCCAATTTTGCGCGGTTCAGATAGGTCAACTATGTACGTGGGCCGGCATAGCTCAGTCGGTATAGCTACTCTGTGCGGGCTGGACGGTCCGGGCGTCATATCCCGGTGTAGGCGAGATTTTCCGCACCTGTCCAGGCTTGCCCTGGAGCCCACCCAGCCTCTTATACAACGGATACCGGGTCTTTCCCAGGGGTAAAGCGGCCGGGGCGTGGCGTTGACCACCCACCCCACCCACAGCCGAGGTTAAAGAAAGAGTAGATCTAGACCTCTACTCTCTCTCTGGTTTTTCGTAGCCTGTTCTAGGTTGAACTTTGCCTTTATGAATGAGTGAATGTACGTACGTACGTACGTACGTATGTATGTATGTGTGTATGTATGTATGTATTGGTGGAATCCAGTTGAAATACTAACTACAACACGTTGGAACCCGATCGACCACGGCCTCACCTCCCCGTGGCCTGTTATCGCCCAACAGTATTCTCCAACCTCCTTCTCCAAACTGAGCTTTCGTTCGAGCAAGGAAAAACATGGCGCACTTTTGAAAACCCTTTTTAATAAGTCTGAGTGCAGCGTAATTCTAAATGGCGTTAAGTCGGGAGGTGGGGTGGGGTGACTTCTGTATTGCCTCCATTCTAATACTGAGATCGCGGATATGAATACCACGGACTGACCCCCTCCACATCTGCGCCCACCTCTCAGCAACCCCCCCCCCCCCAGGGACAGTTTATCAATCTGTACTCCCCTCCAGTAATCCGGATATTTTGCTCACACGAATGTGAGCAGTGAGATCTTCAGTGTCAAGCGCTTTGGGCTGGTCGCTAGAATATAGAGGGGGGCTAGAGGTCAATATCAAATAAGGTAGAGAGGGGAAAGCCTACATCTTCGTCATTCCCGCCGTAGATTAGGACTTCTGTCTATGGCCTCAGTGTTAAGAATGTTCTTCGTAACCACTCAGCAAAACGTGAACGCCATATAGGTCGGAATACCGCCGTACGAACTTGTATTCTGTTAAAGCTGTAGTGTTCTAACTCTAAAGCCCCTAATTAATCAGGCCTGTGATCATTGATAGTATGTGGTAACTGGACCTACCACTGTTATGCTGAGTGACCAAGCAACGAACAACCAATCCGAACGTACATTATGGCGCTAGTGTCAAGTTTGAAGGTTCTTGTTGCGCCGGTATTATGAAGAGGCGTGTTCCTCTTCATAATACCGGCGCAACAAGAACCTTCAAACTTGACACCAGCCACCAGACTCTATCGGGCCTCTAGCCAGAGCATACCACCACATATAGATATTACATTACGCAATAAGGCCCTATGTAGAGATCTCTGCACCACGTGCGCGCACAGTGTATATAGTAGGACCTTAAGTTCTCTTGAAGACAACCTGAAGATGGCCAGTAAAGGCCGAAACATGTAGTTGTCTAGCATAGCTACTAAATACACCTTAATTGACATTGTTGTGTTTGACAACATACCCTTTCCAATTTTCACACACACAACGGGGATGACACACTTCCTAGATGTTTTAGATACACTAGATCCTGTTCAACAGTGTTCTAAGCATAAAAAAACTTTTATAATTGTTTTTACGCACACCCTGTGAACAGTATGGGATCCCATACTGTTTACAGGGTGTGCGTAAAAACAATTATGTTTCTTGTAATGAAAGTACCTTCATAACTGACAGTAAACACATACAAAATGTTTTAGATACACTACATCCTGTTCAACAGTGTTTTAAGCTTAAAAAACATTTATAATTGTTTTTACGCACACCCTGTAGACAGTATGGGATCCCATACTGTATAGTGCGCACCGATTGTACTTTCTACTGGGAGATGCTGGCCTGAAGATGGTCTAGAAAAGACCGAAACATGTAGCCATATTACGGTGCTGATGATTGTGTGCTATTGTTGTGTTACGAAGGGATAACATTATTTTATTTGGAGAAACATGACAGCGTGAAGAAACTTGTTTGCCTCCTGAAGTGTTGACGCGCAGGCACAACTACGTTTCGTTTTCACAGGCAGCATAACAGGCCTAGCATCTTCTTAATGATCGTTTCATTACGTAACTGTATTTATCGCCACTTCCAGATCAGAGCACTCATTTAGCGATGAAATATTTGTCACAATGACCATAACCTACGTCACATTCATACGTACCTTATTTTATATTCTTGGGGTGGGGTGAAATTGTGTTTGGAACTGAGAATTCTGCGGGGACCGCGGTGGCACAGTGGTTAAGGTGCTGTGCTACAAATCGAAAGGTCGCTGGTTCGATCCCAGCTGGTGTCAGTGGATTCTTCATTGACATAAAATCCTTCCGATCGCACTACGACCCTGGGGTCGACTCAGCCTCTAACATAAATGAGTACCAGGAATATTTCCTGGGGGTAAAGGCGGCCGGTGCGTAAAGCTGACAACCTACCACCATCCTGCGGCGTTGTCACGAAATCTGGGAACCTTAACTCCCTGGAACCCTCTGGGCCTGGCTAGGCCTGTAATGGGACTGCATTACCTTTTTACTGAGAATTCTAATGGACCCATAGCCCATCTCAGTGATGACAAATATGCAGTACTGGCGGAATGATACAAACAAAACAAAACCGAAATACTTCCTAACAAAGTCTGACCCTTTGCGCTGTTTTCGGAAATCACAAAACCAACACAGATGGTTTTGGGAAAGACCCCGGGCCTTCGAGGTGAGGAGCCGACGATTAACTGCCTGAGATAGGTCACGGCCTTGCTTGCATCCTTGGTAAACGACATTAACATTTTACTGCACATTTATAGGTAGTCGTTAATTTTTTTTTTATCTCCCAGAATGTTGCAATCTGTCCGTAGACATTCAGCAATCCTATTGACAGTCGCTATTAATGGCATGTAGGAAATACATCCAATGATGCATCTCCTATTTAAGCACAATCACAAATGATTGGGTATGGCGGTTTCTAGATCACACACAACGACGCACCACAGTCGTTAGGACTCCTCTGGACGAGTGATCAGCTCGTCTCAGAGACCCCTACCTGAAAACGCACAACACTCACAACAGACAAACGTCTATGCCCCCGGTGGGATCCGAACCAACAGCCCCAGTAGGCGAACGGCCGCAGACCTACGCCTGAGACCGAGTGGCCACTGGGACCGGCAGTTCGTAAAATGAATGTTTTCTGCTACATGCTAACGGAGCTACATGAAGAGATACTGCAGCCGTATTGACTGTCCTCAGTTTAACCTTCAGAAGCAAGTACAAGTGAAAACCTTGACGACAACATAACATATAAACAGTTTTTATTTCTTGCTACACAAATATCGTATATACGCAGTTGTTCTGTGAATAATCCTACAAAAGACACTACGTAATTCTGTTGAGTTCGTGTTTGTTCGCTTGGATATAATGACACAGTCGGGATGAAGACGTCATTACTGATACGTATCGGGCACATAAAATATTGATCGAAACACATCACTACTTGCCACTTTAGGTTTCTGTGACCGTGCATCGTGAGCAAATTGTGAAGTGAGAGAGAAAACCAACAAGCTGCAACAGTTAGATGTTTATTTTCAACACTTTCTCAACATGTTTCCTGAAGATGGGCATAATGATGCCCGAAACACGTTGAGAAAGTATTGATAATAAGCATCTAACTGTTGCATCTTGTTGGTTTTCTCTCTCACTTCACTACTTGCCACATCACGCAACGCTTTAAGTACAATCTTACGTTTATTGGACCGTGCATCATCTTGATAGTTGAATAAAGAAAGACCAACTTGATATCACTTGCTTTTTTATTCCATTATTTAATGCTCAACATGTTTCGGATGTTAATACATCCATCCTCAAGAGCTTGAGACTTATTTGTTGAGTTATTTCATGGGTTGTATCGCTCTGGTACGATGTGTGTTGGTGTTACGTTGTGGTTTGGCTGGAGTGGTGTGGTAGCCGGATGTTTCTTATGTTTATTGGACCGTGCATCATCTTGATGGCTGAAGCCTGCATCCGGATACCATACCACCCCAGCCAAACCTCAACGTAACACCAACACACATCGAACCAGAGCAATACAACCCATGATATAACTCAACAAATAAGTCACAAGCTCCTGAGGATGGATGTATTACCATCCTAAACATTTTGAGCAGTAAATAATGAAATAAAAAAGCAAGTGACATGAAGTTGGCCTTTCTTTATTCAGCTACCTTAAGTGCACTTTTAGGCATGCTTCTATTGATCTTGTTAAACAGGAAATATTTTAATTAAAACCAAAATTTAATTAGGCTGTTCCTTACGTAACTCCCTGTTTCAACTAATTTAATGTTATTATTTTATTTCACAACTATCAGTTGCCACTTCTTGTCATCTCTTTTATCGTATTTACGTAGCCCACCCAGCCGACTGACCAGACGCGCGCCAGAGTAGTGGCGGAAGCAAAGAAAGATAGTTGTCAGATAAAGTAAAGACCTTGTATTGTCAACACGTCTGCACAGTGAATGAAACATAACGCACACGTGTACAGCCTATACAGGTGCAGAGAAGCATGTGCAGATCACATGTATGTACGACAGCTTGCTCCGAAGGACTCTTCGCTTTAAGGGATTTCAGATTCTCTTGTCGGTAACGGAGGCACGCGGTAGTGCAGCTGGTTGAGGCCGATTCCCGATGGGGTCAATTGGATTTTTCACTAACGTAATTCTTCTGGACGTCCTATGGCCCTGGGGTCGACCAGAAATGAGTACAAGGGTATATATCCTGGGGAGTAAAGGCGCCCGGTACGTAGGGCTGACAATTTTACCAACCTCTTGTTCCAAGTGTCTAGAATTTCGGGAAGCCTCAGGCTCCTGGAATCCTAAAGGCATGTCCAGGCCTGTAATGGGATAGCGTTTACTTTGGCCGTAACAACGAACATTAGATCGCTTTCTTCCAGAATGTAACTGCAATGGGCTGGACGGTCCGGGACTCGAATCCCCTACGGGCAAGAGATTGTTTCTTTTTCAAAACGTCCCACCCAGCCTCTATTAAATTGGTACCTGGATCCATTCTCGCGAGGAAAGCAGCGGGGGAATGAGGTTGACCACTCACCTCTATGTAGTGCTGAGATTAAGAATGAGTGGAGCTATACCTCTATTCCCTCTATAAGCATTCATGGCGTGGAGATGGAACACTTCAATGTTACCTATAGTTTCGGAATGTAGTGTTCCACCGCGAAGTTACTACAGCAGGTTCCCCTACAATGTCAGTAATTATCTACCAGACTACACGGTAGCATGTCACGTTCACTACGCAGAACGTGCTCAAATACAATTTTCATAAGGCGAACGGAGGCTTCTGGGTGGTTCAGTGACGGCTTGTGCACTGGCGGCTTTGAGATTATTTTGGCGCATGAGTATTGGTGTGTCTGGAAAGACACTTGTTACCACCGCAAATTCTTACGAAGTCTCTTATGAATGTGAACTCAACTCGCTCCAATTATCTTCTTTTAAATCACACGAGTGTACTTCGTAACATAACACGAGGCCCCTACAATTACTTTACCAGATGCTTTGTCCACTTTGGGATCCCATAGTGTTTACATGTGGATTACTTATTTGCTAGAGCTTTTAGAAAAGAAATAACAATAGCTCTGTAGTTATAACTTTTCTAAAAGCTCTAGCTAATAAGTAATCCACATGTAAACACTATGGGATCCCAAAGTGGACAAAGCATCTGGTAAAGTAATTGTAGA
>Ga0136643_10016072_pt1 | contig 11246 bp, 8 predicted proteins | sample TergutLab28metaG_FD_96883 | JGI IMG/M metagenome (GOLD analysis project Ga0136643, IMG submission 96883) | Labiotermes labralis P1 segment gut microbial communities from Petit-Saut dam, French Guiana - Lab288 P1 (version 3) (version 3) | ecosystem: Host-associated > Arthropoda: Insects >... | reverse complement strand
TTCTTATGCGTATTGGACCGTGCATCATCTTGATATTTGAATAAAGGTAGACCAATTTGATGACACTTGCTTTATTATGTCAATTTACTGCTCAACATGTTTCGGATGTTAATACATCCATCTTCAGGAGCTTGCGACTACTTGGTGCGTTATTGTGTAGGCTTTATTGTGCTGACTTGAGGCGTGTTGGTGTTATGTAGCGGGATTTGCTCTTGGTGATGTGGTATCCGAGTGTAGGCTGAACCACTGTTATGTAGTAGCACAATACAGCCTACACAATAACGCACCAAGTAGTCGCAAGCTCCTGAAGATGGATGTATTAACATCCGAGACATGTTGAGCAGTAAATTGACATAATAAAGCAAACGTCATCAAGTTGGTCTACCTTTATTAAAAAAACTTGTACATATTGTTTCCACTGCGCTTGGTGGGACCACATCCTTTCAACACTAGGCCTATTTCATTTTGCCCTCCCTACGACGGCGCCTCTCTTGCTGCGCGGTCCGCTGTGTTGACGTCTTGCCCCACTGGTTGACACAGCTGTATAGCTGTCTGGCAGTTCGAGGCTGTTGTTGGCGTCATAATGAATTAGAAGTTTGCAGGTGTGTTCATGATCGTTGCCTTTACGTGGGCAGTAACAGAGTGGCTGAATAGAACCACGACAGGACAAATGGTACATATTTCAGCATTGGTAATTGATTACTTTTGTGTATCGGAAGCGTGATAAAACTGTCACGCCGCTTCTTTCCTCTGTTTATTCATGTGGAACTGCGACCCAGCTGTTCATCTTTCCTGTGATTAGCCTGTATCTGATTGTGGCATGCTGAATGCAAAGATTGAAAAATAAGAGTGTGATTTTATATGTTATTCAATTATTATACCGACTACTGCACATATATAAAATTTATAAAATTTACACATTAAAACACTGAAAACGCTCCGACATGTTTCGGTCCCAGGACCGAAACATGTCGGAGCGTTTTTAATGTTTTAATGTTTACATTTTATGAACTTTATATATGTGCAATGGTTGGTATAATAATTAAGTAAAATATATTGATTTTCTCTACAATTTTTGTCTGAAAACATTTCTCCGTCTAAGAAGAACTGGGGGAGATATGATCATGAATGTACATCGGTCTTCATATAAAGTACCCGTTTTAGCAAGGACGATATGGCTCCCTGATGATGGTCCTAGGACCGAAACATTTCGGAGCGTTTTTAATGTTTTAATGTGTAAATTTTATAAATTTTATGTATGTGCAGTAGTTGGTATAATAATTGAGTAACTCAACAACATGCACGGTGTAACAACGAAAATATTTATCTGTTATGTTATGTGGACGGGGAATTAGTCTGTAAGAACAGTTCATTTTTTCAAGGATATCGAACACAGAATCGTAACTCACTGAGCGAAGTCCCTGTTTAAGAATCAATAGTCGCTTAGCTAGTAATAAAATTTCCCCGTCCCTTATTGAACGTGCCGAAACGTTCATTGCCGTGTACACAAGGTGTAACTGGTCGTTATCCTGAGCCTTGTGTCTAGTTCACTGCCTTGAAAACTACTTGTTTGAGATACTGTTTACTCTTGTACTGTTAACTGCGCATGCCTCATCAGTGTGGCCCCTTCCCTTCAGGTTTCCCACCAAACTTTTGTATTCATTTTTCACTTCCATTCTAATCCTCGATGTCATCACCGTAATGATACGAAGCTCGTCATAATACAGTTTTCATCGACCACCTATTGCTTCCTCTTGAGTTAAAAATTCACCTCGGCACCCTGTTATTCCGTTAGTATGAGTTTCTGGGTTTAGCGCCCCTGCAGAACACCCAGGTACAGTTACAGTTCTGTATATTGTAGTCTGTAAGTTTCTGTATAGCTAAGGCCAAGCTATTATGGACTGAGTGGTAACAGTAAGAAAACTGTGCTCTTCTGGGTTATTACGTAGCGAGTAGTGGTAACAAGCATTCTCAGAATTTAATTCATCTGGCCGTCGGTTCTTCGTGACTGTAATTTTGTTGGGTTGATGTCCCTCTCGAATATTTTAGGTTTGATGACATTTCCGAATGATCTGTTTGCCACGTTATCCTTTTATCTTTACGTGATTTTATTCTACAATCGGTGACGAGACATGAAAATGTATTTGGTCCAAAGAATCCTTTCGACCACTTCACATCCTATGTAACATCATATATTTTTTTTTTTTACTGTGCCGGGTTGTAACTTTGGCCACCAAACCCGATCTGAAGGACCACCTCCTGTCTGCTGTCTGTGACTCTTTATTCGGTGTACTGTCATTTGCTCTGTATGTCTGGGGACCTTGTCTTCCGCCTGCGACTTTATGCGCGATTTCATGGTTGCGGGGAACAAAAAAGACGGAATTATTGCTCTGAGGACAGTATGTGAACACCCTAAGCAGCAGAAGAAAGAGGAGGAGGTACAGGAGGAGGAGGATGTTAAGAAGAGATGGTCTAGACGCGTGTTACGCATGCGTCAGTGGAATGGTTAGGAAACCTCAAAGGAGGACATCGCCTGGCAAATCTGTGAGTGGATCTGAAGGTGTTTCTGATACGCACGATTGAGACACAGCGTGCGCAGGTGGGGACAGAGTTAAGATGTTTCAAGATATGGCGTATTTTCATTATGTTGTGAGCACTGTGATGAATATTTGAAGAATAAAAGACCAACTTGATGTCACTTGCTATTTTATTTCACTTCTTATGCACTCAACATGTTTCGGACATTAATGTATCCATCATCAGGAGCTTGCGACTGTGCTGTTAAATTACTACGTCTGTCGTTTTGTTCTCACGGACACCACTGAAACCCAGGCACATCAAATCTCAAACACACAACAAACCGAGAACATAAACGATAAATGTAGTAATTTAACAGCACAGTCGCAAGCTCCTGATGATGGATACATTAATGTCCGAAATATGTTGAGTACATAAGAAGTGAAATAAAATAGCAAGTGACATCAAGTTGGTCTTTTATTCTTCAGCTATTACAATGATGCAGGTCCAATAAACATAAGATTCACTGCGATGAATGTTCGGCAGTTGAGCAGCTGAGAAACTCACCTTTTAAAGAAAGCGCAGGCTCTTCGTTCATTGGCGGGCAGGCATAAAGATAGGTGTTCACGGGCGCTGTGCCGCCAAGTTCGGCGAAGCCGAGTGTCAGGAATCGTTTTATGTAGCCGTGGGAAAGCAAAGACCTTAAAGCTAAATAATATGTATTTCTGAGATACTACTTTTCTTCGTGCTCAAGTTTTATGTGCGCGAGCGACCTTGGACTTAGCGTAAACCATTGCAGTTACCCATGTGCTTCAGGTAGCTGTCTGTGAAAATATGGAAGCCAATTTACGCCTACAGATTTTACCGTTTGAAGGACGAAGCCATGCTAAAGCAGATGGTACGTACGGTACGCGTGTATTACTACGGACTTACAGGGTTAAATGCCAAGAGGGAGAGTACCTGCTTGACACCTCGAAAGTGAACTACGTTCTTGTGGCAGCCTAGTAGAACCGCTGTGGAGAGGATATTTCGGCTTGTTGGAATCGTTTGCTTTCCCACAAACTGAAGACACTGAAAGGGACTGAATTTCGTGACCCTGACGATGAAGGCACCACTGTCCTTCGAAGCGTTTGTAACTGTTTACTAGTTGGCACGTCATAACGTCCCCGAAGACTTGAATTTTCGTAAATTATAGTGATTTCGCGACAGGACGGTTCCCTACCCCTTTTCAGTCCTTAGTTTCGACGTGCACAGAAATCCGAGTCACCAAGAAGTTGATCGTTAACCTGACATCCAAGAAGTCCATGTCTCACGCCTCTGGAATAAGGCACCCGATTTGCATGATCTTTAGGAGAGAATTTACGTTGCTGTAGCGGCTGTTATGCCAGAAATCCAGAAATTCTTTGTCGTTCCTGGCACGAAATAAATACAGCTTAGTTGTGTCTGCAGGGGTGCAGACAGTGCGTGTCCGAATATCAGGAAGCTGACCGTTTCCCATATATTAAAAATTAATTTGTTCTGCTTCACATTTCACCGTTTGTTGAACTTGAATGACACTTGGAAATTTTGAATTATGTTTATTGTAAAATTTGTACTTGGAGTGAACAGGAGTGGGAAGTTCCGCTCGCATAGTGTCACACTCCGGCGTTTGTTTACGCAGAAGCATTAGCGCTCTTATTTCTTACGGGGAGAGCTCGAAATTTTGACTCGGAGACAGAGTATTTGACACGTGATCGTGTAATTCTCCAATCACTCCACGCAGATATTGCTTTTGTAGCAGTGGGGAGGCGTGAGAATGTCCCTTGATACTGCGACCTCAGATATGCCTATTGTACTTTCTGCTGATGAAAAATAGGAGTGGAGCATTAGTGTCATTATAAGTAGCAGAAAAAAATGGAAGTGCCTCGACAAGAATATCTCTTTTTTTTTTACCAGAAGGTCCACGAGAACTCCATGGAGTGAACCGAATCCTCCACACCCAGAAGCCAGCAAGTAAGCGCATGAGCCATTGCACGGCCGAATGCGGGAAAGGTACCTTAAGACAGGCCACTACACTCTTGTGCACATTCTTTTCAATTCATTAAAGTAAAACAAAGTAAATTTCACCCTAGAACAGGCCACGAAGGCCCAGAAGGAGAGTAGAGGTATAGCTCTACTCTTTCTTTAGCCTCGGCGCTAGATGGAGTGGGTGGTCAACGCCATGTCCCGGCCGCTTTACCCTCGGGAAAGACCCGGTACCCATTGTATAGGAGGCTGGGTGGGCCCCAGGGCCGGTCTTGATGGGTGCGGAAAATCTCGCCCCCACCGGGATTCGAACCGCGGACCGTCCAGCCCGTAGCGAGACGCTATACCTACTGAGTAGTCACATAAAATTCATTTGGCGCGGTAGGTGAAACATACGATTTTGGAAATAGCGTAATTATATCAACTGACGGGTTTTACTTGTGGTATTGTATTGGCTGTGATGCTCATTTGTTGCAGACGCATGCACAGTAGGCTTCTTTGCTGGCAAGTGATTACATATATCGGGGCAGGCTTGCATATCAGTGATGTATGGAATTTTATTCCATGTTCCATTCGTTTTCTGCGATGAATCCTTTTAGGGATTGTGGATATAATTCAAAGTACAATAACAAACTACTGCGTGGACTACCAATGCCACATCGTATCTAAATCCGTTTGACAGTAATTGTTGATTGCTGTAGGTATTATATTAAACGCAACTGCTTTATGTGGCCGAGTACAGTACTTTTTAACGTTAAGAAAGTTTGCACGTATTATTTTAGTCATACATCCCAATCGTCTTTTCGTATGGTTACGTAATAAAAGCCGTTAACACACCTATTTTTTGGTAATTTTTACAGCAACACAAAGATACACAATTGCGTGTGCTAAAACCAAATCTTACTTTTTACCGTTATGTTGCGTATTTTATGAGATCTAATTTTAAAAAAAAAAAAAAAAGCAACGTACATAAAATATGAAACACAATATAATTGTGAAAAGTGAAATCTCATATTAGCAAATGTAGTATATCTTTTAAAGTGTTTTATCATGTATTAGCCTGTTCCTTTAGAATCGAAACATGTTAATGTAAGAATTACCGAAGACAATTCAGAGAGGCTTACACAGGCGTTCGTACATGAACCCACCCCCCCGACCGAATATGTTTCCAGTACGTGCAGTTCGTTATGTAGAGTACGCATACCAAGCCGCAGTGTGATAATGCCTGTCGACTCGCACGTTGTGTCTTCTCTCTTCTTGTATCAGCAACACTCCGCGACCTTCACAGTGATATTACAACATATGTAAGTGATAACCACACGTGTTTAGCGGTTATTCACAGAGCTGCCGATTCACAGGTATGTGGGTATGATTCTGAGTCTGTGTTAGAGTATCTTTTTTGATAGATCAGTTAGCGTCAGTCCGTGAAGACGTAAGTACGAATGGAGATACGTCTCCACGCATTGTTACCTTCGGCACTAGACGGTGCAAGTTCTCGTATTCGTACTGCGACCGTTTTACGCCTAAGGGAAGCCTAAGGGAAACATCTCCCTATAGACGTTACACGACAGCAGGAGGACGGGCCGATCTCAACGGCATGTCTGTACCCACCGGCGAACGGAAAAATCTTTGCCCTTTCGGGTAATCGGGCCCAGGTCTTTTATCGCGTCGCCTTTCAACTAAGCTGGCTGTGCAGTTCTGTTAGACTTAGTTTTATAGGATGACTGGAGTGAGTTTGGAAAGATATCTTGTCGTTTGGTGTTTAAGTGCGACCCAACGGACTTTTCGGTGTCCTGTGACACCGAGTAATTTTTTTTTCGGGTGGGCAGTATGAAGATCTTTACCCAGAGAAATTGAGAATTGGAGGGCAAAAGATGTCAAGTCGCCTTATTCTATCTGTAAAATTAAAATATGGTTTATAAGACTAATAGGCCTGTATATGACGTCACATTTACGAAACGTATGTGCACATTTGTTCATTAATTCGTTTAGTGTTACATGCATAATGAAGATCTCATAATTTATGCTGTGTCCAGTGTTATTGCGTCGATCTTACCGTAACTAAACAGACGGTCGAGATATGTAGCGGATATAGGAAACATGAGATGTGAACAATTCCCCCCACCCCCCACCCCGAAACCCCACGAAAGATGTGTGGGTCGGGATAGCGCAGTCGGTATTGCGACTTGCTACGCGCTGGATGGTCCGGGGATCGAATCCTCGTGGGTGGCGAAATTTACTGCACCCGTCCGGACCGGCCCTGGGGCTCACCCAGCCTCCTATACAATGGGTACCGGGTCTGTTTCTCGATGGTAAAGCGACCGGGGCGTGGCGTTGACCACCCTTCGCCACTTAGTGCCGAAGTTAAAGTAAGAGTAGAGCTGTATATCTACTCTCCCTCTGGTCGGCGTAGATGGGAGTAAAGTGTTAGAATGTGGTTTAAAGACGGGGAGTGCGGGGATTTGAACTGGAGTTTTGTAAACATGGTTATGAGTTTTCATGTTACGTGGAAAGGGAAGTTTTTGAGTAATTGAACGACTGTTCGTGTTTCAAGTATTCCGTTGCGTGAACTTCGTTAATTCGTTGGTTTACGTATGAATTACTTTTAATTTAGTATTTACGTCACAGACACAGGCTTCAGCACGCAACAGCCCGTAGGTGACGAGAAATGTTGCTGTTTTTTAAAGTAATGTAACAAATCCATATTTAACAGTTGCGTGGACGATGATAGAATGACGTAATTTGTTAGCCTATTCATGCGTAATATTTATCTTTACCGCCTGCTCGTAAAAATGAAGAATTTTGGAATTTATCCTTATCGTGTATTTCGTGCTGTGTATGCCTCTTCCTCACAATTAACCTCTTTGGCCCTGTAATGGAGCCGCAGTTGCATTTTGTGGGCTAGGAACTGGATTGTTAAATGACGTTTGGATGAACTTGAAGCTTCAAAGCTTGTAATTCTTCCTTGTGAAGAGTGGTAATATCGTATTCTTCGTTGCTTGAATGCCCAAAACAGTACAGCAATTCGAGATCAGATTATTTTGGTCAGAAAGAGTGAAAACTGATTAAATTTGTGGAGAAGTGACAGTTCGATATGATAGGAATGCTACGAGAAGAAGATGTATGAATGGGTGGGGCGGTTTTCAATAGGACAGGATTTATTCCTGCACGTTTTGGCCGACATCGACTGTAACCTGCATTCACATAAACAGCGTAACTCGGTCGGCATGTGAGAAACAAAAGAATAAGCGTTGAGCGAATTGTGTTTAGAGTGAGCATGAGTCGTGTTTCATGTCCAGTTGGAATACCGCAGAATGTTGCGCCAGATCGGGTGCCCTGGTGCTGCCAGCGTCTTTTCACTGCCTTAAAAGTGAGACACCAGTTTCATAGACTCTGGTTTTTAGACTTTTTTGAAACTCGAGTGCTGTTTCAGGGCAGCCTGTATTGATGATTGCTTTTACCTCCCTATTCCAACATGATTGCATTCCGAATGTCTTATTGTGGTAACAACACCAGCGCTTTCCGCGTTAGGCTATTGAAGTTCTTCCTTCAGGGTCGGTCCGAGACACCTGGGCGCCCATTCAAACCGGTATTCTTTGAACTTTTTGAGCCTAGAACAGGGCTGGCGAACGTTTTTGAGGGCACATGCCCAAATTGCGGAACATTTTCGGAGAAATTCTTTGGCGTATGGAAACTTGGGTTTACCAGCATATTTCATATTATTCCTGTGATGTCTTAGCGCCCCGGGCATCTGCCTGGCTGGCCCGCCCCTTAGACCGGCCCTGTCTGTCTTGATTTCGATTTGATGAATTTGAAGAGATTAGAGAATATTACACGTTTCTTCCTGTTTCTTGTTCTTGGCAGTAACAGTTGGTAGGTATTGACGATAGGAGGCAAATAATTGAATACATGTCTTTTTCTTCATCGTTGCATGGATTACGCTTTTTTTCTTTCCTCTAATTCTTCTTCTTTCCCGGATTCAGAATGTCCGTCATTTCCTTAGCGGCTCAAGTTCTGTTCTGTATTTCGGTTTGCACTGAGTACATTGTTTTGGAATTTCGAAATGCTTGCACGTTGGCAATGCGTCGATGCCGGAACAGGTCAAACGACCTAATCCATGGGGGAAGATGATGATGATGATGATGAAATGTTTGCATTCTGCGCATGCGTTCTAACCAGCGTTTATTGTATTTTGAATTTTTTAGTAATTAAACATCTGTAATTCATTCATAATATCCTCAAAACGGATACATACTTGAAACTGTTCTAAAAAAATTTTGTGTTAGCTGTGTGCATTACACACGATGAACGGGAGTACGAATTATCCCTGTCGGAGGACTTGATACGGAGGAGAACATAATTAGTTAGAAGTTTTACAGAGTAATTGCAGTACGTGCATTATATGGAAGTGAGGCTGGATGTGGGAGAGGTGAGATCTAAATGAATACGGACCTATAAACAGAAATTATGTGTGTCCGGTGGTTAATAGATTACATTTCATGTTGGTGTATTTAAGATGTAATTATTTATTCAGAACACCGTAATATGGTCTCTGTTTTTGGCCCATATTTCATGCTATCCTGATTCGCATACTGATCACCATAAAAAGTTTGGTTGCCCTTACGGACGGCCGTTTGCTGCTTTGTAGTTCTTATGTAAAGAATTTGAGTCTTTATAAATATTTTGACACTTTCGACATTTTCTGTCTGTCATATTATTTTCATTTTTGTCACAGTATCCGAGTTCATACTCTGCGACGTCGGCAAATCGTGTGTTAGGCTACTTGTTCTTCAGTTTTAGGCCTGCTGTGTGGTGTGTTTGGTGTATAGGATGGTACACAAGTAGCTATACACTTCGTTAAGAACAAGAACGTCTTACGTGCAGGCAGTTTCCGTCTATCAGTGATACAGTTTCTGCGGCTAGAGGGTTTTGTCGGGTTTACACGAAATTGGTTATAGGAGCTTTTCACAAAACGTTGTAGAGCAGGCCTGAATGTCGCGGTAATCGGCGGGTTGACAGTCATACTTTACTGAAGGCCGTAAATGAATTTGTACCCCTTTAGGTATTAGTGGACCGATGTGTGTGAAATTCGGCGCTGGCGACCTCCACGCCATGCCATTCAGCACTTGGCAGTTTCGTGATACGCCGTGCAGTGAAGGGCATATTTTACTTAAGGGTGCCAATGAAAATTTCCCGTGTTTGTTGCATTTTGGTCTTATACGGATAGAATCCGGTATCAGAAGAATTTCACATAATGCAGTGGAGCAGTTTTGATTGTCATGAAAAACGGTGTAGTGTAAGCCATACTTTACCTAAGGGCTTAAACTGACTTCTTTCAGCATTTTTCCCACATTTATTTATAATTTTTATGCATTTCGATATACGAGATCTGCGCATAAAGCTGATGAACATTATTGCGTTTCATGAAGATCGGCGTAACGAAGACTACACATTTTTATGGACGTAAATAATAGTAATAATAATAATAATTAACTGCGATTGGGTTGTCACCCGGTGGCAGTGGTTATTTTACATGTATACAAAATATGAAATTGGGTACTACTAAATTTAAGTCGGGAGGGCTACATGAGAAGCATGTAGTGGCAACTTGGGATCATGGGAACCATCTCAGCATTTTGCTTTTAGGCACAGGGAAACCAACAAAAACCTGTGTCGAGGTGGCCGGTCGCATTTACGCGTGTGCTGTGAAACCCCTATGGCACTTTGAAAGTAAAGAACGCCTTGGTGAAGTACGTGTTTGCTGCATCAAGGAGTACACTAATCGAATGCCTTCCCTGATTAAGATGTCGGTGGTTTCCTCGATTCTCTTTGGCTTGTGCCTTTTCACCTGCCATGAACTCTTCCTGTCTGATCCTTACCATCTCACCCTGCTGGGTCTTCGTTATCACTACGAGTAAGGTGAGTCTTGACGTTTGATTCAGGCAACCTTCCCTCTAATGTTTATGTTTAGCCCGGATTTGTTACTAATGGGTGGATAGTGGAGGGAATAGTACAATGAATGAATTGGGAAATTGAAGATGCGGAGGCCGGTTTATTTCTTCCCAACACAAAGAGAGCAGCAGAACAGCGAAACGGAATTCTTGAATGTACAGTACCGCGTTCTGATTACGGGAGCAGCTGTACGGACGTAATTAATTTATTGTTTTCGATTTGGGTATATTTCGTTGTCTCATGGCGTTCTCCGGAAGTTTCACAGTGTAGTTTCTCGATGAGTTGGTTTCGCCAAACCTCCCAGTGGTGTGTGGTGCTGTGTGTTTAGTGAACACCACACAGGTCAGGGACCTCAGTGTATGTCACTTATCGGGAATCTGTTGCTGTTGTGACTAAGACGTCAGGTCTTTTTGCTGGGAAATAATGTCGAGTTACGAAAGATCGACTTTACATGAATTTTTTGAAGGGCTTTTTTTTTGTACTTAAACAGAATGTCAAGTTATGAAAAATTGTATTACTTCAACGCGAACTGTCGTTGTTGGTGAACCCACCGAACTTTGAAGTAGGCCACGATTACTCGTTGCCTTCTGTGCCCTTGTGTCTTTTTTCTCCTTTAGATGGGGATGTAATGCAGTCGGCTCGTGTCGGTCTGGGAGGGGGGTGGGGGGGACCTTAGCGGCGCGACTCATGAGGGGAGTGTTGGACGCACCGGCAGCTACATCGCGCCATAAAAGGTAGCGAGCGACTTGAGAAGGGTCTGCCAGCAGCAGCAG
>Ga0136643_10016071_pt1 | contig 11248 bp, 9 predicted proteins | sample TergutLab28metaG_FD_96883 | JGI IMG/M metagenome (GOLD analysis project Ga0136643, IMG submission 96883) | Labiotermes labralis P1 segment gut microbial communities from Petit-Saut dam, French Guiana - Lab288 P1 (version 3) (version 3) | ecosystem: Host-associated > Arthropoda: Insects >... | reverse complement strand
CCACCGAGATTCGAACCCCGGACCGCCCAGCCCGTAGCCAGTCGCTATACCGACTACGCCACCCGGCCCACCTTGGAGTTAAAAAGTATCAGGAAATTTAACGAAATAAATTCATGGTGAGAGGCGCGAAAGTTCAACCGTCACGTGGGCCGCTTAGGCTCACACAACATCCTGTAGCTTTCTACAAAGTATCTTTAGAGAGAAACGTGAGTTTGTTCAACCGACGTCGTTACCATTAAAAGACCGTCACCGTGATACTGGGTGTCACACTCCGTAACTAACCACTGTCACTCTGAGAATTATAATCTAAAATTTAGAAAGAAACGACACGTTGCTAGAACCTGATATCAATAGGACAGCCATGACGTAGCTTCAATCTCACGCGTCTCCTGTTTGCAGGCTTTCATGCGGCAGGTTTCTGCTTTCTGATTTGCTTATGAAACATCTGTAACGGTGCGAGAGTCTGCATCTGGCTCCCCTTGCACAGAATCACGTGACCAGCAGTGACATCTGGATAACGCAAAGACGCTGTTACATGCTTCAGGTTAGGTAGTTCATTACCGTTACAGCGAAGGTCTATCTAGAATGTAATTCCCAAAAGGGGGAGAGATTATAGTGAAAATTGTTTTGTTTTGTTTTAAATAAAGTTTAACTCTTCAGGAACGAAACGTAATGTTTTATATAAAGACCCAGTCCGTACCGCACAGTAAACATTCTCCATTTCGGCTATAGAACCAATAAGTTAATACTGTATGGGGCAACAGTCGGTGTTCATTCTGAAATGCATACAAAATACATAGAAGCATGGTGTGGAAAGAATGCAGAATTCATGTTGAGACATGCAGGTAAGTCATTTTACCACAAGGCCTTAAAGTTTAGCCTTTTGGCGCCGGATTTATTTTTTTAATTTTAGCACACCCTGTATATAAAATTTGAATAATACAGGAACCAAATACGTTAGAATTATGAAACAAACTTCATTTTGAAGAGAAAAAAAAACGGAGAGTATATACCATGTTAAAAATATTCAGTACCTATATTTGTTGAATAAATATATAAAATGCAACTTTATAGGTTAGCGGTGCGGTACGACCACTATAGTTGACATTAGGCGTCAAAAGGTTAATATTACTAAACACGCCGAAAAAGCACACGAGTTAGAATGGTAAAGGGGGAGTAGCGGTACTGCTCCATTCATTCTTAACTTCGGGGTTAGATGGAGGTGAATGGTCCGCATCACGTCCCACCGGCTGTACCCACGCAAAAGAACTCCGGTACTCCTCGAAAAGAAGGCAGGGTGGGTCCCCAAGGGGTCCGAAAATTTTGGGGAAGAGCAAAATTTCTTGCCCCTGCCGGGAGTCGGAACCCCGGCCAGTCTATCCCGTATCGTGGTCACTACACCACATGAGCTACTCCGGCTCCCTGCAAATCACGTGTGCTGACACAAACGTCTGACAGTCTATCATCAAATCCGTCTTGTCGCACAAAATGCTGACACAACAAAACACATTCACGAGCAGCAGTGTGGTTGAGGTCTGCGTTCTTCTGGCATGTTGTGCCGCGTCGATGGATGACTAATGCCGGACGTTTCGAGACATCCACGTCGTCTCGTCTTCAAGGGTCGAAACGTCCAAAAGACGTGTTCCTGTAGTTTCCTTGAGGTGAAGCGTGGCTGAGCACTTAACTAACTCCAAGCAGCACAGTCCTTCTTGAGAAGCTAACCGGTTCTCAGTTAGTCAAGAAATTACCCGCATTTTATGGAAACCGAAGGTTCATTACCGCCCGCCACCTGTCCCTATCCTGAGGAAGATCAATCCAGTCCAAGCCCTCCATCCAACGTATTGCAGATCCATTTTAATATTATCATCCCATCTACGCATAGGTCCAACAAGTCGTACTTTTTCCCTCAGGTCTCCCCACCAAAATCCTATACGCACCTCTCCTGTCTCCCGTATGTGCTACATGCTCTGCCCATTTCATTCTTCTCTATTTGATCGCCCGGAGAGCACTCGAATACCTCCTTAAGAATGTAGACTCCGGTTGAAATGTGATGGCACACACGTAGAAAGCAGATTTCGTCTTTAGGCGAAACGGACGAGTCAATTTAAATCGGCGGGGGCGTCAGTTCAGTCGACTACTGGCAGTCGAGGTGTGTGCATCAGCGGTAGTAATGCTGGATACAGCATGTTCCGAGGTAGTGTGAAGAGTACTGGCTACCCACTCCATTGTTCAATTTCCCCTTCACTTCCCCTCCCGTACGTCACCGTGTGCCATCACACTTCAACTGGACTCTACCAACCCATACAGGTAAACTGTCCATAGCGTCTGTAATTGCATCTTGTGTAATTTCGTGTGTTTCGCTATGACTGTAATGGCGGAACAATGGACGGAGGACACGCAAACGGCGACTTAGAGCTTCCGAGAAGAGGAATAACATGTTATGGCCGTCCGTGTGCGTGTCTGCGTTCATAACTCTTTCAGTCGCACGATTTATTATACTGTACTGAATTCAAAGATGTCGTTATTCAGTGTCACATCGCGCGCATGCGTTTGAAGTTCTACCAACATGGCGGCCAAGGAAGCCATGCGAAACACGAGGTTCTCTCAGTGGATTTGCCTTCCGACCTGTTACGCTGTGCGTTGGGTCAAATGTCACAGGCGTGTCAAGTGAACTTGGTGCCTAGGAAACGTCGGAACCGCCTAACCAACGGCACACTGCAACATCCACCAAAACTTGAATCTTCAAGTAAGTCATGATAACGTTTACAGCATTAAAAAAGTAACATAAAGAAAATATATTTCTGACTTTCGTTTGTGAAATTTTCGTTTTTGATAAAAATAAATCAAAATTTTCATTATACGTAATTAAATACATTAACTCAATGTATTATTATTATTATTATTATTATTATTACTATTATTATTATTACTACTACTACTACTACTAACACTGAGAAGTTAACAGTAATTCAACTGGTCGAAAAAACTAAGGAAATTTATGGAATCCGAAGGATCGCCATGTTCACAAAAGGCTGTCACTGAATCTTACTTATTACACGCAATTCCATCACAAAGGACTCAGCAACTAACTAACTAATTAATTCCATGGAGCATAGTCCTTGAGAACCTAACAGTTCCTCAGATGGTCAAGGAATTTCCAGCGTTTTATGGAAACCAAAGGCTCATTACCGTGTTCACAAAAGTCTAACACTTGTCCTTCCACTAGGCCCTATCAATCATAAAGCACTAAAGTTTTAAACTTCAATATAAGCACACAGGACTTACTGACAGTCTGACACCGTGCTGACTGTACCTTCCCGCAGATCACAGTTCAATTAAAAGAAGACATACAGCGTACGGATAACATAATATTCAAGAGCGTTCGAGCGACCACTGTTGCAGTGGAAAAGTAATAAGTATTACATATTCTGAGTGCGTGTTTGTAGTCTTTTGTATCCAGCATGCAATGCGCATGTGCCATAATGTCATCTGTGGCCTGCCCGGCTCTATAATATTTTTTTCACGTTATCTGATAAAGGCACAATTTTTTCTAAAAAAAGGAAAAGCTATTGAATACGAAACGTGTGCTTTGATATTCTCTGCAATTTCTGTCTGAAACATTTCGCATTCTAAGAAGAACCGAGCGAGATATGATTAAAAATGTACATTGGTCTTCATATAAAGTACCGTTATTCCTGTCAGGTTTGAATGAAATTTGGGGTTTCTTGGCAAATTTTTTTAAAAATACTGAAATGTCAAATTTCATGAAAATTCTTCCAGTGGGAGCCGAGTTGTTCCAAATGGATGGACGGACAGACATGACGAAGCTAACAGTGGCCTTTCGCATTTTTGCGAAAGCGCCCCCCAAAAATTAAGACTGCGTGTTCTTTGTTGAATCGCAACTTTACGCACCTTCCGTGCTGAACCAGAAATACCCCGCCATTTTGTACCACGTTAGGTAACTCCAAATGCAATTTCCCCAACTGCTGTAAACTGTGTAACCTTGTAGAAGGTCAGAAGACAATAGCGCCCTTACCGGCACCGCTAGGAGCCTCTCGTTCTCACGCACTCCGAAACCCAGATTAGCTGCTGCACAGCCCCGACGTTATTCCAACTGCCTCTTTAAATCTTCCACTTCTTCTTCTTGTACTTCTTCTTCTTCTACTTGTTCTTCTTCTTTTTCTTCCAATTCTTCTTCTACTTCTTCTTCTTCTTCTACTTCTTCTTCTTCTTCTACTTCTTCTTCTACTTCTTCCTCTTCTTCTACTTCTTCTTCTTCTACTTCTTCTTCTTCTACTACCTCATCATCATCATCATCGTCGTCGTCGTCATCACCATTGTCATCATCATCAGGCGCTACAACTTCATTGTTTGAAAATTTTGGCCTTCCAAATTACTTCACTCCCTTTAACCCGATCCTGGATGCATTTTGTACAATTACGTACCGTCATAATCCTTCAGTCTTCTTTTATACCATTTTCCCATCTAATTCTTGGTCTTTCTGCCAATCACGTAGATGTCGGTATCAACTTATACAATTTTTTTGACCGTTCTATCATTTTCCATTCGGTGTACACGTCCAAATCAGTTCAAACTTTGTGTCTTATATCTAATTAATTACATTCTTAATTCTAATTAAGTAATTTAATTCCTCACTTGTTTCAGTTCTCCTTGTATCATCTCTATCTTTGGTACGCCCGAATATTCTTCTTAGTATCCTTCTTTCAGTTTTTAATAATTTTCGTTCCATAGATTCTTTCAGTACCCACAGTTCGCACGCATTAGTTACCACAGTTCTAATTATAGTTCAATATAACGTTGGTTTCGTTTTATTTGATACTAGTTTGGTTTTAAATGTTTTCTGACTCGCATAATAAGCTTTGTTACCCAAATCGATTCTTTCTTTAATCGCCCTTCAAAGGATTTATCTCCGTTTACATGCAAATCTCCTCAGGACAATTTGCTCTCAAGAACCGCACGGCGGTGATTACGTAACACAAGAATTGAGATGACGCTGCACCATGGTACTCTTCGCCTACTATCGACAGGGTATAAATCAACAAATTTTTCAAACACAGTGACCGCGCCCTGTAAACAAGCACGACCTTGGGAACACAGGTTCGCGTCCCGCGCGGAGTGTATATACATGCCACATCCGTCTGTTTTGTAAGTCGCATTGTCTTGAGTGGCTAGGTGGCTTGCGACTTGTAGATCTCCGTCTAAGGAGTCCTGCCCAGTGTCTGCGGATTACTCTGGCTGAATTCTGAATCAGACGACCTACGGCGACTAATCTGCAGAAACTCAAGAAGGAAAAACAGCAAATGAAGTCAATTGTGAGATTACAGTGACGCTCTGAAAGTTAGTGGTATGGTAAAGTGCACCCTTCTACAGGCACTAAGGCTCTGTACAGGCCGTACGGCCCATAGGGAGAGTAGAGGTATAGTTCTACTCTTTCTTGACCACGGCACTAGAAGGGGGTGAGGGGTCAGCTTCACGCCCCGGCCGCTCTTTACCTCCGTGAAAGACCCGGTACCCATTGTACAGGAGGCTGGGTGGGCCCCAGGGCCGGTCTGGACAGGTGCGGAAAATCTCGCCCCTACCGGGATTCGATCCCCGGACCGTCCAGCTCGTAGCCAGTCGCTATAACGGCCCACGACGCTCTGCAAGGAAGTAGGCAAGTAAACACATGTCTGCACAGCACAACACTTCGGGGCGTCTTCGTTCTAGTACTGTCCCTAGATTGTCCATTCGTGAGCGACTAACTCCACGTATAAGAGTCCTTCTTAACAAGCGAACAGTTCCTCACCTAGTCAAGAAATTCTCCGCATTTATGCTACACGAAAGTCCAACACCGTGTTCGCAATAGCCCGCCACTTGCCTCTGAGCCAGTTAAATTCAATTCACCTACTCAAGGACAGCCCGAGACATGCGGGAGCCCCGACAGGGGAATATTTTTGAAGGGGTGTCCATAAATTGCGGATAATTTTCGGAGAAGGCATTCCGCGTTGGAAAACCCTTTGTGTACCAGAACCATATTTAGGATTATTCCAGTGACGCCATAGCACTCCTTATAGGTTGGCAACCCTGCCAGCTGCCGGGCTGGACCATCTTAGACCGGTCCTGCACGTACCCCATCCTATTTATAGTTATCTAGTTTCACATTATCTGTCTGTCTACGGCCAGGTCTTCCAAATGGTCTCTTTCCCTCCGGTTCACTACCCACGAAAACCCTGTATCACCTCTCCTCTCTTGTCTCCCATTCGTGCAACATGCCCCGACCATCTCATTGTTCTCGATTTGCTCACCCGAACAATATTTGGTGAGCAGTACAGATCATTCATCTCCTCATTATGTAGTGTTCTCCACTTCCCTGTTACCTCGTCCCTCTTAGGCACAAATATTCTCCTCAGCATCCTATTCTCAAATACCTTCAGCCTACATTACTCCCTCAATGTGACAGACCAAGTTTCACACCCATACAAAACACGAGGAAACATTACATATCAGGAATTCAGCCACATACCTACACCAACAAATGCTAAATTTGTAAATGTCACGAACTGTTCAAATTCGTGACTGTCTGCAAGAAAATCAGTAAGGATGGGAGTATTTGACACTTGCCTTCTCACGTTTCATACAACAACACATTTTGAGCTTCCTCCGTCTTTCAGAAGTCGATCTACAATAGATTACAATCGATATCTCGGACATAGCGAGATATTGTATTTCTTGCAGCTACTTAACTCGTAACTAGCGAGATTTACACTCATTCATCCTCAGCTGCTGTGTTCAAGATCAACTTTATCATCCGCCACAGTTCGTACCTCACAGAGAACCCTGTCTCTCAGTTACAAAGACAAATCACGGCCAGCTACATATAAACATGCCGGATGTTCACGTAAAAGTCTGTCATTTTTGTCAGATTTTAATCAAAATCGGAAGGCGTCGTTGCATTTTAGTTGAAGTGCCAAAATTTAAATTTAGCCAAAATCCGTCCGGTGGGAGTCGCGTTTTTTTATACACGAATGGTCGGACAAACAGACATGACGTGACCAGTTGTCTCTTTTCGCAACAACTCTGCGAAAAGTGCCCCAAAGTGCACGAAAATTTTAAGTTCAAAAACCATCAGTGAACAAAAATACCGTATATTCTCGAATCTAATCCGCACCCTTTTTACATTTTCAGAGGGCTAAAAAATCAGATGCGGATTACAATCGCGTGCGGATTAGATTCGCGGTCGTGAGATGGATTTTGGAAAAATGATAGAGCTGCTGTACGTGCCGTAAGAACAATACAATAATTTATTATTTTATTTATTATTTATAATATTGCATAAGGTATTATAAAATATTAATAATTTTTTATTATTATTGGTAACATCCAATATTATTCAATCAGTCTGCCTTGTAGGCAAGGGGCGGTTGAAGGAAAGGTGCGGATTGGAACCGCGAACTAACTTTTTTTTCGTTTAAGAAATCGGCAAAATCTAGTGCGGATTAGATTCGAGAATACACGGTAACTTCGGAAACCTAAGCGCAGTAGAAAGACACAATAATGCAACTAAACACACATGTACAGTATTATAGTAAATATGTTATCTAGTTTTGACTGGTTTTATGTAGCCTCAGGGGGTACGCGGTGGCGAAGTTGCTTTAGGCACTGCGCTAAAAGTCGGAAGATCGCGGGTTCGATTCTTTATGATGTTAAATGAATTTTTCATTGACTTAATCCCTCCGACCGCAATATGACCCTAACAGAAATGAGTACCACGGGTACCTCTTCAGGGGTAAAGGCGATCGGTGCTGACAACCATGCCACTTGCATGTGCCGACTGTGTAGCAATCCTGGGAACCTCAAACTCCTGAAGTTCTCAGGGCCTATCCAGGCCTGTCCAGGGATTGCTTTACCTTTACTACGTCCAGTGGTGGTCTTTCCTCTAATTAAATATTCACGTATTAAACCTTCGGGATAACAAATATTTATGTAATTAAAGTCATTTACTTAGTCGGTTAATTATTTAGTTTCTGAAAGTTGTATTACGTTAAAGAAGGAAGCCAATCCAACCTCGCCAATTAAAGTTACCCGAACGTACCTTTCAACTGCCTGCCTGCCTGCAGAACTGCTCAGAAATAAAGGTTTATGAAAAATGCTGTAGATATACAATCTCCAGAAAAGGAAAAACTAGTAAAGCAGAAACAAAAAGTGGGAAGAGGAGAGGAGAACAACAGATTTCTTCATCTCTTGTAAACTTATTCTGCTTGACTCACTCTTCCACAAAAAGCGAGCCCAGAGGCCATATGGTTGGATCTCAAGGTCCACAGCTTTTATGCGTCCGCCCATACTCCGTCTCTGCTTATTGCCCACAGCCCAACGTAAGATGAATTCCAATGCTCCTACCTGTGGCAGAAAGTTCTGGACTGCAGACGTAGGTTGGACTGTTCGTGACGGCAGAGTGTCTTGTGACATCCACAGTCAATGGGTCGCACAATCCTCCGTGTATGTCCCCTTATTTCAAGTACTCGGTTCACCACACCAGTATCGAACTGAACCAACTGAGTCCGGAACTTCGGCATCAAGCTACACGAGGGGATGCTGATAAGTCCTTAGCCCGACCAGGAAGGAAACAAGCTACAGCGACCAAACTCGGGATTTATTCAACATACTCCCCACGAAGCTCAATACACTTCTTAGCCCGTTGCTCTAACTTTTGCAAGTCACTCAAAAAAAAAATAAGAATATTGTCCGTCCAACCAGGTCTCCGCGGTAGCAATGACCTCCACGTCGGACGAAAACTGGCGACCATTGAATTGTTTTTTCAGTCCAGGGTACAGGTGGTAGTCCGACGGAGCAAGATCCGGAGAATAGGGTGGGTGGTCAAGAAATTGGAAACTCTGGTAGGCCTTCTGAATTGCAAGTGCCCGGTGAGCCGGGGCATTGTCGTGCAAGTACACGACCCCTTGGTGAATTCTCGCGGCGTTTATCCTTTAAAATGTCCTTCAATTTCACCAGCAAAACTGAGTAATACTCGGCGTTGCGTCGATAGTTTCGCCGTTTGGAAGATAATCAATTAGGGGGGTGCCGTCTTGATCACCCCCCCCCCCAAAGGCGAGAACTTTTTCCAGCGGATTTTTACACTCGGAATTTTTTGGGGCGGGGTGAGTCGCTATGCCGCCACTCCATTGGTTGTTGCTTTGCTCCGTGTCATACTGATGTAACCAGGTTTCGTTATGGTCACCAATCGGGACAGGAAATCTTTCGGATTGCGCCCAAAAAATTCTAAATTTGCTCAGATTATTGGCGCCATTAACATTTTTCATCGGCGTTCGGGCATTTCGGGACCCACTTCGCGGAGGGCTTCCGCATGTTCAAATCGTCATAAATGATGGACACAACCCGCTCACGTGAGATGCCCAGTTGCTCAACTATTGATTTAGCCGAAATCCGGCGGTCTTCCAAGATTAGCTCGTGATTTTGATGAATAATCTCTAGGTTGGTCACTGTTTTGGGTCGTCCAGGACGAGGCGCATCACAGGTGGAAAAATCACCACGTTTAAACTGGGCCACCCAGTTTTTGACGGTGGCATACGGTGATGCATGTTCCTCTAATGTTTCTATCAGAATGGTATGAATTTCCTTCGGCGCCTTGCCTTACAAAAGAAAAAAATTGACGACAGCTCGCGTCTCCATGTTGTTGAAATCGCGAGCGTCCCTGACATGCTTTCTTTCAGCCTCTGTAACAAGAAAAGACTTGCAATTCGGCACATGAACAGACTCCTCTTTCGAACGACACTATCGATTCCTTCTTACGACATCGGGAATTAAGTCGGGCTAAGGACTTATCAGCACCCCTCTTACACAGTTCAGTGTGTCGCTGTTTTTAGCACATTTTTATACAGTGAAGTGAGAGTGTAGTGATTGTCTCACTAAATCAACAACTCATTAGTTAACAAAATTGCTTCCGCCCTCTTGGCCAGGGACAGTGTTACATTGCCTCATTTAGAATGTCTCCAAAGGGAAACATCAGCACCGGGTCGCGGGCAAAATTTTGTCCACGGGCTACGGGTTGATTTGGCCTGTTACAGATGAAAATATGTACTGTATTTATCAATGAAACAATCTGTCTATACACAGCGCTTTATTACGGTAAGCCAAAAGAGCTACATGTTTCGGCTATGTAAGACAACTGAAACTTGTAATTGCTAGGTGACACATCGTCGTTGTGCTAAGATGTGTTTGTATTGTATTTATTTGCACAACAGAATTATACTTCTAAGGTAGCAAATTTCGTTCAATTTACGGGCCGTCCTGAGAGACATACTCGTACATACATACACACATGACTGAAATTATACAACCGTTTTTTGACGTTTTGCTGACCTTGCATCTCAGTATATTTATCTCAGTAATTAACCAACTTGATGCACAAAATTTTTGTTTTACAATAAGTTTATTTCATGCCTGTACTTGTTTCGAGCACATGTGCTCATCATCAGGAGGTCCTCTCTCAACCTGTACACCGGACGGGCACCTATAAGTGTGATGATACCAGAGGCTGTGTAATGCAATTTTGATCGCCTGATGATGAGCACATGTGCTCGAAACATGTAGAGGCATGAAATAAACTTATTGTAAAACAAAAATTTTGTGCATCAAGTTGGTTAATTACTGAGATAAATATACAACTGTTGTATAACTTTTGGACAGATATGTAGTATATAGAATTGTATACAATACATGTGGGTGTATAGTCGTGTTATGTATGACGGAACACTAAATAAATATATCTACGAAACATGTAGCTTTTCAGATCGCCTTAATATAGTGTTGTGATTACACTGACTGTTTATTGATGTATCTGTACCGACATAACGACGGTGATACACACTAAAAAATAAAATTTATATATCTGAAGGTCGCGTGACGAGTAACAGAATCTGTAGGAATTTCGTACTAGCTGCGTGATCAGTAAGTGAATGACGTACATATTAATATACTGGCCAACGACAAAGCACAATCCTTGTCATTACAGAAATAACTAAATACCGAGGAACTATTAGCTTTATAAGGACATCGCTCTGTGTATGTCGTTATGTAACTAAATTCTCACACACACAAAAACAGTTGGTTTGACTGTATTAAATCGTTGTACTGCGGCGGTTCGTTTAGAGGATTTTTGTGTCAACTGATTAAAGATTTTTGTCTTGCATAATTAAATCTATAACATACTGCTCACAGCAGTGATATAATT
>Ga0136643_10016070_pt1 | contig 11249 bp, 3 predicted proteins | sample TergutLab28metaG_FD_96883 | JGI IMG/M metagenome (GOLD analysis project Ga0136643, IMG submission 96883) | Labiotermes labralis P1 segment gut microbial communities from Petit-Saut dam, French Guiana - Lab288 P1 (version 3) (version 3) | ecosystem: Host-associated > Arthropoda: Insects >... | reverse complement strand
CCCCCCCCCCCCCCCGGTATTATCCATCATTTTTGTGTGAACGCTTGACGTGTCACACAGTTGCTTGCTTCATGGTCACAGAGTGGGAATATCCGTTGTACGCAGTGACTGCTGGAGGTTGCTTATCCTACAGACACCGTGAATCCGGGTGTCAGGATCATGGGTATTACCAGCGTACTCCAGAGAGACTGTGAAATTCGCACTTAACACAGGCTTTACTTGTTCCTTCTCTGGTCTTCCGTAGCACACAAGAATTAATGTGCTGTGAAAGCAACCTAACTTACAGTTAATCCTCCATGTGACTCCTTAGTTAATTGTCACTCCATAGAGACTTATTCCTATGCTTAATTAAGCCGTACACACGTTTGATAAAGTGTTTATATCTTTTGTTTTCTCTAGAATTAATTCGTATTCTTAGTAGGAGGAAACCCATCAAACCTCATGTATAGGAAATGAAAGAAAAGTTTCCAGTTTTTGCATTAAACTTGTTAGTCTGTATAGAACTTAAGAATTCGTAAGTCATAACTCATATACTCGTAATGTAGACGATAACAGCCCAGATAAGACAAACAAAACGGTTGGCTCTCTGCTTCCTTGATTTCTGCAGCGGATTTGTGAATTACTGGATCGATTTTTATAATTAGTCCTTAAGTAATTCATTCTTCTTGTCTTGTAGTGTATTTTTTACATCGTATCAAAAATAACTGAATTGGTTCCCGTGAAACTTGACTACCACCATCCTCTAAACTTTGATCCTGAAAATACAGCAATTTACAAATCCTGTTGAAACAACTTGATGCATGGGGAGGCAGGAGCAAAGCATTTCTTAAAGCGTGACATACATATTTACAATTGTTTTGTCATAGAAATAACCATTTTGGTCTACAATAATATTGTTAAGTCAAGTCTTTTTTTTCCGAAACCCTCAACTGAACGACGTTCTTTCACAGTTCTTCAAGTCTTAAATTCTTAGCTCCAGTTCGACTAGACTTCGCTGCATTGTTTACAGAAAAAAATGCTAATAAGAAAACAAACATTATGCCAGTTATAACAGTAATCGTTCACACCAGACAAGACAGCCAGCAAGAGGAGAAATATATTCTTAATTATGTAACAGTGCCTGTTGGGTAAATGCTGACACACCTTCGCTTGTCTCTTACGTGAACTTCCCATTCACGCGTAGCTCATAAACACGAACAGATATTTAAGAAGTGTGATGCAGTAATAATTAATCATTTCCATGGAGTGGAGGCCTACTGGAGAATCTCGTGGTTGCTCAGCTAGTCAAGAAATTCCCCACCACTCATAGAACTCAGAAGGTACATTATTGTACTTGCAAGAACCCGCCACTAATTCCTGTTGTGGGTCAGACTGAGTCAGTTCACATACATCAATCAACCAGCTCCTTCGAATCTAATTCGGTGATTTTTTTTTTTCCATTTACACCTGTGTCTGGCAAGTTGTCTCTTCCTTTAAAGTTCTAGAACAAAAATTTTGTAGGAATATTAGGCTTTCCTGAAGCCGAAGGCTTACCCTCTGCTTTTATGTGGTTAGAATAGTTGTTAGTAGTTGTGAATCGAACAACAAGATGGTAGCAATACACGGAAGTGAGAGGTGCCTATGCTTCAGTCGATATTGCAGTGCCCACATTTGCCACAGAAATGGAATGGCATTCGTATTTAACGGAAGTGCGGTTTCGAGTGTCCCTCATGGGCTGTAACAATATTATACCGTATGATAGCGGATCACTGGCAGGATTAAGTGTGTAAGCTGTAGCTAGAAGTGGAAGGTTTCAAATTGTGCTGCTGAAATTCTAACAGCCTTTATACTGGTTATATCAGCATTCGGTGAAGACAGCAAGTTGTGAAGCTTCTCATTTGGCAGTCCTCTGAATGCTCCTGCTCACAGACTCTCCTCAGCACCCTTTCATGTTACAGCAACAGCAACAGTAGCAATATTACGAAATTTCAGGTTCTGACGGCGTTGTTGCTGGTATCCTGCATCGTGTCAACCAGTAAATAGTGACCGGCGTTTCGAAGGTTCTAGGATCCTCCAAAACGTCGGTTATTGTTCATCAGTTGACACAACGTAGCATGCCAGAAGACCTGACGGAATTCTTTAATAGCAAAAGTTATTGTCACCATCATCATCATCGTCGTCAGTATCGACAACTTTCAGTCGAGCACGGATCTTCGTTACGTTTGCAGTATTCTGCAAAGAGCGTCTCGATTACTTGTGCACTGAAGTGCCTTTTATTATCCCTTGATCGAATTACAGTTTCATTTGGTTCAAACGTCAGTGCAGTAACGTGAATGAACCGTTACGGCATTGTGTTTTATGTACTGTAGTAACAGACAAAAATCACGGAACAGTTTCCGTCGTGGGCGTCTGTGTACGGTAGTGGTTTTAAGTAATCAGTTTGTGTACTTGTTTCAGAATAATAACATTGTTCATTAAACGTATTCAACGACGCTATATTAATGGTGCAGATTACGTAGCATCCTGCCGGTCCCAGTGGCCTCGCGTTCTAAGGCGTAGGTCTGCGGCCACTCGCCTGCTGTTGTGAGTGTTGTGTGCTGTCAGGTAGAGGTCTGTGCGACGAGCTGATCGCTCGTCCAGAGGAGTCCTACCGACCGTGGTGCGTCGTTGTGTGTGATCTATAATGTGTAGAAACCTCGTGAATGTGGAGGCCCTGGCCCACTTGGGGCTGTCGTGCTAAAATAAAAAAAACAACATAGCATCCTACGATATGATAATGAGTGATGATCGGGTAATGATTCCGGCGGACACCGCAACCTGTTTGAAATGAAACCTTTCAATTGCCTCGAGAGTCTGAGGAAAACTAGGAAAAGTAGCAGCCAGGACAACCGGTCCGGAACGGTGCCGCCAGGCTCCACGGTTCACAATGGACTGTATACAGTTTCCAAGGACGTTCGTGGTATTACGTTGTAGAGACAGGAGAATATACGAGTCAGGGTGCAGTGAGATGAATAGCGGTTGTAGGAAGACGGATTTAAAGGGAAGCAGTAATGGTCTGATCTAATCCTTTTAAAGCCCAGTGGTTATTTTAAGTACCACCACGTTAAAAGTTCAGAAATTCTACAGTCTGGCAACGCTGTATTTGTAGGTTTTGCATAGATCTCAGAACAAACATCGATTATTTTTCTATACTGCATTAACTGAATGGTTTTTATAACAGAGACGGAGTGTGTTTACTGCTCGGTGCTAACTGTGTTTCTAACTATGATTCAGATTAATTTCAGTCTTTGAAGGGTTATTGTGCTATTCTTTGTTTTTATTGGGATGAACATTTGGGTTATTTAAAATCAAAGAATTTTATTCTGCGGGACTCTTAGATTCGTAAGATTTATTTTTTTATGTGTAGATAACTATTTCGAAAACGAGGCAAACTACAGGTATTTGCAGTTGTTTATTAAAAGGTATTCAGCCGTTCATTCACGTTATTGCATTGAAGTTTGAAATAAATGAAACTGTAATTCGGCCAAGGGATAATAAAAGGCACTTCAGTGTAAAAGTCCTTATTATATTGACGAATATATGAAGAGGACATTAGATACTGGGAGTTCTTACCAATCGTCATTTCGGAATTTAATGTCTCTGCTGCGTACGTAACGGCACCTGCTGCAGGTGGGAGACTGTGAGCTGTACAGGAAGGATTGTGTGTGTGAGGTGGCGGGGTAGGGGAGGGAGAGGGGGGGCCGAGTGTAATGTATTTGTTTGCAGTATACAGGTACTTCGAAAATGGTTGCAATGTTCTTTAGGGGCAGTGTGCATTGTCTGAACTATTTGTGCATTAATTAGGTTCAGTCGTGAGTCTTTTTTTTTTACCCCTGGAAAGGATTCGTTGATATCCGTTTGATAGGGAAATCGGTGGGCCTGTGGAACTGTTCTGGAGTTGATACTAAAGGCGAAATTCGAATGCTTCTTCAGAGAATCGAATTGCGCCAACCAGCATTCTTACTGAGTTGTCACGGATTCATCGAAACCCGTTAAAACCGGACAAGTTGTCCCTGGCGGGATGTTTCATACTTGTATTTGGGACGCCCCCGCTCTGGGGGTTGGTCGGATACCGACTGCACTGACTGAGGACTTTCGTGGTTTTATAAAGTCCCTCCAGTATAATGACATCTGAATACACTGGAATAGACCACGGCTGTTCCACGTATTTTTATATTCTTCAGTCATATGCCATCGTACCATTCGGCACTGTTTAGTCTGGGCTATTAACAGCGTTGTTAAATTAACCATATGATTAACTAATCTAACTCCAGACCAGACTTCTCCTTGATAAGCTAATACAGGGGTGCACAAATCCCGGGCGACGCGTCGCCTTCGTGACTAAATTTTGTACGTTGGTCCCTAATAATTTGTTGGTCCTCAGTATGGAACTTGTTTCATGTCACCCTTCTGGCACCCAGAATATTGAGGCGGTTCCTATATTTGTGGTAAAGTCGTGGACCCTTGATCTGGTCAAGAGATTTCCCGCATCCTGCGGAACTCGAAGGTTCGTTTCCATGTTCACAAGCGCCCGCCACTTGTCCCTGTCCTGAGTCAGATCAATCCAGGCCACAGCTTCCCACCTTGATGCTTCAAGATATATATATATATATATATAATATTATTTTCCCATATACGCCTAGGTCTTCCACGTGGACTACGTCCTTAAGATATCTCTACCAGAACTCTGCATGCACTTCCTTTATCCCCCATACGTTCCACGTGCCCCACTGTTTCCCTTCTTTATTTGACTACACGAATAACATTTCGTGAAGAGTACGTTTCCTGAAGTTCCTCATCACGTGAAGACGTTGAATGAGGTGTCATTATTTTAACAAACCCGAACTGATAATCCCTCACGTGTTGTGTAGAAAGCTTGATCGGGGTGTCAAAGGACCTGGTGGCAGAAGCGGTACTTATGGTGACGTCGGTATAACGGAGCGAGCGTGTGGCCTCGTACCGCCCACCTCGTGAAGTGAAGGGGGCCGCTAGCACACTGCGCCATGCTGGACGAACTGTATAAAACGTAGCCTGTACCTTGGCATTTCAACATTGTGCAGTTTGCTGAGAGGTCATGAAAACGCAGTCATGACTGGAACTGAATTGGCTGGCTGGCGGTGTCGCCTAACGGGAACGTTAGGATTCTTCCTGTGAGAGATCAGTGCGCGAGATAGTTGCAGCAGTTTCTTGCGGGCACTGTCCCTCGGGGCTCGAGGTGCTCTGTCAGAGAATTATATGTAAAAGTAGCACATGCGATTTAATAAAGTGCATTCTCGATTAAGGAATTTGCTTCCTTTATGTGCAGAGCATCTGCGAATGTGTTGACGAAGTAGTTAAGAACAGCCGTTCAGGGCAGTCTGTCAGGTTGCGGCTGTGGCGGAGGGCTAGCAAAGATTCACCGTAAAATTTTTTCCTCTTCATAAGACTTTATGAAATATTTGGATGGGTCGGGCATGACGATGCTATCATGAGACTAGGAGTGCATGCAGAATTTTGATGATGAGACAACTTAGGTTAAAGGGCAATTGGACGACCAAGGGACCAAGGGAGGCTGACGTTAAGGTGGGTCTTATGCAGCCAGGTTGTGAAAGCGGATGGTTGAAGGCAGTAGTTTATGTCAGTTAGCGGCCTTTAGTATTAGCGATCATAAACCTTCAGATTCTGCTTCCGCAGTGTCAATTGGCTAGTTGTATGAAGCTTAAATACCATTCTGTATAATAATAATAATGTGGGCCTGGTAGCTCAGTCGGTATAGCAACTGACTACGGACTGCACGGTCCGGGATCGAATCCCGGTGGGGACGAGATTTTCCGCCCGTCCAGACCGGCCCTGGAGCCCACCCAGCCTCCTGTAAGATGGGTACCGAGTCTTTCCCGGGGGTAAAGTGCGGCCGGGGCGTGCTGCTGACCACACACCCCCTTCTAGTGATGCGGTCATAGAAGAGTAGAGCTGTACCTCTACACACCCTCTGGGCCACACCGGTCCTGTAACGGGATCACTTTACCTTTACCTCTTAATAATACAATAATATATTTGACTGAAAATGGGCTGTCACCCGGTGGCAGTGATGATTATGCATGTACATAAATATGAAATAAAGATAACATAAATATGAAGTAAGGATCTAAGAAATTTAAGTTGGGAGGGCTACATGAGAAGCCTGCAGCAACAACTTGGAGTCTTGGGAACTATCTCAGCATTCGCTTATAGACATAGGGAAACCAAGATAAACCTGTGCCGAGGTGGCCGGCCGCAGTAACATGCTATCAAATGTTTCTACGCTTCCTTCCCCTGATGATACAGCACGGGATTCAAGGTCACGCAAAATCTGGCGCGGAAGCGTGTACGATTCCTGGCGTACAGCCAGTGTATCATATACAGTACTTGAATGTTGAGTAATGCAAAGATTGTTTGGACAGGGCTGAGTGTAGATCTGCCTCTTATGAACAGTGTTATGCTGCACGTGTATTTCACGTTACTTAGCCAAAGGCACCCCTTAATGTGATCCAGAACTCGCTTTGTCTCATGAATGTCAACAAATCCTTATTACAGCAGAACCATACGTAGTATGACCCGTCTTAACGTAGTCGGCACGCGCTGAAACTGTGAGCTTTCATGAAAATATAAAGATAAATGTAAATTTGTCCCTGCGCACGCCATTAAGATGGAGGTATAGCTACACCCATTCTTAACCTCGGCATGAGAGGTTATCTGTCAGCTTCATGACACGGCCATTATTCCCCCTGGGAAAAGAGTCCCCGGTACCCATGGAATAGGAGGCTGGGTGGACCCAGCCTGAACGTATTGGAGGAGGAGGAGAAGATTATGATGTTGATAATAATAATAATAATAATAATTTTAGTTAAGTTGTTACATTGCCTGAGGCTTCCTACTGTTTAGCACCGGGTTAGTTACGGTGGTAGCCCCTCACCATTTCCTGCCTTGTTCGCCGAGTCTTCCTCCGATGAATCAAATGTGTGATGAGATAAAATCGAAGCCAGAAGAATGGGAGTAAAACGGGAGAGCAGTTCCCTAAAGAAAAACACGTATTCTCGCAAGGTATCATAGACTCTGTCTGCTCTTCAAACACTTTATGAAGATTCTGTACGTTCTGTTGAAGATTTCAGATCGCGCGTTATGTCGAATCTGTAATAGATCTCACTCAACGTCCCCTGTTGGACTAATGTAAATATCTGTATCTTTGACACAGATTTTCTGGAGAAACTTCACTTAAGTGTTCGTTTTGCTTATTTGTTGTCATGACGTCTTTTTTTTTTCTGTGGTGAGTGCGAAAAATTAAAAATTGATAAAGGGCCTGTTATTGCGAAAAGATAAATATGGCGGATGACAGCAGCTTTCTAAGCCCCACTTTCGTGGCCGGCCTAAACAATATAGAAGGTAAATCGGTCACATGACAGGCCCGAGGTGCCCAGAGGGTTCCGGAAAGTTAAGGTTCCCAGATTACTTGACAATGGCCCAGGATGGTGGTAAGGTTGTCAGGCTTACGCACCGGCCGTTTTTACCCCCAGAAAATACTCCTGATACTCATTTCTGTTAGAGGCTGAATCAACCCCAGGGCCATAGTGCGATCGGAATGATTATGTCAATGAAAAATTCCAATGACACCATCTGGAATCGAACCAGCGACCTTCCGATTTGTAGCGCAGCACCATAGCCATAACCACTGTGCTACCGCGGTCCACCCTAAACAATACATAGCCAGTACGTAAGTACTGAAACCTTGGACAAGATCGGCATCCCAACTAAGGGAATGGAGAGCATTTTCAATACACAGTGGTGATGGGATATTTCTTAGTGTTCCAACGCTTATTTTTAAACTGTGTGTGCCGTCAATTAATTGTGAAAGCACACGTCATTTTACGTGTAGCTTGGTGTTGGCGCTCAACAGTGTGGTGGCTTCTGACCTACGATCATGGCATTCGTAGTGAGCAGTCGCATAACTGGAATTTTGAGCCGCAATGCAGATTAAAAGTCAGTAAGTTTCAAAACTGTCCACTGAATCGCGTCTGGTTAACCGGCTCTCGTAGGGGGGAGGGCATTCTTCATCATATGAGCCGACTGGATGGGCGGACTGGGGAAGAAGAAATATCTGTTTGGCATGCACCCAGACCGAGTGCAAGAATGCAGACCAGACGGTAGTTTGTATATACTCCTACGTCACAGAACATGCACTTTCACCATGTGGAGTTACGTGGACGTTGTGGCAACACTGTGTGTACTCCTCCTTCACCTCAACTTCATTACGGGAGGCAGGTGCTTATGGCGGGGGGTGAGAAGGGTTACTGGATATGATGGTGAGAGGATGCCGAGAAATAGGTTTTTTTTTTTGTGCCTTCAGTCTGCCTCAGAAACTTGGTCTGGAATGTGAATCCTTTTGAAAGTTCAGTTGTGTACATTTGACCGCTGATTGCCGCTTGTAAACCGTCTCCTCACTGTGACCACAGATGCTGCAAAACCATTACTGTTAAAAGTACAGGATCTGTCATATTTCCGTGTTGCATGATTGTGTCTTTACAGTGATTTAAGCAGTTTCACGCAGCTTTCAAGCTTAGAGACGATCTCGATTGTTGGGTGGGTGTGGGGGAGGGGGTAGAGGACAAAGAAGTAGTCCAACATCCGGTAAGGCACAGATGCAGCATGACCGTTACTGCTTTGCTCAATTCACGCTGCATTCTACATAGGATTTTATGACTACTTAAGAGCGGTATTCGTATTACTTTTGGGTCAAATATTCTTTCGGAGAATAGCCGTTGTACGTTGAGTGACCCTTTACGTAAGCGCGGTATGACAGCGTGTTCAAATACCAACTGACCGTGAGTGTACTGGTGGCAGTGTATCCGTCACAGCATTTCTTCGCTCAAATGCCTCGCCTTTTATGGAACGCGAAGGTAACTCTGTTCTAGATGGAGATGAGTGGACAGCTTCACGCCCCCGACCGTTTTAACCTCGAGGAAGATGCCCTTGTAGCCTCTCAATAGGAGGCTGGTTGAGCCAAAGAGCAGGTTTACATAATTTGGTGAAGAAAAATATATCTTGCCTCAGCCCGGAATCAAACCACTTTTTTTTTTCCCCAGTTGTCCAGACCTCTCTGTAGCCTGCACTTAAATATCGTCCAGTCTGCTCACGTACATTCAGTTCGACAGACTGAATTTTTATGAGAATTTTTGTATCGCCCATGCGTGCTAAATGTCCTTCCCATCTCGTCCACTTTTGTCTATTTATTCGTGGTTTACTGACGACGCTAACAGTGGCTCAGATTACATAGTGTCGTTATGGTAGGATTAGTGCATATTGTGTTCCCATACAGGAAGGTAATAATGACAGGCCTGCAATATTCAGGCGTTTATTTGCTGAGTGCATTCGAAATAGACGACTGAGCTGGAAACTGCAGTATCCTGTTTTCTCCTACACAGTATTGTATAAGTATAAAGGGACATGGTGGAACAAGTCTTGAACGTAGAAATAAAACATAACTCCCCCCACCCCCCTTCTAGAAGGCCTGGTGATGGACGGTGTGGCGGTGTGTCGCACACACCCAAATATGGCATCCCACCGTGGAACAGGGCTTTCTCTTCTCCCTTCCTCTATAGCTGCACTCCCGCTCCCTTTCAGACATCAATCTTGAGGTCGGCCGAGCCACTGAACTTATGCTTATGGTTCGAATAACCAAACAAACAATTTAGGGATTTAACAAGACAAACGTCAGTTCTGATATCGTTCGTGACAAACACAGCTAGGGTCTCAAGTATAGATCTACTCTTTTCTTAACCTCGGCGCTAAATGGGGGTGGTTGGTCAACGCCCCGCCCCGGCCGCTTTACCCCTGAGAAAGACCCGGTACCCAGTGTACAGGAGGCTGGGTGGGCCTCAGGGCCGGTCTGGATAGGTGCGGAAAATGTCGCCTTCACTGGGATTTGATCCCCGGACCGTCCAGCCCGCAGCGAGTCGCTGTAGCGACTGAGCTATCCCGACCCACAGAGTCTCAAGCACGTATAGTAAATAACAGTAGTAAATACTTACTGTATTATTTGTTTCGGGTGGTCCCCCGGCTTTTGAATTTTATGTGCCGACGTTTCGGAGCACTGTTCCATCTTCATAGGATTCTTCTTGCTTACACTACCCATGAGGAAGGAACATACATTGTTGTGAAACGTCGGCACATAAAATTCAGACGCCGGGGAATCACCCGAAAGCAAGAATACAAAATTCAGAATAAGGCGAAAGTTGGAAATCAAGAATAGTAAATACTTGTACTGGGTGCCAAAAGTTATGCATTTGCGTTGACATATATCCCCCCCCCCCCTGTTTGCGATAGTTCAGCTGTATAATGTATGAGAGCATAATAAAATTTGATTTTATGTGCGTGTGAACATGACCTGGGCCAGGGTGGTATATTTTGGTGTTTAGCTTCCTGTAAGATGAACCACAGCTTCGTTCATCATACCGTCGTATCTGTATATCTGACGTGCGATTTATTCAAAATAACGTTACTGAAACAGTTGTTTTAAATCAAGCAGGTGTTTTCATTTTTATACATTATTCGGTTCCATTACGCCTACTTTTTTTTTTTTAATATAATGTGAGGCACTGTTACGAAAATGCTTAAAACGTGAAATTGTGGTGCTGATATTCCACCCATTCGTCGCCTCGGCAGTAGGTCAACTTGGGTACAGATGGTCAGGTTCACGATCTGGCCGTTGTGGATACATTTTTGTGGGGTTTATTGGACAGAAGCGTGAATTTTTTTTTTTATCTGGATGTTCCGAAGATCTTTAACATTTAGATCCTACAATCGACGACAATTCATTGTCATTAAATTACTATAAGCCGGTCGGCGAAGCTCTACGTTCGCGTGATGGCTGGGATCGTCGGTTGGGATCCCGCCGAGGGCATGCAATTATATGTTATTTAGGTACAGGCCTCCGCGAGTAGCTGATCACTCATTCAGAGGAGTCTTACCGCGTGTGTGTGTGTCTATTCGTGTGTAATCTAGAGACCTCAAAACGATACTGCTTAGATTTTATTCGAGCACTAGTGCCCCCCCCCCCCAAAAAAAAAAATTTAGACCAAACTTTAAGTATGAACAGGTATTGAACTCTTATGTTTACTGGACCGTGCATCATTGTGATAGTTGAAGAATAAAAGACCAACTTGATGTCACTTGCTATTTTATTTCACTTCTTATGTGCTCAACATGTTTCGGACATTAAT
>Ga0136643_10016068_pt1 | contig 11250 bp, 8 predicted proteins | sample TergutLab28metaG_FD_96883 | JGI IMG/M metagenome (GOLD analysis project Ga0136643, IMG submission 96883) | Labiotermes labralis P1 segment gut microbial communities from Petit-Saut dam, French Guiana - Lab288 P1 (version 3) (version 3) | ecosystem: Host-associated > Arthropoda: Insects >... | reverse complement strand
TATTTCTGAAGAATAAAAACCAACTAGATGCCACTTATTATTTTATTGTACTTCTTATAGGCTCAACATGTTTCGGGCACTACTATGCCCATCATCAGGAGCTCACGACTATAATGTTGATTACTACATTGGTCGTTTCGTTCTTGGTTTGCTGTACGTTGAAAGTGACCAGTGTTGTAATCAACATTATAGTCGTCAGCTCCTGATGATGGGAATAGTAGTGTCCGAAACATGTTAAGTCTATAAGAAGTACAATAAAATAATAAGTGGCATCTATTTGGTGCATATTCTTCAGTTATCACAATGCTGCACGGTCTAACACACATGGAATTTTCTAAATATTTCGTTCAGCACTTTCACCTCAAATCTTCCGCCGGTCAGATACTAAGCAAAATTTATTTAATGGCGAATTAAGAAATGTTCACAGTGCTTAACATTTTTGGCACCTTCGATCGGTTGTTTTCCCTAGTTTTAAATTTTGACTGTTTTTAATGAAAACATTGAAAATGCGACCTTTAAAACTGTGCCTTTCCATGTTGTGCAATACACAAACTGTAAGTTTTCTCTTTATTTTGCAACCGATTTTTTTCTTACATTCGATTCTAAGAGACACCTCGGCGAGATATCGAACATGCTGTATTTTCATGTTGAAATCCTGAAGTTCTCCTTCGGTCTCAAGTCGTACCTCACAGGGAAACTTTTGACGTATAATGACCAAACATTTCAGTAGGCCTATAGGTAAGACATAGGGTTTCCGTAATTTTTTCTCCCACTTAGACCAAATTGGAATAAGTCGACAAATTTTAGTGAAAATATGAAATATACATTTTCTTAAAAAAAAAGTCATTCGTTTGGAGTCACCGTGTTTCATGCCAACAGACGGACTGACAGACATGACAGTCGACTCTCATAATTGCTTTGCCGAAGAGACTAAAAGGTTACTTGCTTTTTACTGGAAGTTCACCTCAAGGGCTCCGAACCACAGTCCTCTCTTATTCCGGTATGCAATATAGCCTGTCATACTCAATGGGCAGTTGTGACGGACGCCTGTGAAACAGAAAATGTCCTACCCTATCCTATCATATCATACCCTATCTGTTCCTATTCGCTCCTTTCATTAACTGTGCTTGGGTTAGAATGAAAGCTTCAGTAGCTATGATTTTTCTGTACAAAGATTTTGTCTTCAGCAGAATCATATTCAGTGAGTAACATTAATGGAGGTCTATGTAACAGAAAATATCCTGTCCATTCATTAACTTTGCTGGGAAGTAGAGTAAAACTTCAGTATCTATAGATTGCTACGTACAAAGAGGCTTGTCGATAAAAGTCCCCACCTTCGGTATGTTTCGTGCTAATGTTACTACATAATGTTAGTTGAAATCAAAGGGTATAGCCGTACTCTCATGCAAACCTACAAAGACAACGGCCTGTAGTCCTTTACATTCTGTTTCTTTCTACTTGTCCTTTTTGCAGTACGGCTCAGTACAAATGAAAGAAGCGTTAGTTGCTTTGACATTGCTACTATACATACTGGGTCTGTCATTCAAACAGTAGTAATGCAGATTCGGTTTTTTCTACCGTCCGTAGTGAAAGTAATTACATTTTTAAATAGGGTTATACTAAGTCCCTTGGCACAAGGGCTTTGAGGGGCTTGTTGTAACAGTTCATAAATGTGAAGGTTGTGGTGGATGAGTATGGAGAATGGATGGAATAATAATTGAAAAGGAATTAAATTATTCGAAGAAAAGCTTGTCCCATTTGCGCCTTGCCCACAGGACATTAGGCGTGAAATATCCAATAGTGGATCTCTGTGTCCAACACTGCCTATTCCTCCTAAAACAATATTTATTGTAAAATTAAGCAAGTTCCTCCTTTCCGTAGAGCCCAAACTGCCGCCATTTTGGTTACAGAATCTCATACTAAACTTCAGTTTAACATATTTCACTTCTGCACTATTTACTCATCCAAGCAACTAATCAAATCCATCGAACAGAATCACTCAGAAGCTAGTAAGTTAAAGCAGTCCCGTTACAGGCCTGGAGTGGCCCAGAAGGTTCCAGGAAGTTAAGGTTCCCAGATTTCATGACGTCACAGGATGGTGATAAGGTTGTCAGTCTCACGCACCGGCCGCCTTTACCTCCAGGAAATACTCCTGGTACTCATTTCTGTTAGAGGCTGAGTCGACCCCAGAGCCATAGTGCGATCGGACGGATTTTATGTCAATGAAAAATTCCAATGACACCAGCTGGGATCGAACCAGGGACCTTCCGACTTGTAGCACAGCACCTTAACCACTGTGCTACCGCGGTCCCCCAATCAGAAAATAGTATTTTGTCATAATAAAAGAATCATTCGGAGATTTATTGCTGTGTTAATGAGATACCGCTGTTTGTTCCTCTTCAGAACCAGAAGAATGAAGTCCAAAAGCTTACAAACTCTTGCCCAAGGTAGATTTAAATATTATTTTCCCATCTACATCCAGATTACAAAAGTGATCTGCGTTATTCAGATTTTCCTAACACGATTTTGAACCCATTTCGCATCCCTCTGTATATCTTGTACATCTCGTCCGACTTGATTGCATCTCCCTAATAATGTTTAATTCATAGCAGGATTTATTTGCTTGGTATGTTTTTTCTCCAGCCGCTCGTAACAGGTAACAACAGACGACATTTCAGCTCACTCAAACATCAAAGTACGAAATGTGACATGGTGCTTAGCAAGTTAACATCCACCTCCCTTTACCACAGCCGATATTCCTAAAATCCATCCTGTTTTCTACCATCTTATCTACGCATTCAATTGATTATTTTTATAGACTTACTCGAACCATAAAGTTCAGACACTGGGGAATCACCCAAAAGAAAAAATAAAACATTCTTCGAAATAGTCTTAAAACATTTATCTCTCCCCCTTGTCCGAGTGTTTCGTAAATATATTATTGTCCATCTTTGCGCCCTGATTCAGTCAGTCTAGCAGGTGGCAGGAGAGTTGTAATAAAGAAGTGGCCACCTTTCTTTGGTTGTTTAGTGTGTACGGTTAGAACACTTGAGCGTATGAGCAATATCAGGATATAATAACCTCTACATGCGAGACTTAATTTGGAGTAGAATGCTCATGTCACTTCAGAACACGCAAACTATTCGGAATAGGGGCTTCAAGAACTTTTTTACCCTCGGACCTTGAAACGAGCTCTCTTGTATGGCTCAACTAACAGAATGTTCTTCATCTGAAGCCCATTGTGTTTGCAGTACCATTAAAAAGGTAAATCAGTCCCATTACAGGGCCGAGTTGCCCAGAGGGTTCCAGGAAGTTAGGGCTCCCAGATTACGTGACAATGGCCCAGAATGTTGGTAAGGTTGTCAGCCTTACACACCGGCCGCTTTTTACCCCCAGGAAATATTCCTGGTACTCATTTCTGTTAGAGGCTGAGTCGACCTCAGAGCAATAGTGCGATCGGAAGGATTATGTCAATGAAAAATTCCAATGATACCATCTGGAATCGAACCAGCGACCTTCCGATTTGTAGCACAGCACCCTAACCACTGTGCTACCGCACAGTACCATTAAAAATACGAAATATTCAGTACAAACACGACTATTCACTTCTCTAGGAAATCAGCTGCATGTTTCGGCTTAGAAATATAGCCATCGTCGAGCTTATTAAGAAAACCAAAAGGAAAAATTCATGCATGAGTGACTTTGATATCTCGAACCTGAACACATTGTATTATGTAACATATATAACATAAAGATACATGCAGCATCAGGCTTTGCAGCCACCACAAGGAACAGACCTGCCCAAGAGCTTCTGAAAGTTTTTATGTGAAATGAATCTCATGTAAAGTAAAAGTATATACATCAGCGTACTCGAAATAGCAATAAGAAGAGATCTTTTTCTAAATATGCATAAACATCAATGAAATACATGTTTCTAACTACGTAAATAAGAACAACACAATAAAAATTCAGTATCTTTAAGCATATTTCTCTTTACCTTCCAGTAAGACACTGCTGAGCGACGGAAATAATATACATAAGCTGTATCTCCAAATAATGCCTACGTCTCCAATCTGACTGTATCTCCTAAATGTATTTTATAGTCACTATATGTTAATAAGCACTGTGCTACAAACCGGAAGGACGCGGGTTCAATTCCCCATGGTGTCATTGGAATGTTTCTTTGATATAATCCTTCCGCGTCTCAGCCCCTCACAGAAGTGAGTACGAGGAATATCCCCTTGTGGGTAAAGGAGGCTAGTGCCTAGGGCTGACAACCTAACCACCTTCAAGTGCGGACAATGTAGAAATTCTGGGACCCTCAACCTTCTGGAAACCTCAGAGCTTGTTCAGGCCTATGCAGTGAATGCTCTATCTGGCCTATGCACTAATATTTGTTTTTAGTCTTTTTCAAACTTATACAAACAAAAGTTTTATGCTCGTTCGCAAAATTGTGAAAAGCGACTCTTAGCTTCGTCATGCCTGTCTGTTGTCCGTCCGTCAGCATGGAACAACTCGGCTCCCACCAGACGGATTTTCTTGCAATTTTATCCTAAGTATTTTTCGAAAAACTGTAGAGAAAATACAAGTTTCATTAAAATATGACAGAAATATCAGGTGCTTTACATGAAGACTTGTGTACATTTATGATAAGAGCTCGTTGAATTGTCCTTAGAATTCGAAATGTTTCAGACGAATTTGTAAAGAAAATCAGCAGACACATTCTATGTTAAATAATTTTTTTTTAAATCGTGCCATTTATGAGATAATGTGGAAATATGTGTGGTAGAGACAGACAGGCCACAGACGACAATATAACACGGCGCATGCGCTTTGCGTGCTGGAATACTTAGGTTTCAAACACACACACACGGAATATGTAATGTGTATTGCTCTTCCACTGCAAAAGTGGTTTCACGAACCCGTCTGTATGTTAGGTTTATACGCACATTGTCTGCCTTTTTATATATATTTTATATATGTTATATATATATATATATATATATATACTTATATAATATTATATATATATTGCTGAAGCTGCATATGTCTTTTTGTTGTGTATATTATATAAGTACATTTTTGGATTCGTGATCTCAAACCTTTACATCTGTCAATTACTTCTTTTTGTTTTCGTAATCAGGCCGATAATGACTATATATTTTAACCAAATCATGTAGCGGATTTGCTCGAGAAGTGAAATAGTTTTGGTTGAAGTGCCTATTTTATATTTTGAATAGAAGATTTTATTTTCAGATAAAAGAAGAAGATTAGTGGCCACCTTTCATTATTCTGTGCTGAAAAATATAATTAAGTTTGTATGTTCTTCCGCGTATGTGACTGATATCTGACCCACAGCTACTGCTACATCAATGGATGCAGTGTGACTACAGTATAACTGAAGGTCTTGTAGTGACATCGCGTTCGTTCATTGTTAAGCCACCTTACGGATGTACGAAAACTCCTTGCCTATTCCAGTTGTGAATAAGTCCACAATCACTAACGTAGAATCCTAATATTTCGTGGTAATAACTCGAGAGTGACTATATCGTGGCTTGCGATCCAGAAGGCACCCCTTCAAATACACTCACAAATTATGAGAAATGTCACAAATTTTTTGAACTGTTTTTCACTCACTCCCTTTCTCTAGCATATTACGACAGGACATAATGCTTTATGAACATATCAAATTGTGGTAGGATCGTAGTTATATTTGTTATGCATGTCGTAACGAAGGTTGATACAGTTGAAGAAAGCGGCAAATGAAAAACCATTAGCTTGTGTCATATAGAAACTTTAAACTTTATTGAACACATTTATGCTTAACGTTACGAAAAGATTGCTGAATTACTTTAGTTAGCTTTGGTATCAGCTGTGTTGAGGCTTTTCAATATTATTATTCCTGTAACCCCTAAAAGACTTATTTGATTGGTCTAGTTAGGACGCAACCACAAATGACACCTTTAGAAGAAATGATTTCAGGTGTCGTAACGAAGACACATACAAGTTCATATGGAAAGAAAAATTCATTAAATTATTGACCACAAAAAAAGTAACATTTTTCACAATGATTATTCCAACAGCTGCAAATTAGATAGATATAAAACTGTACTGTCATAGAAAGCCTCCCATATATTCTGGCCTTTTCGTCCATCTTCAGTGAGGTATTCGACAAAGGCATAATTAGCCAATATTATGTTTTTCTGTGTCCAGCACCTCACTGAATGTGACCGAAAAAGACCGAAACATATAGCAAGAGTGCTGTATGATTGTATACTATATTTATATCTAACTCTACAATTATTTTACTATTTGATATTATATTTAAACATTGTTACTTGTGCACGATTGCAGTCTTCCGTCGCAATGCCAATGATATATGCACTCTTTTGGGACAACCTATAATTTTCAAGAGTAAAGCAGTCCAAGGAGAATGCCGTGAACCAACCAACCAACCAAACATTCAACCAAACAAATGCCAAACCAAGCAACCAACCAAAGAAATAACTGACTGCGGAGACTTGCACTCCTGCGTTTGACCACATCGCTGGGCTCAGTAACAGACATCTTTAACCGTAACTGGGATTGCGTTTACGCTATCGAGTTGAAGACTTCGACGTTGACAGGCTGAGGACCATTGCTCAAGAGGCAACATGCCTCTATGGGGAATGCCGGGAGCCAAGCCAAGTCAAAGTGTTGAATGGGGACGTCGAATTGCGCGAAGCGCAATTCGACGTCCCCCTGTCTGTTAGCCATTCCTGCTTTTGACCGCATATCTGGGCTCAGTAACAGACACCTAAACTCTAACAGGAGATTATGCTTACGCTAACGATTTTGAAGTCAGGCTGAGGGCCTTGACTGATCTTGCCAAAGACTAGGGCCTAGGTTGGCCTGGACTAAGTATGGGAGTGATAAACTTTGGTTGGTTGGCTGTCTGGGTTCCGAGCCCAGACTGGCTCTGTCGCATACTGGTGTTATGCGACGTTTGTCAGGCGCTTAGGTGAAGCCGCCGCGCCTGGGGGAGGGGAGTGTGGGCCGTGCCCCGACTTTGCATCGAATACCCTGGCATTTGCCTTACAACTGAGGAAAATCACGGAAAACCTCAGTCAGGGTAACCGAATGGCTCTCGGGTGATCAGCGCCGAGCGCGATTCGTTTAGTCGACTTGGAATATCTGTAGCCTCCGGACATGGTTGGGGGCAGCGGACCGTAACGCGGGGCACGCATAGTCCATCATGGGGCGGATGAGCTGCTTATATAGCAGGACTACCTTCCTGACGGATAGATCACTCTTCCTATTTAGGAGGGGACTCAGCATACCCAAACTTTGAGCACCCCTCTTCCTAACCTGATCGATGTGAGGCGACCAGTTGAGTCGTGTATCTAGGGTCACCCCCAGATAACGAGTTGTTTCGACCCATTCGATTGGTTCCCCGAAGAGTGTTACTGGTTGCGGCTGGATGAAGCGCCGTTCGGCACGCGCGAAGATTATCGCGGCGCTCTTAGAGACATTAATGGCGATTCTCCATTCACTCAACCACCGTTGAAGGTCGTCGAGGTATGACTACAGGTAGCTGACAAGCAGCGTCGGCTTGCGGGACGTGGCTATGATGGCCGTGTCGTCCGCACAGAGGGCCAACTCGACGTGGTGCGAGAGTGGGAGCATGTCGTTGACATACAGACTGAAGACGACAGGGGAGATCAATCCCTCCTGAGCTACCCAAACCCGCATGCCTCGACGAGATGACGTGGCCGAATGGAAGGACGCTTCGAACGTCCGATCCCTGAGGTAGGATGAGATGGAATGCCGGGAACACTTAGGTACGCAGTTTATATACGGAAAGGTGTGGGCGTTGATTGGTTCTCAGCATGGGGCCAGCCAATATGGTTGATGCAGCGTGAAGTAAGCAGGAAGGAGGAAAGTGTACCTAAGTGCTCCGAGCGTTCTTGTTGGACTGCTTGACCCTTGAAGATGAGAAGGACACGTTGTCCCGAAACGTCGGTACGGAACTACCATTCTTCGCCGCGTAAAGTACCAAAAGAGCGCAGAACCTATTATTACTCAATCTGAGCTAATTGACGAACGACTATTTGTTATTGAACGTATGCGGTAAAGCAGACTGGGCTCTAAGGAATATTACGTGCTTTGAATTTAGAAGAAGCCGATTACATGCTACTGCGAGTTTGAATCGCGCTCAGGCCAAAGATATATGCAATCTTCCGTGTGCTCGGAGTCAGTAAGCTGGTCTTCTATCTCCTTTTCGGGATGGTGTGGAGGACATGATTGGAACCCGAAGCTCACCTTTTAACTCCATACAATGTTGAGCCTGAGAATGCATGGATGTTTTCGTCCTGTGAATAGCGCTATGTCTAACACGAGGGTGGCTTTTTTCCACTCTATTTTATTACGTATTGTAATATTTAGTGTAATTAATTTTTTAAATTGCGGCATCAGCTTTGAGGCCGCGCGTGATGGTTGGTTGATGGTTCACGTTGTCTGGTAGCGTCTGACGCTCTAAACAACTCTCACTTTTTATGTGTTACTTCAGTTCGTGAAAATATTTGTCTATTTCTGGTAAACCGATACTTGTGGGTCGAGGAAGTGGGGCAAGAAATAAGCAAAATTTGAGACAAAGGTATGAGGCTAGCACCTGTTTTATGGCACTAGATAGTTACAAATACCAGTGCCAAATACATTGCCCGATAGAACATTAGGAGCAGGCACAGTCAATCTAATAAAAGTGATAAGTAAAACTTTTTGGCACAAATATTAGTCGCTAAGTCATAAAAATCTACCTCACGTTATTTGCATTCCTTAAATACCTACCAAGTTTCATTTTACCAGAACTACACTTGTCATTTACCTATAAATTCTCATAAGCGTGAAGATATTACATTTACGTAATTAGTAGAGAATGCAATTCGCAGAGCGCTGCTCTGTTCCGTTTATTCAAAATGTGTCACTGGGTTAACAGTTTGCCTCGTTCCTGGTTCTAAAGACGTGACAGTGCTTCTGTGTCGCTACTTTGAGACGTGCCTCGGAAGTAAATTCGATTCCTCTCAAGAAATGTGGAAACAGAAGGTGTTTAGACCTCCCTGGTTCAATTCTCGGCTAATCAGGCAGAACTTTTGTTTTTCCTAAGTCACACTAAACATACTCTTGTGATAACTTAAAACAAACCACAAGTCCTTCCATTGTTATGCACATTCCAGTATTTTGCACACATTCACCATTTCGTTTGTTATTACAGTATAGCGGGAGACGTGCTTTAAATGAAATATGCAGCAGTAAGTTGGAAAGCATACAATTGCATTACAGGTACAGTACGACTCATTCTTCTCTTAGGCACTAGTTGAATGCATCTGTTTTCCCTACTGGGATTCGAGCCCAGGACTTCCAACCCATAATCTAGTCGGTATACTAAACTACCCCTGCTGACTTCGTAATTTGTACACCAATTTATTACAATTAAAAATGCATTTACTGCTACTTTACTCCCACCATTAGTCTTCACGTTTATTTAGTTTAATCGTACAACCATTTTGTATGGTTATTACACTGCAGTGGAAAATAAATTTTGTTGTTTATCCTTTTGAAGCCTGAAATGAATCTGCATTACGTAGGTGTAGGCCTATATATAGCAATCACATTACGTAGTATTCTCGTGGCATCTCACGGCATCATCCTTAATTTCTTCATTGTTCTCGATGATCTATTAATAAATTGCAATCGTGATTATTTAGTTATTACGATATTTTAAACATGCCTATGCTCTTTCCCTCTCTTTTATCTTCCATTTTTAATTTTTACACGATCTTTTCATATTCATTATTCTTTCCTCACCTCAATATCACATTAAGAATAATTACTTTTAAAGCTAGTTGAATAAAGAGAGAGACCAACTTGATGTCACTTGCTTTTTTATTTCATTATTTAATTCTCAACATGTTTCGGATGTTAATACATCCATCCTCAGGAGCTTGCGACTTATTTGTTGAGTTATTTCATGGGTTGTATTGTTCTGGTTCTATGTGTGTTGGTGTTATGTTGTGGTTTGGCTGGGGTGGTGTGCTATCCGAATGCAGGCATACGGATAACACACAACCCCAGCCAAAACACAGATTTTCTTTGCAGATCACAGAGAGCACTGTGTTCATTGGAAAAACCAATCAGTTAATGCTATATAGGGAAACAATTAGAAGCGCCATTGTCAGGTGACCTGAGCATTAAAATGTAGGTCCATTTTGGAAAGGGACGAGCAATAGGTGAGATAGTATGAGATAGTTAAAAGGTAAAGGTAAAGTGATCCCGTTACAGGCCCGGTGTGGCCCAGAGGGTGGGTAGAGGTATAGCTCTACTCTTCCATGACTGCGGCACTAGAAGGGGGGGGTGAGTGGTCAGCAGCACGCTCCGGCCGCACTTTAGCCCCGAGAAAGATCCGGTACCCATTATACAGGAGGCTGGGTGGGCCCCAGGGCCGGTCTAGACAGGCGGAAAATCTCGTCCCCACTGGGATTCGATCCCCGACCGTCCAGCCAGTGGTCAGTCGCTATACCGACTGAGCTACCCGGCCCACATGGATATACATACATACATACATACATATATATTTTTTGTCTCTCTTTTGGCGCTGCGGCTCAACGCGGTCTGTGGCTTCCTCATTCATGAGTTTTCTAGATCACTAATTAATAAAATGTGTATAAGTTTTCAGTCCAACACAACTTTTATTATATAAAATATAATTAAAAGATAATTATATCAGCGAATTGTTTCGGCTTCTTTATAAAGCCATCTTCAGGCTGCAAATTAAAATGCGTTGTTTGATATACAATTGGCAATGCCTTTAAAATGGAGATCTCGTATTCATTAGAATATGAAATATAAAAATTTTGTTGTGCTGTATTTAATGTTCCACTTCACTCCGTTAGCGGAAAGTTGTTTCATCGTGCGGCTCTTTTCCGTGGTGTATATGGAGTATTATAATAAATGTACTGAGTAGAAGCGTACTTTCATTTTTCCGTAGAGGATCGCCAGATGAAACTGGGCTGCGATCTGTAAATTTTGAGTGTGTATGCTGCGTATCCTATCGATGTCCTGTTCTGTGTATAGTATCGTCCTTTGTGCAGAATGTAGACATACACAATTTTTTTGTATAGTCACGCGGAATTTTTTAGTTTAGCACTGATCGCTTTTTATTTTTATGTAAGGCATTCTGTGTGCGTGGAATGTGTAGAAACTTTGATGTTTAAC
>Ga0136643_10016067_pt1 | contig 11250 bp, 8 predicted proteins | sample TergutLab28metaG_FD_96883 | JGI IMG/M metagenome (GOLD analysis project Ga0136643, IMG submission 96883) | Labiotermes labralis P1 segment gut microbial communities from Petit-Saut dam, French Guiana - Lab288 P1 (version 3) (version 3) | ecosystem: Host-associated > Arthropoda: Insects >... | reverse complement strand
GTGTGAAACTTGGTCGCTGACATTGCGGGAGGAAAGGAAGCTGAGGGTTTTTGAGAACATGGTGTTGAGGAGAATATTTGGACATAGGAGGGACGAGGTAACGGGGGAATGGAGCAGATTGCTTAACGAGGAGCTAAATGATTTGTGCTCCTTACTCTATATTGTGCGGGTGATAAAATCGAGAAGAATGAGATGGGGTGGGCATGTGGCGCGTATGGGCGTGGAGAAGGGGATGTATAGGGTCTTGGTGGGGAAACCGGAGGTAAAGAGACCACTGAGGAGACCTAGGCGTTGATGGGTGGATAATATTAGGATGGATCTCCAGGAGGTGGGATGTGGGTATATGGACTAGATTGGGCTGGTCCAGGATAGAGAGAGGTGGCGGACGCTTGTGAGTGCGGTAATGAACCTTCGGGTTCCGTGAAATTTGGGGAATTTCTTGACTAGCTGCAAACCAGTTAGCTGCTCAAGAAGGACTCTGCACCATGGAGTGAGTAAGTAATTTTATTCTCTTTGTAAAATGTCTTATTTACAGTAAGTAAACTAAATCTTGTGCAGTTGTCATAACGCATACAGACAGTAACTCTCACTTCTATCATGCTTACTTTGTTCTTGTTTCCACTATGTTTTATAGAAAATAGTCTCTTAACTTCGCTGTCTTATATCATAACTCCAACGCCATGGCCTTCATGAATAGTATTATATTGGATTCTTGGTGAACAAGCAGAGAATCTCGGAGTTTTCCGGTATCAAGTATGAGCGTAGTAGAACTATAGCAATTCTAAAATTTGACATTGTTCCTAACATTATTAAGGAGTAATTATGTGCTAAAGAACTTCACTTACCATAAGAGGCTCCTGGTTCTTTTGCTTAGATATGGGGTACCCTGTAGTAACTGTGCTCGATAGATATATTTAGTGCTGTCGTTAACGTTGCGTGCTTCAGCACGTTCGGAAGTAGAATTACGGAACGTAATGCATATCTACAGTGGACAGCTGTGCGTTGCAGTACGAACGCTATCTCTGACGTAGCGGTTGTTTGTTGTTAGTATGGAATTCGTGACCCACCAGGCACGTCTACGTATCGGGTAGCGGTAACGGACGGACATCTCGTATTATTGTCTTTTACAAGTATACACAGAGATGTTAGTGCCGATAAAGAAATGATACTTTGTGGACATTCGTTCATCTTTACAAGAATTCTTAACTATCAGACAGAAGTTTACCGGTAAAAATACCACAATTTTCTTGAGAAAAGAAACGAAATTTATGTACATAACTGACAAACCAATGATATTAAGCTACTGCATCAACTACAGAAAAGATGTAAGACCCTTGTATTAAGTGAAATTTGTAAAGTGAAACAGAAAAGTGTCCTATGTGACACTAAACGGTCGGGGTTTCTAAACTTGTCGTGTCTCCCTTAGCCTCTCTTTATATCGAAATATTAGGTTTAATACTCGCTATGACTGCTGTGAATTTCTCCCCGTCATCTCAAAAAATCTGATAAGGAGATTTTGACATTTTGTTGACCGTGCATCTCCGTATACTTATCTCAGTAATTAACCAACTTGATGCACAAAAATGTTGTGCATTAAGTTGGTTAATTGCTGAGATAAACTGATAGGGAGAGTTCAAGACGAAATTTTATATCTGAATGTTCCTGTAATAAACTAACCTGATCAAAAAGCTTAGGGTGTACATGTTTTGCATTTTGGACAGGATGTGCATAACACGTATGTGTATGAATAATTGTACGTAAGGGGAGAAAGAAATTGCACAAAAGAATTTAGCCGGAAAACCTGAAGGAAAGAGGTTACTCGAAAGATTTGGGTGTAGATGGGATAATGATGATAATAATAGTAATAATAATAATCCGTGATAATAAAAAGGGAACATGTATGGTAATAGACGTTGCAATCTCAGGAGACAGAAATGTGATTAAAAAAGAAGCCGAAAATTCTAAAATATAAAGACCTTACAATAGAAATACAGTGCATGTGGAATGTAAAATCAAAGGTGATACTTTTAATAGTGGGGGCGACTGGGACTATTTCAAAATCATTCAGAAAATTCGTGAGCAACATATCAGGAAAACATGAAGTCAAGGAACTACAGAAAACAGCCATATTGGGCACTGCACACATACTTCGGAAAGTACTAATGTAAAGTACAATAGATTCAACACTGAAACTAACGATATAAACACCATGAATAGTAACAACAGAATATCTGCAACACTGCATTTCCTAGGCACATAGTTTGTCTCACGAATATAAGTATAAATACCCTGCATAAAGGATATGCTGCTGCTGCCGCTAATAATAATAATAATAATAATAATAATATTAAGGAAAAGTTAATCATAAAGTTATACGATGGAGGCGTCTCAGGATATTTTAAAGTGACGTACTCTTATGAAGACGGTAACATCCTTACATATTTCCCGAAATGCGAGAATCACTTTCTCTAGCTGAGAAACTATTGCTGTCTCAAGAATTACTCTGCTCTACGGACCAGTTAGTTGTATCCTTGTGTCGTCAAAATTTGTTATATACCTTTCATATTTCTTGAACTAAGTACATAAAGTTTTCCAGCTGCACTTCTTTATTCTATAATTTCGGCACAGGGGCAGTTACTTCTCTGTATTGTGGCAGGCTTGCAGGTCTCAGTGGATCGTTTGAAAGGACGCCTCCACGTACACTGGATCTCTGGCATCCCTCCTCGTTACTTATGCAAATGGCATTCACAGTGGGTGCAAATTATTTCACGGAATTGCTCCAGATTAAGTCACGCTGCCTGTCTCAGAGGATGGATGGAACCGGCCTGTGAGAAAGGCGATAGTTCTCTAGAGGCAACTACATCTATAGTCGAAACATAGTCATGTGTACAGTTCGTCTTGTGATTGTTCATGCGAAGTGGAAGGATTATAGGAAACTTTTGTCTGGTAAATACTTTGGTATAGCAATCCCTTTGACTTTGAAGTGAACGAACACGTTCTGTGGTAGTAGAACTAGACATTTAGACGTTTGTAAGTGCAAAACACGCCATTGAATGAATTATGCTTGTTTCTTCCTCAACCTCGCAACCCATTTCCTTGCAGTCTATCTTTATTTTATTCACCAGTTTCCTAAAAAAATCGACGTTGTACAACTCCAAGTAATTTCTTCACAAAAATTCCATATCTATTACTTGTATCTTTCTTTCTGGCTAGGGTCTGTGTCTGTAACACTTTCGTAAATTTTACGATCTTCAAAGCTGTCTTTGATGTAAGTACTTTTGTATTCTGTTATGTGGCGCAGAGTAGTCTGGTACACATAAATTGAATTTTCGGAATATCCTTTTACCTCCACCATTAAGGTAAAATAATACGTGGTTTCAGAAAATAAGATGTTAGTTATGTACCACTGTAAGCCGCTCGCTTCTTGCTTTCTCAAATTTTCACATTATTCTGCATACTTTTTTTTTCATTTTAAAATTTATCTTTTGGAGATGTAATATTGGCAATGAAATTACGCCGTGTCGCCCATGATTGTTTCCAGTGGCCTGAGACTGTACTATTAATTACGAATTTTTGGTTTCTTAATGAAGGCTTTCCTGAGTGTGCTGTACATGATCCCGGTTGTGATGCAGACAGCTTGTCAGCTTCACCAACCGAGAAATATATGTTCCAAAGTTTGCTTCATCGAATACTTTAAAAGCGTGCTTAGAAGAATTCTCTACCAGACTTCCTAACCCTTCTGAATTCAGTTCTCATGTCCACCTACTCTAATTCGTCACCAAACAATTTCACGTCCTTGTCCTTCTACGGTTAGAGTTTGCAAGATTTTTTTCTTCCTCTACCGATATTTAAAATTCGAGCTCTGTATGTACTTTTCACCTCTATAATTTTGCTACATACCCTGCCAATCTTGTTATTCTTGATTTGACCGCAATAGTAGTGCCTGGTAAAGAGTACAAATTACAAAGGCCGCGGGTTGGTGCTTCCTCTATCTTCCTCGTGTTATTACTGTCACTTAGAGATGAAATGATTTTGTAACGGCACTGGAAAAGCATTTTATTTTATTATTATTAGTCAATTTGTTTTTACTGGAAAAATAGTTGGATGTCCAAGACGAAAAGGACTTGTAAAAAACATTACAGATGGTGGAACAGCAGTGATAAATATGGTAATGAACGGATAATTCAGTCGATAAAAACAGGGAAAACATTTTCCGTAGAAACCGTAATTTGACGTGTGATCAGGATATCTGGGAAGATTCTTTGAGAGCATACTGCAACTGGTTACGCTTAAATGAAAGTATTCTATATCACAGTACATCCGTATTTGGTAATAAATATTCAGACATTCAAATAAGCAATGGTTTAAAAATAGCATGCTGCAGGAATTTTGATATTTTGCTGACGGTGCATCTCATTATTATCCTAGCGATCGACCAACTTAATGCACGAATTCTTTTTTCATAAAAAATTTATTATATTCATCTACATGTTTCTAGCACTGTTGTGCTCTTCATCAGGAGGTCAAATTATATTATACAGCATCTGGTTTCTTCACACTCTGAAGATGGCCGTCCGGTGCACCGGACGGCCATCTACAGAGTGTGACTATACCAGATGCTGTATAATACAATTTTGACCTTGTGATGAGGAGGACAACAGTGCTAGAAACATGTAGAGGAATATAATAAATTTTTATAAAACAAGAATTTGCGCATTAAGTTGCTCAATCGCTAAGTTTATGTTGTAGGAAGTCCTTCTAACCCTTTCTTTAGACCATATCTTAGCAATTTTCTGCGAGACCAATTTTGATATTTTATCTTCCGATCTTCTCCTTTGCCTATAATTTTTAGTTCTTTTTTTAAATTTTCTCAAACCTTTCGTGTGTTATGTTTTCTATACTAGTTGAATAAACTGAATGAACTTTGCAGACGGAATTGCATACATTTTTTATCCCATTTGTCAAAATTGCAAATACCGTGGGTCTGATATTTTTATTCATTTTTTTCCAAAATATTAAGCATATCTTGGAAATAAAATTTCTATTTTTTAATTTCCATGTACTTTGGACCTAAAACTTTATTGTTTTAACAAAAATTTCAATCTATCTTAGACCTAAAATTTCTACTCACTTTTTAAAAAACTCCAAACTTTTATTTTTCTCAAAATTAGGATTCTTTATGAAGTAATATTATTTTAATTTGGTTGTTTGCCAGTAACCTGTTTAACGCTTTACCTATACAGAAGTCTTGGCGAGAGCATAAATTTTGAAGTTATGAATATTTATGTTTTATTGGATTTTCAACCATGTTTAGAGTATGCTCCGCTTCCCATTAGTAAGCTAATTTTTCTGTGTGTGTTGGAAGTACAAGTGAAATATGAATGAAGCTATGAATATTTACTGTGTCCTGACCACAGGTTATAGTTCACTGGGCTATAGAGAACTCGGGAGCAAGTAGATGCAAATGGAACTGTGTTGTGTGTGTGTGTGGGGGGGATAGAGTCTCTCTACTCTGTGTGTCTCTAACCAAAAAGGGTAAAGTTTTTATTCCAGATCCTGCCCTTTTATTTGTTACTTAATTTGTCTACCCAACTCTTTCCACATGATATACTAATTTAAGTAAACATTTTATGCTTACTTTCTTCCAGCTCAAAATGTAAGTGTGGACATGAACATACGTTTTATAAAGATTTTCATCTATAAATATTAAATTTATTTTATCCATATGGGTGGCAAGATCCAGGATGTTCAGGTGGGTGTGAAGGATAAACACAGCACAATTAGTCCTTTACTCCATTAACCATTTAAGGACGAAATGTAATCCAGTTGAAAGACTCAGTTCTTACCGCGCAGTAAACACTTGCCTTCTCAATTATAAAAGGCACTGGTTGAGGGTTGTGAAAACTTCGATATTTTTCTGGGACATATACAAAAACTTATAAATTCATTGTGGGCAGAATGTAGAATTTTTTAATGTTAAGACTAAAGGAACATAAAGTGGCGCTTAGACTTTAAAACATTAATGTCACACATGGGTAATTCTGAAGCACGATGCAGGTTATGCTTTCGAATACACGATGTGTTTTGTGCGTATGTATGTGTATATGTATCTATTTGTGGGCCGGGTAGCTCAGTCGGTACAGTGACTGACTACGTGCTGGACGGTCCGGGATCGAATCCCAGTGAGGACGAGATTTTCCGCCCGTCCAGACCGGCCCTGGGGCCCACCCAGCCTCCTGTAAAGTGGGTACCGGGTCTTTCCCGGCCGATAAAGTGCGGCCGAGGCGTGCTTCTGACCACTCACACACTTCTAGTGCCACGGTCATGGAGGAGTAGAGCTATACCTCTACCCACCCTCTGGGCCACACCGGGCCTGTAACGGGATCACTTTACCTTTTTTCCACTTTTTATATGAGTCTATTTATCTGCAATTTTATGTTACCCGTTACTGGGTGGAACAACCTATTGTGAAAACAACATTACATCTTCGCCTCCAATACGATTGTCCTGTTCTTGCTAAATATTAGGGGCCCACCAATTTTTCACGGCACTCTAGAAGAATATGATAAAACTGTACAGTGAGTTCTTTTTTGTTATTTAGCGAGCGTATTTCTTCGTGCTGTCAGAGAGGAAACGTCATATAACATGATATTTTGTTCCAAGGTCGCGCTGTCTGAAAACCTATCTGTATGAACGTGTTGTGACAATTCTTGTTGTATACATCTTTAATTACACCAGACTATTTCATTTTCTGTCATGTGCGAGTAACAAAATTAAGTTCTGTTTTCATCTAAGGCAATCCAGCACGGAGCCACGGACGTCACGTTCAAGTTACTAGCAATCAACATTAGATATCCTTATCCACACTGCGCGTGGATTATCTACTTTGGAATTTTTTCTGTTTCTGTCTTTCTGTGTATCTTTCCTTACTCTTGTTTCGCTTCATGACTTCCTTGATTTATACCCCATATCGCTGTCGAAGGACTAAATTTGCCTTTCCTACTTTGTGTTTGAGAGTCTCAACTTCGAACCTTGTACTACCCACCGGTTACTGTGATTTAAATACAGTGATTTTTTAGTTTCTCAGAATAATTCTCCGTTACCGTTGTAATATTCTCTATCAAACGTCCCTTCTGTAATCCAGTTGCCACTCACAGTGTGCATTCCTTTCGACGTTTCATCATTATTGTAAATTAAGTGGCGTCGCTGGCTAAAACCAGAACCTTTCTACCTCAGCCTCCTTCCATTATTCTCTCTCGTTAAATTTTTCGTTTTTTCTGGTTTTTATAATTCTTATTTCTGTGCTCTTTGTTTCATCCCCTCTCTTTCATTTTTTATCTTTTTTGGAATAAATTTTATTTTTAATCTCTTGATTTCATTTCTTCCACATATTATTATTTTTAATTCTGACTGAATGCGTAGCACTTAACAATTTTTTCCCACCAGAAGGTTTATACAAATAATTACAACATTTCTCCCAATTTAAGTGTAGTCGCGAGCGATAATTTAGTGGAAAGGTAAAATGTTCATTGTTTCGCAACACGATTCCAAAGAAATTAAGCACATACTGTAGATACCGTTACTGAGTGGGTGTGACAGAATATATGCAAAGCTTCCTAACTTGTAATGGGTTATTTCTGTCATAAAACAGCTTAAAATAGGTTATTTAATTTTGTTCAGAGAACGATGGGTGTATTTTTGCATCCCTTACTTCATAGTTGTATCGATCGGATAAACGTCACTCTATCTGAGTGGGGGGGAAGTGGGGAGGGTTAAAGGGGTCGGGGATGAAATGCTATTTAGACCAGAATCAGTGGTCTGAATGAGAATGGACATGACTGTGAGATTTGTTGCTGGGAAAATGGAGAGTTCCACCTTTGTTAGCGTACTAAAGGGTTAATGTGAGGATCAAACAAGCCCAGCCCTAATGATGGCAATGGGGAAAATGTAGATGAGTTGGACAGCGCACTTGAGGCAGTCAGCCGTCTCCAATGTAACAGGAAGAGTTACGAGGAAATAACTGTGCTGTCCGTCTGTCTGTTTTTCTGTCTGTCTGTCTGTGTGTATGTCTATGTGATTCTGCTAATATTTCACATCAGTAATTGACTTCCTCCATGTTAAAGCTATATATGTCGCATTGTCTAGAACTTAAGCAGTAGAAGTAGTTTTAGAATCGAGAAATCCTCCAGAAAACCTTGGCTTTTTACAGGGCTGTTTGCACAGTGAAGTAAAATATAAGCAAAATTCATTTATTCTGTAATTCTGAACTTCACACTTCCACGTTCGCTGACAATTAGAAATACTTTTATTCCTTGAAGCAAAGCAGTATTGACTAGTAAAAACCGGAAATATGATATATACCTTCTTTTCTGACACGCTTTGATGCTGCGTCCTACTACGAAGGCTACCATCTTAGTTTAAGGTCACGCTTGCCTAATTAACTCCTTGGCGTAGAGTCCTTCCTTAGAAGCTAAGAGGTCCGCAGTTACTCAAAACTTTCTCCGCATTTTATGGAACCCGAATTTTCATTACCGTTTATGTAGCAAACCAACAAATGCACACTAATAAAATACGCTTTTATCGTATATTAAAATTCACCTTCATGTTTCGGCCGCTTTTCAGTGTGTTACAAGAATACTGGTAAAATACAACAATTGCCCAATTATGTATTTTACTAGTATTCTTGTAAGGTACCTTGATGATGGTCGCAAAAGCTGCCGAAATATTGGGTTAATATCAGGATATGATAAAAGCGTATTTTATCAATGTGCGTTCGTTTGTTTAAGCCTGCTATACAATATAAGTGTAAATATTTCCTAATGCACGGATATGGAACATTACCACATTCACAAGTACCTGCCAGCCCCTGTCCTTATTCTGAGCAGATCAATTCAGTCTATACCCCCACCCCTTGCACTTCTTGAATATCCCTTTGAATATTTTCCTCCCATCTACCTCCAGTTTTTCCAAGTTTTCTATTTTCTTCGGATTTACCCACCAAAAACCTATATGCAACTGTCTTGTTAAACGAATACGCAACGTCCACCGCCCATCTCATTTTTCTTGATTTGAAAACACGTATAATTCTGTCACAGGGGCCCAAGTCAAAATTTCCATTATACGTAAAAGGAACAGAAGGTGTAACTGCTGAGATGTGTATGTGTGATGTACGCTAACTGAGATCGGATTTTGGGATTGCATGTGTATGAACCAGGGTTTAGTTTTGGGGTGTGTGTGAATAAACTAAGGTTGAATTTTTATTCGTCTGTTTATATAATAAATCTATGCTTTGGATTGCTCCATGAAACATGCTGCATTAAGCATCATCATTGAGATACTGCGGTAGGGTTGAAGAGAAAACATGCAATCAAAATTCTTATAATAAAACAACTAAATGCACTAATTTCTCACATTTATTTTTGGAATAAAATTCTACGTGTTTCGGAGAGTTCCTCTGTCCATCATCAGGAGTTTTTCACTGTACATGCAGCAATGGCATACTGGTTCCGTCCTGATCCTGCTCGCAAGCTGTCAGCAAACCTGTATGACACATACTATTGCTGTGTGTACAGTGAAAAACTCCTGATTATGGACAGAGAAACTGTTCGAAACATGTACAGTTTTATTCCAAAATAAATTTGAGAAATTAGTGCATCTAGTTGGTTTCATTATAAGAATTTTCACGATGCACGGTCACCTGAACGCCAAAAATGCAATCGAAATTAAAGAAGTAATTATGAGTAAACTTTATGCCGCCAATTGATTGAGAATAACTCATGATTTTGAATACTTGGCTCTACTGATTTTAAAGTATCTATTATTACAGAGTCTGTTAAATGAAACCCTTAATTTTTCTCCAAGAATAATAAAGTGATGAATATTTTAGTGGTGCTTTCTGTGAAGTAACACGAAGATACAAACCGAAGTGCCTTACCTTTCCTTCAAACAACTCTATTCTTAAAATGCATAACGGATTTCCGAATAGAGATTTCTGTTCATTCAGAATCATGATGAATTTCCGTTCTACGCTTCACTACGTTCTGCTGGTGATCACAGTGTGAACGGTGCTGCAAGCAGTGCCTTCATAATCTGCAATTTGGATTCTCAGTAGTGTTTGTAACTAAGCCAATTTGTAATAGTTCCATTACGGAGAATGTATGTCGGATTATTGAATGTCACGTGTCCATCACAGTGGCGCATGACGTAATTGTTGCCTGACACCACCTGACTCTACTGTCAGTTGCGGTGGTTTACCTAGTTATAAATCATTTACTATAATAATTCGTTATATCGCTGACATACATTTTTCATAGTAATTTCTATTTATATTTGATGACATTTTTGAAAAGGTGTAATAATAAGTATACTGTAGCAATAATTGTCATACAAGAGAGGCTAATAATTTTAAAATTTTGGCACTCGCCACAAAATTGAAAAAAGTGGATATTAATGGAAGTGAGAAATAAATCAATTGCAATATTGACAACAGGAATATAACCTGATATGACTTTGAACATAGCTTCAAAATACGTTTAATTGGCATACATTCTTGCTCGAATTCAATATGTACCCTAATCGAATATCTGAGGAGGCACAGGATGTCCTAAGGGATGTTATTCGTGTTTTACTCAGTTTCTCCAAGACAGTGCACTAATATACCGCACAGCCTATTTCTCTTCCTTGTAAGTTGTACATGTCGTGTTCAAACTTCCACAAATTTTGGCGCCAAACAATAGATCAGCTGGTACAGAGGCGTTATATTATCTACGACCTGTATATGTATCAATTCTCGGTACTTTTTCAAACATCTTTCCGTTATAAAACTTTAGTTTTGTTGAATACTCACGACGTAAAAGTAATGAGTAGGGAATTTTACTCAGATAGATACTCGAAACACACATACATTTGAGTGAAAAATGAAGAAAATTTATTTGACTTTACTTACTAAAATGCAGTAGTAGTAGTAGTAGTAGTGGAAGTGGTAGTAGTAGTAATAGTTAGTGAAAGTGGTAACGTTAGTAGTGGTGGTGGTAGTAATGGTGGTGGTGGTGGTGGTGATAGTAGTAATAGTAGTAGTAGTACTCATAATGATGTGCCTTCTGTTTTTAAAACATTACATATTTATGATTATCAATAAGTATTACACAAATGTACGTCAGCACAATCTATTTATTCTATAGTATGGCTACATGTTTCGACTAGATGTTAGTCATCTTCAGGCCCCTACAATTACTTTACCAGATGCTTTGT
>Ga0136643_10016060_pt1 | contig 11252 bp, 5 predicted proteins | sample TergutLab28metaG_FD_96883 | JGI IMG/M metagenome (GOLD analysis project Ga0136643, IMG submission 96883) | Labiotermes labralis P1 segment gut microbial communities from Petit-Saut dam, French Guiana - Lab288 P1 (version 3) (version 3) | ecosystem: Host-associated > Arthropoda: Insects >... | reverse complement strand
TTAATTAGTTTCTGTAAACATGGTGTTGTGGCAGCATGTCTGTAAAATTAATTATACTTATTAAGTATATTGTCAAAAGAGCTATATGAGCAAAATGCATTAATAGGGGTTTTTTTTGTTTTTATATACAAATGCTTACAGAAACGAATTAAATTGTGAATGTTATAATATAACTTTAGCAAGTAGAAACATAACTCCCTGAAGGTTATCTAAAAAAGATCGAAACGTGTCGGAGTGATTTTAAGTGTTTTTATGTGGAATTTATGTAAGTGCAATTGTTGGTTAATAATTGAAGTGATTCTACGAAATGAACGGTGCAACAGTTTTAATGAGTAGTTTAATGATCTGTACTCCTTACCCAATATTTTTTGGGTGATAAAATCGAGACGAATGAGATGAGCGGGGGCATGTAGCGCGTATGGGGGAGAGGAGAGGTATGTTCATGGTTTTGGTGGGGAAACTTGAGGGAAAGAGACCACTTGGAAGGCCCAGGCATAGATGGTAGGTTAATGTTAAGATGGATCTTCAGGAGGTGGAATGGAGGTGTATGGACTGGATCGTGCTGGCTCAGGATAGGGACAGGTGGCGGACGCTTGTGAATGCGTTAATGAACCTTCGGGTTCCATAAAATGCGGGGAATTTCTTGACTAGCTGCAAACCAGTTAGCTTCTCAAGAAGGACTGTGCTCCGTGGAGTAAGTAAGTAAATTACTTAGGCTTTCGTAACAAGAAGCGATGGGTACTTGGACTGAAGGCGGTCTCTGAAATAAATACAAAAATCTACATGTAGACCTAGCACAGCATACATCATAACGTTAAGAATTAACGTGTGAACTGCCTAAAAAATTGGGATCATCTGCCTGAAAGTGTTTAAAGCTGACTCACTATCTTCAGACGTCCCCGAAAATGATATGAACGTAGTTCGAGGTTCGTTTGTCGAGCAGGCATACATAAAGTGTCGGCTTTATGTTGTCATACCGCGAGTTTCTTACTTATGTAGCATTGTTATAAAGTTGTCTTTATGTTGATACATAAATCATAATTTGCAAATAAACAAATGAAGTTTGCCGATTGGGGAAGGAAAGCCGCGGCATGTGAATTCAGGGACGGAGGGACGCTGCTAGATCGATAAAGACGGATATCTTTCGTTGCTCCGTAGGGCTGACCTTGCTGTCCGTCTTTGTCACTTTTGAGAACCCGCCATACTGTGCCTAATATATCAATAGCTGCTAAAGAGATTGCAAGGCTATCCGAAAATGTTTCCATCTCAGAAGTATTTCCGATTCTTACAAGTTTTTATTTCTGTATAAAAATATATATTTAATACATAACCATGTATTTATATTTCATATGACAGTCGCGAAATGTGTACTGAAAGGAGCTTTCATTAGTGGTTTGCGCAGGGTCAATTGTGCGTTGTAGCGACTGAGCAAAATCGTAAATATTTCCGCTATCAATATAGTGGAAATATGCACGTCTCTTCAACTGTTCAAACGCCTTCAAAGTAAGTAGATACAGCATGAGTGAATACCGAAGACAGATATGGCTTTCCGTACTTTACCTGCCTATGACCGAACTAACATCAAGTTCCGTTAGTCCACTTCTCGCCAACATCCATCTTGAAACCTATATCGCCCAGTAGGCTGTCTGGAAAATATGTCGTTTGTTTACTGATCTTTCTTCGAAACAAAACGAATACATAAAAAAAGAAAGAATCGCTGAAGCAATACTTTCACGAAAAAGAAACATACTTCTGGTCACGTGGTAATCATTATTACTGCGCAACTCGGAGCTTCACACCATCTTGTTCTGAGTCCAAGTACAGTAGCCACGCGAAGCGGTTTTAAGCGCGGAGAGATTGTGCAGTGTGTGTGGTGTTGGGCTGTAGTTGCTTTTTGCAACCCCACTGAGGTTGATTAGGTTAATTGCATTTTTCATGGGATGACTCCTGCAGGCTCACTCCGGCAGATGGATACATAGAGGATTCACTCGAATGGAGCTGTAAGAATGGGGCTCTAGGGGCCTAGTGCTCTGCGGAGGAAGGGGGGGAGGAGGGCGGACGTTGATGGCATCACATACTACACACCACCACTCTAAAAGGTGGCGCACCTCAACCCCCATTGCATTGACAGCAGATACATCACTAGGTAATAGTAACATGTGGGGTGGAGGGGGCAGAGGAAAGTAAAAGAAAATGCCACTAAGGTGGACCTAATCTTAGTTTATTGCCCAACCTTATGGGAATCCATATAGAGGGAAATCAAATAACTAGCTCCAGGGAATACGTACTTCCCTATCGATATAAGCCTGTCCCCCGTCCATATGCTGATGGATAGTAGCGTAATTTATGCTCACCAGCTTGTACTTTTGTGCTGGCTAGAGCTGGCTCTTTACAAATTTAAGTTGCGCCTACTTTTGGGTTCTTTAAATAAGGAAAAAAAAAACATTAGAATTTATCAGTTTCATGCCCCACACCTCTGGGGAATATCCGTGACGTTCGTTGAAGACTACTGAGGCAGTTTCCGTAAGTTATTTAAGCTCTTAATTTTCTTTAGAAAGAGTAATGGACATCATCATTCACCCAAATAAGTTTTTACACACGTTTGCTGAGAAAGAATAAGATCTTCGCTACCAGTACATTCCTTAAGTTGATTATAAATAAATGATACTCATTGGTTCCAACGGTCACCATGTTTGATGTCATTGACAATAAGAAATTGAAAGATGTACAGAGATATACTTTGCCGAGAAAAGAGAAATTGCAAGATACAGATATACACTGCGCCTAGAAAATGAAGGATACAGAGATACGCTGTGATAAGAAATTGAAAGATACATAAATATATTGTGCAAAGAAATAGATACAGAAATATACTCTGCCGAGAAAATGAAAGATACAAAGATACCCTGTGCCACGAAATTGAATACATCGTGCCCCCTATTGAAGTATTATTCAGTAAATATTTCATCAGAAACTTCCGGTTGATTCGAAAGTTGTTAGAGGGAATAAACACAGCACACACTTACTTGAAGACACACGTCGCATTATAAACCTGCAATAAACACAGTTAAGTGAGAGATGCAACTTATGCATGCTGAAACTATGACACTTATCAGTCTTTGGCTTGGCCATACCTTGGCTTAGGTTTCTCACTACAGAAAGCACAGTCTTGCTCCCATGTAGGATTTGTGTTAACATAGTGGCAATGGCACTTGTTTGTCTCCCAGGTATTCCGTTTGACGCTGTCAATCATGCACGGTATTAAATTACGTCACCCGGGGGACGATCAAATGGTCCATTAGGGACTTTAGTTTCAGAAGATGTGCAATCAACCTATCCCAGGAATAACATTAAACAACACAGAAACAAAACAAAATAGAAACTTCTATGATTTTAACAACATCGAGTAATTTTGTGAAGTTCAAAATTCAGGAACACTGTGTGTGGTAGGGCAGAGGAGTGAGACAGGTGAAGAGACAGCTTATCACTTATGTTCAAATGGGCGATCAAGAAAGTTTAAAATTCCGAAGGACGACATTTACGAAATTCTCTACACTGATGTACGGTAAATAAAAACACAGAGGCTATTTTCTTTCGCTAGTAAAGAGATTGATCTAGAAGCATTTATGTGGTATATTTTCACGTCTCATGAACAGAACGAAATAAAATATCACGATATGGAGATAGATAAACCCCATAAAGTGTGAAACATTTCAATTATTTGGGAATAAAAAGTAACAAATCGAATTTGACATGTGAATAGATTAAGAATATATTAAATTTAGAATTTTTTCTGTTATCTTCCTTTCCGAAATGTGTATTTCCACTTTTGTCTACAAAATTAAATATTAGTACAGGCCTGTGCAGAAATATAAACTTGTCTGTTGCTTTATGTAGATCTTAAACTAGGTTTTTTGTTACTCAGTTATTACACCAACCACTGCACATGTGCAGTAGTTGGTGTAATAATTGAGTAACTCGACAACATGCACGGTGTAACAATGAAGATAGGTTTTTTGTATTGAGGTTTTTCGAGAATAGTAAGCTGAGGAAGTTATTTGGGCCCAAGTGGGAGGAAATAATAGGGACTAAAGAAAATTTCTACACGAGGAGCTTCGTTACTTGTACTGCTAGCCGAATATTATATGAGCTGTCAAATGGAGGACAATATGGGCGGAATTTTTGGCTCTTGTGGGAAAGAATAAGAAATAAACGGAAGACTCTGGAATGGACACTGAAGGAAAGAGGCCAATTTGAAGACCTAGGCATATATGGAAGGATAACGTTAAATAAATCATGAAGCAATAGGATGGATGCGTTAATTTAGTTCAGGGTGTGGAGAAGTGACAATCTGTTGTCATCACGGGAAAGAAATTTCATGTCCCTTCAAAAGCGAGAAATTTCTTCTCTGGCCGAGGAACTTTTTTTCTCTCAATTGGGACTCTGCTTCATCGAGTTGGTAAGTAAGTACGTTAGTTAGTTAATTTTTAGCTTTTCACCGTGCATAGCTTTAACTTTGCTTTTTATTTACCACCATACGCACAAATTTCTAAAATAAAATGTAAAACCTCAATTGGTTAAAATTACATTAAAATTACATTAAAATTACATTAAAGGCTCCTTTAATGTAATTTTAACCAATTGAGGTTTTACTTTGTATTTTAGAAATTTGTGCATATGTTGGTAAATAAAAAGCAAAGTTAGTTAGTTAAATTGGTTAACAAAGAACTTTGACAGTAAAATTGTTCTTTGAGACAGTGAAGGGAGACAAACTGGTCACGGGTAACTTGGCCGAGATTTGAACCGGCTACATCAACCAGCTTGGTAATTAACTTTGTTGTACACATTAGTGTCTTCTTGTATATGACACCGCCTTGATTGTTAGAAGTATAAGCTTTTAATTTATTTACAATAAGGATATATATATATATGTTGTCGCTCGGACTAAAGCGTGGATCTGCGCGACCGCTTGCTTTCTGGGACGCGGGTTTGAATCTGTCTCTTGTGAGTGCTGTCTGTTGTCAGTCTCTGCGACGAGGCGATTGCTCGTCCCGAGGACTCCCACAGAGAGTGATCGAGGAACCTCGTAGAGGAGGCCTAGGTCCACCAGGCCTGTCGAATCATTAAAATTATGTATATATGTATCATATAAATATATATGTTTATTTATTTTTACGATATATGTTTATATATTTACTAAAGTACAACAAAGGTGCACGAATCCCAGGCGCCATGTCTACAGGACGAGTGAACTTTGCACAGTGGCGCTAATGTGTAGGGATCCTCAGTACGACTCTTGCTTCCTCTCACCATTCTGACGCCTAGAATTTTGAAGAGGGTTCTAGATTTTTGGAAAATTTTTGCACCCATTACGTAATGTGTATGAAATTATCCTTGAAGTTGACTGAAAATACTGACTCCTGTAAGTACGAACATTTACGGTGTTACTAATTACTTTGCGTCCGCGATTGGCTGATAACATATTGCATCGTAATGTAACGATCTAAGGTCGAACTGCCTACGATCTGTGTGTGGTCAAAGAGTTACGTCATGGCAAATTTCGAATGTTAAATTTTCACAGTTATTTAAATTGATTTTGAACTTATTTTGAGGAGTTGAACCCAGGTGGAAGTGGACTGGGTTGCAGAATTTCTTCCGAATCTGAAGAGGAGGAATGTAAGACGGAGAAAATAATTGTGAATACAATTCCATATCCTAAGGCCACAAATAAGGCATGACTCATAAGAATTGTTTTCGTTGTAACTTATAAACTTACAGGACTTCGAGTTCCATTCTTGTCTCAATCATTTCGTTGTGGGTGTGCTAGCAATCACTTTTGTCTCCCCGCAGCTAAATTTTACGCATTTTCTTCAATTTGTCAACTGGCTTACATCTTCAGTGCTACTGAATTATGTACGAGCACATCGTTTTCCTTTCTATGGGTGGGGTGGTTTCCTGCAGTACCTGACAAGTGTTTTTGTCACTGTCAGACTTATTTAGTATATAATGAAGTCCATTAATTAATATGTCAACACAAGTTAATTTTTCCCCCTCTTTTCTTGGTTCAGTGAAATGAAATTGGCAGTACCATGAATAATCTCTCTTATCTGTAATTACTGCCTGTTTGTAGAACAATCTGTAAAGGTACATGGAAAAGGTGGATTGGTGTGCATACTCAGTTCACATATTACTTGACCACACCATTCCTGTGTTTAATTATTCAACCTACTCTAAAGAATTGGTCTTCAAATTAAAAGTATTAATTATACGAAAAATTGTCAATCCTTTATTGAGTTAGTTAAAAAAGAAAAATATATTAAAATCTGGATTCTAATAACTTTCAGAACCTTGGCTTAATAAGAAGGCGAAGATTAAAAGTAAAGTTCCTTTTCAGCTGGCCGCCCCGCCCCCTTCTCATATATATATATATATATATATATATATATATATAAAACGTTTCCAATTAGCTTCTTTTTATGGGAGACATCTGTTATTCAGTTTTATTAAATTGAATGTTTAATCAAGTCATAGCGTATGCTTTTATTTTATTTTTGTTCAAAGTGTTAAATAAAATTAAGTTATTACAAGCAGTTTTAATTTCTTTTAGAGTCTCGTGGTTTTCAAAAGTTTTCTGTTTTAATTTAAGAAATGTAAAAGAAATTACAAATTATGCTCTCTTCATCGTACTTATGAATCGCTCATAATTCTTTTACGAACAGAAAGACCTAGTTAAATATATATATATATATATATATGTGTGTGTGTGTGTGTGTGTGTGGTGTCGAAAGGAAATGCGAATCCGGATTGTATTGCAGGATTTTCGTGAAATGAACCTAACGCCTCAGCCATATCATTGTCAGTCGTGGCCTGCAAATTTAGTGCTTTATAATATCAATGAAAGGAACGTCTTCCGCTATCTTTTAACAGTTAAACCAAATGTATGTAGCTTTATAGTCCTAGAAATTACATCTGAAGTTAATTTAAATAAAAGCACCAAGAAGAGAGATAACGACTGATTGTAGTGTTATCTGCCTATCCTATCAGATAAATCTAGTTAAGTTTTCATTTATAGTCGTGTTATCCCTTAAGTTAGTTGCAAACTTCGTTACGTCAAGTGAATTGAACATTTTCCGTAAGTGCAGCAATACAGACGGGGCCAGCCCCAAAATCCGATTTGTCCAGCACCAGATGCAATTCACGCCGAGATGCAGATACAACCCACAAACACGTGTTCTGCCATAATCTTGTTCCACTTTTTTTTTCTCTCTCCTGGTAATGAGATTTTAAAACATTCCCCTATGGACCATTTCCTTTGTCCTCTGCTATCTACTCATTCCGTGTGAAATGCTGTTTCTCTCTCGAGCTGCCGGACAGTACGCAACATGTCTGGCCTTTGCAAGTTAACAGGATTATGTAACTACAACTGTTGGTTGTGGCCATCCATTGAACCAACGTAGAACATGGATGTAGGCCTACATGTACTGTGTCGCTGACCACTGAACTGATGTCTTGTTCCTTTACACGTACTTTGCTAAGTAAAGATACAAACCAACTCTTAGTTACATCTGAATTCTATATATAACGTAAGCCTGCCTATCTTCATCGTTGCACCGTGCAGTTCGTAGAATCGTTTAATTAGCACACCAACTAATGCACATATATAAATTTGTTTACATTAAAACATTTATAATCACTCCATGTTTCGATCATAAGATCATCTTCAGGGAGCTACACTGTTCCTTGCTAAAGTCATATTTTTAAAATACACTCACTGATTGATTTGCTTATATTAATTTAGTGTTGTGGCAGCATGTCATATTGTGTAAGTCGTACGCCTTACACAATATGACATGCTGCCACAACACTAAATTAATATAAGCAAATCAATCAGTGAGTGTATTTTAAAAATATGACTTTAGCAAGGAACAGCGTAGCTCCCTGAAGATGATCTTAGGATCGAAACATGTTGGAACGATTTTAAATGTTTTAATGTAAAAAATTTTATATATGTGGATTAGTTGGTGTGCTATTTAAATGGTGTAAGCCTGCCTATTTATAATTACGTAAACAAATAAACAGACAAATATACCTACCAGGCATAGAAACTGAGTGAGTAATAATTTCTTCTTCATCTTTTAGAGATATCGGGTTCCATTCTATTAGCAGGATTGGCACATTTCGACCGAAAGTTTTGGGCCTTTCTTAAATCCGTTCAGAAATCTATCGGGATAATACATGAATTTTTCTTCCATGTAACCTATAATGAGCTCACCCCAGTGACCGCACGGTCTAAGGCGTCGTTCTTCAGACGCTCACTAGTTGGATTGGTGTTTTGGAATCCCGCCGGAGGCGTAGTGTAACTGGTTTGCGTTGTCAGGTAGAGGTCTCTGCGACGAGCCGATCACTCGTCCAGAATAGTCCTACCGAGTGTTGTGTGTCTGTGTGTCATCACAAAGCCTCGATGACGAGGAGCCCTAGACCCACTGGGGATGTCGACCAATGGGGTCGAGGGTGGGAGGTCAATAAATTCGTACTTGCATGTGTCGTGAAATTGATGAACTGCTCTTCAGATGATCTAAGAGTGTACATGAACCCTCTGCTTGTGGACGTGTCCTGCAGTTTCACGTGAAACTGAAACACGAAGTTCTGGGAACCTTCTCTGGTGCCGTCTTCAGGTTACAGGGATCGGGAAATGTAACTAAGCTGTTCTGTTACCCAGTGAGTTAGTGCCACGCCATGCCTAAGCAGTCTATTCTTCGATCACGTAAACTTGGAAAAAGACCCTTTTGGCTATTACGAAACGTCTGTAACTACTTGCCACTAATCACAGCCTTACGTCCTAGACAACACCAGTTCTTATCATTAAGGCTGTGCGAACCTCGAAGACTTGCACAGAAAGAGGATTGTTGCGTTAGTACGAATATGGTAGTCACAGGATCTTTGTTAAGCTTTTTTCGTTTAGAATTTCTTTTCAACAAGATAAACACAGTAGACCTAGTCACAGATATTCACTTGTGTACAATTTTAGGCACACCGACCCACCTACTACTAGACAGCAGTTCCAGGATCCCTGAATGGTTTAATTCACAATTGCTTGTTTCAACGTCCGTTCGTCGCTACATCGTTAAGTCGTTTCAGCTACTCTTTGCAGAAAGGTAACCATTGTTTGAGTTCAGGAAGAGTGTCTTTATAGTCATGTAATGAAGACCGACATTTAGGAGAAGAAACAAAACCGTGAGTAATATTACGTTAGCGAATTAAACATTTTTTGAAAATATACAACACACTAGTTTTACCTACATTTTTATATGGGTCAGAAAATTGGAATCTAGCAGCCTTACAAACACGAAGAATTGAAGCGGCAGAAATGAAGTTACTGAGACCTCTGGCAGGCTACACCCTTTATGACCACAAAACAAATGACTCCATATGCCGCGAACTATGGATTACAGGCATACAAGACAAGATAGATTAATGCAGACGGAACTGGCTTTCTCACTTGCAAAGAATACCACTAAACCGAATCCCTTTGAAATCATACCACTAAAGACCACAAGGAAGGAGAACAATTGGAAGACCGAAGAAGCGTTGGCGCGAGCAGCTGTAACTCTGAAGACGGAACGGATCAAAGGGTCCAATCCTTGATGTTTATGATGATGATGAATTAAACATGTAATAGCGAAGTGAATGCACGTATTTATTTATTTATTTGATAACAGTAAGCAACACATTTCGGCTATCAGTTACAGGGTGTGGAGTATGTAAATATTACAATATTTGATCTCGTTAAAAAAAAAATTAGAAGTTAGACAATACGGAATTCGGCAATTTTGTCATTTTTGTAATTCTCGTCACCCACATCACTCACATCGGAATTTATGTGTGCTAAGGTTCTGACATCTAACATCACAACTACCAAGGTAAAAGAGAGAAAACCTGGTTATACATAGGGTGAATGGCTGTTTTTGGAGAGGCCGTAGATATACTCGGAAGTTTGCTGGTCAGCAGCCTATTTTGAAGACGGTTGTGGCATGAGATATGAGGAGAACCTATTATTTCATGTGTAAATGTTTGCAGGGGCCCTCCCTCGGCAAGTTATGTTGAGAAATTTCCATCAATTAAGTGGGGAGTTTAAAACGAAGGGAACGGTGCAAATAATGATGTATTGCAGTACGTCTAAAAGGCTAGGCTATGGATCGGAGAACCGGCAATCTTGGTTCGATACCTGACAGGAGCAATATATGTATTTTTCTCCACCCCACAACGTCCAGAACGGATGTGGAGACAGTCAAGCTTCCTATTAAATGGGCTTCGCATGCGCTACGCCAGCGAATAAAGTGAATGGGGCGTGAAGCCGGCTGGTCACGAGAATGTTGCGTCAAGAATGAGTGGAGTTACAACTTCACTTCTCTATACATATTCATGACGTATAGAGGGGCATTTTAACATTTCTACATCTGTGACTTTCCGATTAGACATTCTTCTCATGTTGGCCCTTTAAAGCACGGTGGTTACACATTCATTCATTCATTCATTCATTCATCCATTCATTCTTTCATTCATTCACTCTGAAGTCTGTTTTACGGCATGTCCGCAGCCTTTTCCAGAGTCAGTTTTCCACAGAACGCGGTTTTAGTACTTCGTCTTTCACTCTTCTGTACCCTTTCTTTCCCTGAAGGGTGTCATGTAGCGAAATACGTCCTCTTCCTCGTCTTCCAGTTACTTCTATCCTTCCCTCTATCTTTCGTTCAATAACATGTCATAGAAGGCAGGTTCTGAGCAAGATGTGATCAATCCAGTTAGCCTTCCGTTACTGTACATACGATATGGCTTTCCTCCTTGAAATTTTTAATATCTTCTCACCTTTCACGCGATCGGTTTAACTGATCTTTATTCTTCTTCAGTATTACATTTCAAAACTTTCAAGATATGTCATACCTACTTTCCGATGTGCCAAATTTCAGCACCATACAAATCTTTGTTATGCACTTCACTATTTTCTTCCTTAACCTTTTGGCGCCGGAATTATTTTTTTAATTTTAGCACACCTGTATATGAAATGTGAATAATACAGCAAACAAATACGTTCGAATTATGAAACAAACTGCATTATGAAGAGAAAAAAAGGAGAATATACACCATGTTTAAAATATTCAGTACCTATATTTGTTGAATAAATATATAAAATGCAACTTTAGAGGTTAGCGGTGCGGTACGACCACTATAGTTGACATTAGGCGTCAAAAGGTTAA
>Ga0136643_10016054_pt1 | contig 11254 bp, 12 predicted proteins | sample TergutLab28metaG_FD_96883 | JGI IMG/M metagenome (GOLD analysis project Ga0136643, IMG submission 96883) | Labiotermes labralis P1 segment gut microbial communities from Petit-Saut dam, French Guiana - Lab288 P1 (version 3) (version 3) | ecosystem: Host-associated > Arthropoda: Insects >... | reverse complement strand
TTTTTTTTTTTTTATTTTTTTTTTTTATTAGATTTTTTATTAATTTTTTTTTGTTTTTTTTGCCCTGGGTTTTTTTTTTTTTTTTTTTTTTTGAGTGCTTGGACACGTGATCAGCATGCATGTCGGTAGTACTCGAGTTGGAAGCAGTCGTAGTATGCGAGTGTTTTGTAGTGATTGGCGTTTGGTGTGAGGACGGTTTCGGCCGACATTAGTAATTTCTAGCCCGAGTTTTATAACTCCGAGAACATTTGAAATGGCGTGGATGTGGGTGTTTAAATACTGATTTCCAACCGGAGTAGATTTGACAACATACCGTGTCACATGATCGTATGATACCATGTCAGGGCAAGCTGCGTTTGTGATTCAAGGGCAAGGTTGTTTCTTCGCTCTTCGTCGTAACGACTGCGTAGGACGCCATTTGTTTTTACACGTGCTTGGGAACAGAGTTTTTCTGCCGGGAATGACGTTCGTATGAATAGCTTGTAACGAAAGATAAGTTCTCCTAGATTCGCTAGAGAATGGTGGTGGTGGGCAAGCACAGGTACCGTATCATGGCGTTGGAAGCGACCGATAGAGCTAGGTCGGTGGAGGGGATTGGTATTAATATTTTTCTAATTCTTAACGGCGCCATAAGTTTTCCTTTAGAGAGAAACCGTGACAGTTTTTACATTGTAGTTGAATGATATGACAGTCTACTGTAGGACATGTGTTCTGTGCGTTATCAAATATATACATATATAATTTTAAAAAAAGGCCAACAAATGTACGTGGGTGTATGAGTAAGTTTATTATTTAGTAACCACGAACATGTTTCCGGGTGGACTGTGCTGCTTATATCATCGCTCACGAGCCCCGACAATAATTCACTACGTGTATGATCTCTTTTCACCATCCACAGCACCATAATATGTGTACAACAACTTTTTATCTTATTGTATTTTATACTTGTATGTAAGATACTCTTTTAACTGTGAATTTAACAATATATATATATATATATATATATGTGTGTGTGTGTGTGTGTGTGTGTATGTACAATTTTGGTAGAGGACATCCTGTTGTGTTTGAAGTACAGCAATAAAATGAAATTATATATGTACTTACTTTAACACTAAATATGTTTATTATATTAATGGCTCTTAGTTCCGGTCATAATAGCCATCATCAGGCCATTTCACAAAAACTTAAAAAAGCTGGTACATATAGTGCAAATTATATTGATATAAATGTAAATGGGATCCCATATGTATTGACGATTTTGCATCATATGTATTGGTTTTTTTAAGTTTCTATGAAATGGCCTGATGATGTACGTTACGGCTGAAGCTAGTAGCTGTTAATATAATAAATATGTTGTTGTGTTAGACTGAGTACTTAATAATTTTATTTTATCAAAATTGTGTGATATTTTTAGACTATGGGTTGGGTTCTGATAGATTATAGTTATGGTTGTATTCTTGTTCTTGCCATCTTGAAGATGGCCACAGGAGTGGCCGAAACCTGTTGGTGATTACTACACATTAAACTTACATTCATACACTCAAGCGCATTTGTTGGTCCTTTTAACAGTTTTACATGCTAAAGCGTACTAAAGAATATTGAAAAATAAGTTTCATTACGTTCCACAAGTTGAGAGGATTGATTCATCTTGTGTGTATTGTCTTACTGGTGTTGATGGAATATGTTTACTGTTGAGAACAAGGTGAATTGGAATTTCAGCGCCACGGTTTTTCTTTTATAATTTTTTACCCTCGGTGGATATAAAACGTGTAAAGAGCAAAGTATCCATGTCTGCATGAATCATTCATTCGAAAGTCAGAAGTTTATTATAATGTTAAATCTTGGAACTCCCGTAAGTGATTTTCTTCCAGTATTTATGCCAGCAAAGGTTCTTGCTCTTTTGGGTTTGTAGGCAATATCTTCATGGAGATGGACTGTTAGGTCTCATTCTTTGTGATTGTTAATGTCAAATGTGTGAAGTCCTCTTTGTTTGGAGAATGACTTTTCACTTGTTGTCCTTGAAGCAGGGATTGTGAATGCAAAATGTCGTAGCAATTTGCTTTAATTTTGCACCTAAATATACATGTGCGGTTGAGTATTTGTATTTTCTGCTAAATATTTCCTACAGGTTTTGGTGCTCACTGCACCATCCTTGGGAAGATCTCTTATCACTTCTCAAAACCATCTGCTTGTCCTAAGATTGTTCATAATTATTAAAACATTATTGTCTTATAGATAATGGCTCTGCTCTGTAACTCAAACATTGTAACAACCATATAATAAGCAGATGGTTTTGAGAAGTGATAAGAGATATATGTGAGGATGGCACAGTGAGCGCCATAACATGCAGAAGGCATTTATTAAACAATACAAATATTCAATTGTCAATGTGCATTTATTTGGAAAATTAAAGATACGATTGCTATATGAAAATGCATGGAATAGAAACCTTCATGCAAAATGTTATAGTTAAACACCAAACAGGAAAGTACTTGTTGTGGGGTCAGAATGTTGATATCACAAAGTTCTTTATTTGTCGAACTAATGGACACAATTTTTATAAAATTGTTAAACTGTTAAAAATCATTTTAAATTATAATAGTTGCTCGAGCATGTTTCAGTTTACATAAACCATCATGTTGGAGCAACTATTATAATTTTAAATGATTTTAACAGTTCTAAAAGTATTGTATGCATTAGCTGGACAAATAAAGAACTTAATATTATCAACATGCATGGTGCAACTACAAAGAAGTTGATATCACTGTTGAATTGTGAGGTGCCTGCAGGCCTAACACGCACTTCTACACTGTGCACTTTTCTCAATTTTTATGTATATTTGTTAAATGACATGGCTCTGTAAGAGAATTTCGGTACTACAACTTAAAAGTTCCTGTTCACCTCCCTGCCCTGTTATGGCCCACCCTCAACCTGTGTTCGGTATGGTTACAGAAATGAACAGCTTTCGTAGTGGTTTCACATTTAAGAGACATACTCTTTTTCAGGGTAACTTTTGATGTTCATGCTCTATTGCTAATTTTATGAAATTCCCTCATTGCGTTTCATTCTTACAAACGTAAGGCCTCCAATAACCAAATCACAGGCTGCAAGACAATTTTATGTACGTGAGCACATGCTCTTGTGGAGTACCGGTGTGGCGCCACAGTCCAGTGCAGATGTTAACACGTACAGTTGCTGTAGTATTGGTTTACGTGTCCTGGACGTAACTTTATGTTGTGACACCCGAAAGTCATTGTGTTGCTAGGACCACATTAAAACGTCTGCGATTTGTCTTTGTAGTGAGGGCCGGATTTAAGCGTGTTGGTGCCCTTAAGCTGTAACATTTCAGAGGGCCCTCCGCCTCTAACAGATTTGAGGTTTAATTGGTTTTCATGCTTGTGGAAGGACATGTATAAAATACTATATTACGTAAATTTTTTATTAATGTTAAAATAATAATAAGTGACAATAATAACTAATAATAACACGAAGTAACAACCGGCGATAGGTATTTATACCAATAATTATCATTACTTTGTATTGTGATTTTCATTATTTACAAGCGCATTTTGTGAGGCGGCCCCACTGAGGCCGTAAGTGGACTAATGTAGCTTGCACGTAAATCCGGCCCCTTTTGTAGTCCTGATCGTCGCGAGATGTGCTGTTGAAATAGTCACGTGGCGACACGTGTACACCAGTAGCAGTGTTAAGACTGCGAATGAGTACACTACTGTTTCACATAGGATACATTTTTGTAACCCACGAAATCTGTAACCCAAATTTTAACGTACCGAGATGCCAGCTCCATAGAACGAGGTAGATATTGAGCTAGTGCCTGGTTAGGCAGTTAACTAATTTCCTTCTCCTTATGTAAATCAAATATATATTATTACCACACTAACATGGGGCTGCCACTCGTTGTGTCATAAGCCGAATGGATCCATCGTGTAAGAGTATGCGGTAACATTCCCGCACGTTTATCTGTATGGATTTGGTGCGGATTTAAATCATGAACGTGATGTTTTGTGTACTTTCTGTGGTTTCGTGTACATAGGTGAAAGTTGTGCCTGTGCATGCGTTTAAGCCCCATGCCACGAAGGAGCATAGTGGAGTTGTGGTCTGTTGCATTCATAGCGTCGGCACTGCAACTGGGGGTGCGAGTTGTCGGCTTCCCGCAGCGGCAGTTTCTTTACCCCTGGAGAAAGACCCCGGTGTGCGTTGGGTTGGAGGTTGTGTGAACCCCAGAGCCGGTCTGGTTGCTTTGTGGTATGGCGAAATCTCTTGTCCCAGCCGGTAATGGCACCCGATTCGTCAGTCGTTCAGCCCGTAGCCTTGTCACTGTACTGACTAACCGGAAGCCAGAATTCTGTCTTTGAGTTGTATAAGGTAAAGAAGATACGCGGAGAATGTTATGTCACTTGTTACAATCCTCGGGTCTAGGCGAAGAGAATTTGCTTGTTCAGAAACACGCACCAAAGAAAATAATGACACGGAGGTTGGCAGTGTGCAAGGATTTTCAGCGTATTACAAAGGACACCATTTTGTTGTATTTTTTTATTACTTTGCTAAGTTATGAATACTGATGTTGAGCATTGTCACTACGTGATGTGAAATGACAGGATGGTAAAGTTTCGTTGGTAGCATGTCTGTTGCCCGACACGGCAACCGGATGTCGGTAAGGTTTCGTTGAAATGTTGGAGGCAGAAGCTGATATGTAACGGCGTAGATGTAATAAACGCCTGGTGATGTTCGCTTCCACGGCTCTCCTTTCGTTTAATGTAAAATGTGAACACTGAATTACTTGCGTTATACGTAATTTTTAAATGTCCGCAATTAAAGATATGCAGTTATGAAGAATGGATAACAGTTATCCATCAAGATTTCACCATTGCGATGCTATTTGTTGCGAGAGACTTCAGGAAGAAATATAGCGAGTTATAAATTGGTGTTGGTGCTGTATGTTGGCTGTTCCCGCAATGAATGCCCTGTATTGGCAGTACTGTGTTGGCCACCTTGCTTGCACGGAATGGACCAACAGAGGTTGTGATGCTGTGCGTGGAAGGGAGAGAGTGAGGTAAACGCGGGAGGAGGTAACGTGAGTAGAAGAGAGGGGGACGTACCTCGTTGCCAGACGTCGTCTTTCATGTGGGACTGGACTGGACTTCAAAATTGTCAGGGGATGTTATACTGTTTGAAGTCTGTGTAATTTGGGCGGGAAGTACATGTATTCTGTGATAAAAGACTTCGTGAACGTAGTGCTGAATTGTAGAGCAAATGGACGAAGACTGCTTGGAAAACCAAGAAGAGACTGTTAGGCGAGCCCGAAACAGTCTGTCAAGGCCTAACTTTGTGACCGATGATGATATGAACGTAGTTGTTAGCGCGTGGAGGCAAATTAGGAATGGAACTGTTGTGAATTCTGGGATAACTTTGCCACGAAGAACGAAGTATTTCCCGCAATCAGATATATGGTGGCTATTTTTTTAAATTGGGATTAGTAAGTGGGAGCTTACGGTTTTGTACACATGCAGTTCGTTCACTCATCTTCTTAGTATGCGTATGGCTTAACTTCGGGCTGGGAGAATTTCTAATTTGATAGTAATTGGAAGTAGTGTTGAGTAACATTGTGTAAGTAAATTGATCAAAAGCAAGAAGCGCGACGTTGGCCAGAACGCCATTATCCGGGTGGTTTGAGCACTGTCTTACCGAACCAGCGAAGTTGTGTTCAGTGGGTTTTGTTCTGAGGTTACTAGATGCGGTGTCCACAAAAATTCTTGTCCCTGACGAGAAATAAACATTCCTCGGACATCAGCCCGTGACGTAGTTGCTATATCGACTGAACTACCCCTTGTCTGTAGTTAATTTTATGCAGTTACATGGCGAACGAACTGGAGCGACCTGAAAAGTTTGAAGGGTGTTACGTCGTATGCTTTTGAAATATATGCAACCTGTATTAAGGTTGTGTGATTGTAGAATGTGTAACGTGGCGGTCATGGTCTGTGCCTTTGTATCTGTTGAGGATAAGGAACGCACCATTGAAGCTAGGCATGTGGCGTTTACTGCGAACGCACCCGCACACGCTGTATGAAATGTTTATTACTTGCCAAAAGTAATAATCATGGTGACGCTCCCAACATTTGAAGCTGTATGTCAGATTCAATGTACTCTGCTCTTGTTAGTGTCGCCGTGTATATTGAGACATTGTAAAAAAACGCACGGCTTTTTGTTTTAGATGTCAGTAGATACAGTTGTTTTTTTAACATACATTGTAGTGTGACTGTTTTTACGACGTTGGACTGAAAGTGTGTCTTCAAAGTAATACACGTTATAATTGAAAATGAATTAGTAATAGCAGCTTGAAATATAATTTCCAAGCTCAAAGCAGGTACCGGGATCATCGTGCATCATCATATGCACTGCGGTATAGAGACATTTTGATCTCCACAGTTTTTATCTGCCATGGTGGGCCGAGGTAGCGTAGTCAGTATAGCGACTTGCTACTGGCTGGATGGCCCGGGGACCACCCAGCCCATTTAGCGCCGAGGTTCAAGAAAAATTAGAGCTGTACCTCTTCTACCCCTCTGGACCTTTGTGGCCTGCTCCAGGGTGACCTTTATCTGCCATGGTAATTAGGCCCCTGTCACCACGATATGGCGCATCCTGAGGTTTCAGATGTAGGGGAAGAAGGCCTCCGGATATGGAGGGTGGCTGCTAATATTTTAAATGAGTTGCGGATAGTTGAAAAGGAGTGGCCCTCCATCTTGAGCATTGGGCGAGAGGCTGACAAATCCTTTCCATAAAAATTTACCATGTTACGAAATGTTACACAGGGCCTTGGACTTGGAGAGATGCTTGGGAATGACCCAAGCATTTGAAAGCGGACACATGCTATTTGGAACGTGGAATGTGAGGAGATCCTGTAGGTCTGCCTCACTGAAGTCATTTGCAAGAAAATTAGCAAAGTATAATTTAGATTTAGTGGAAATACAGGAGGTTGAATGGGACAGTGGTGGCACCGTGGTAAATGAATTAAAATCGTTCGGGTGCACGTTAATAGAGCCATATCATTAGTTGACTGAATGGAGTTTGTTTGTTATGGGATATACAAAGTGCTAAGAAGTTGTTCGTGTTATTGCACTCGGCGCGCTTGCCCCAACCGAGGATCGCAGTGATGGACATAAGGACAGTTTTGTTGAGTAATTGGGGCAGATATTCGATTACTTATTGAAGTGCCACATTAATCTTACGGTAGGAGATTGTTTCTTTCTTATCCTGGCCTCTTTCGACCTACTCATTGTAGGTGTAGAGGGTTATTTCCACCTAATCTCATTCAGTGACACGCACACACACACACGCAGGACTCCTCTGGACGAGGGATCGGCATGTCGCAAAGACGTCTGCCTGACAACGCATGCCTCTAGAAAGAGACAGACATCCATGCCCCTGCTGGATTCGAATCCATAATGCCAGCAAGCGAGAGACAGCAGATCAACGCCTTAGACCGCGCCGCCACCAGAATCGGCTGGTAGGGGATTTCAGTGGAAAATTACGGAGAGAGGTGTTTGTAATAGAGTGTTAAATCGTGCCACATCCAGATTTCTGATTGTAAATGGCTCAGTGTTTGTACATCGAGTGTGGGACTGTACGGTTAAGCGTATTGGGGGGTGGGGGCAGGGAGTAATAGGAAGGTAGAAAGAAATGTAACCAGTAATTGTTCGATTAGCTAAGCATTTATTTATGTATACATGCACAGTTTGTACATGAATTTTAACGCGGTGCCATGAAATTGAACAGACCCATTGTACGCTGATGGGGTGTAAACATTGACTAACGTACGTGCCTTGAGAAACACGCGTACTCTTTCCACTCTTGTTTATTTTTGCTGTAAAGGGTTGCGTGCTACTTGACTGTCATACCATGTAATTTCATTACGGGAACGGTTCTCTGTTTTTGAGACTGATCGAACATTTACATGTGGCAGGTGTTGGTTTGGGTATATTGAATCCTGGTGGATGCCATTTTGACACTGCGGTAGAAGGGTGGCTGCAGGGCGTTTATTGGTTTTAACTGTTCACTTAACATTGTTTTTAGGCGAGTCTGGAAAGCAGCTAACGAAACGTGACTATTGACTTCGTCATGTCCGCCCGCATGGAACAACTCGACTCTCACTGGACGGATTTGCGCGAAAATTGGTATTGGGAATGTTTAATGAAATTTATTGACACATTCCAGTCCCGGTCACGGTTGGGCAGAAACAATGGGCACTTTACATGAAGACCTACATACATTACGTTATGACTGGTTTGGTTATTAACATGTATTATTTATTCGAATGGGGGTTATGTTGACAGCGAGTCACACTTTCGACCTGTTGCCTGCCAGTACCTTTGGCTTTCAGGTGTAGAAGGTAAAGCACTGTACTGCGGTGCATTTCAACTAGTGCTGGTCCATCTCGTCTTGTTGATTACAGTGTGTGTGCGATAGGGATGGGAAAATAACTCTTTGCGATATATATGTTTCGCAGGGCAGTCATGTCCGGCAAGTAGAGGAACCGAACGTTTGCAGCGGCCTGGCTCCTTGGCCATTCAGGTGTGTTGCAGTTGAGCCTTTCTGAGGTTTTTGCGTGCTTATTGCCAGTCTCCGAACGCTCATCATCTTGAAAATCCTTCGGGTTGTGGTTTTGACAGAATGGTATGGTATCTCCGTGTCTGTGGTTTGTGTGTTCAAAGTGGCCTTCTTTGCCGAGGGCATCAGCTTCTTCGTTTCGTGTAATATCTCAGTGGCTTTGGGATCCGGTGTAATGCTTCTGTCGTATTCTTGCCCCCTAAGAGCTTTTCGACACTTCGGAACTTAAAATAGGTTATTAATGTTCCCATGCTTGCTGTGTCATTCAAGATGACCACTGCTGCTGTTCCATGTTTTCTGATGTTACCATTCATTGTAAAGTTACCGATGCTGCATGGATGCTGTCCTTCGTTACCAGAGTTGTCTTTGCTTCTCTTTGTTCCCTTTTTACGGAGATTACTTTTGTGGTACTCTTTTTGCGTAGGTTACATATGCTGCAGAGGTTACCTGTGCTTCGATAGGTACCCATGTTACCAAGGATACCATTGCTTGTATAAGTGCCTTGGTTACCAGTTTACCAGTGCCATTGGGTGTATGAAAACACGGCAAAAGTGTTGCGCTGTGCGAAAATTTCCTGTCTTGTTCATTGTCATTTTGTGGCATTCGTTTTGCATCTCAGATTGCTGCTTGGCTAACCAGCATTATGGTTCCATGGTTGTCTTGATTTTGACAGGATCACAGCTTAAATTTCAGCCGACCTGGTTAGGGTTTATGTTGTAAAATTCTAGCGCAGTTCCCCGTTTAAGCCTTTGACAAATTCGCGTAGCAGAATGTTCGGGTGGGAATAGACTGCTTTCAGAATTCCGGGATGTTTGCGAGTACAAGGCATAACTGTGGGGATTGCCGTTGGGTTAGGTTTTATCTCTCATCATAATCCAGCGTTGGGTAACCGTCTGTTTACACGGAAAATAATTGTGTTTTCTTGGCTGGAAGTATGTGTTGTTAACTAGCACTATACGGAACAGTCTGATATTGAAATGACAAAGGGAAAGCTTTTCTGCACCTTCCCCAAATCGTAAGGTGACTGGGCTAGGGGCCTACGGCTGAGTAATTTTGGTTCGACCCGCAGCTGGGACAAGGTTTTATTGTTTACTGAAGTGTGTAAGCACCGGATATGGGACCAACATAACTGCATGTTCAGTGGGCACAGGGTCAGAGCGGCCGGGGCATGACTCTGACCATTCATCTTCTATGGTGTCGAGGTTAATGCATAGAGCTATACCACCAGTCTCCCATATTCCGTCATGGCTTGGAGCTGAATGAAGCACAGAGAAAACTTTACCTTTGATCCTTTGTCATATCCCGGCCAACTGTGGGGCCCACCAGTCTGCTGGCTGATTGGTATTAAATCTGTCTGTCGGGTTATTTTATCATCCATCAAGCAGCTGGAACTTGAGGCTGAACGCTCAGGTTGTTCGTATTGTACCGAGGTTAAAAATTCCGGGAGCTGTGCCTCCATCAGCATAGTCTCTCTCATGCGATGTGTACACATAAAGTTTACATTTTAACAACCCCCCCCAATACGGTTGACTCCGTGGTTAGTATGTAAGGTTAGGCTGTTTGGTATCTGTGAAGACTGTGGGAACCCCGTCTGTGAGATGGCATTGTGAGTTTGACCAGAGAACTTCCACGGTACAAGAGACTCATGCCTTTTGAAATGTAACCGTCGTATTGTCAGCTAGAGATATTCCTGTGTTATAGGTTCATCGGAATACCTACAGTTCGGATTTCTTCGGTCGTGGGTTCTTTCACTGCCTTCTAGAGGCTAAGGGTATTTGTAGTTCTGTCACTGTGTTGGTAAGGAGCTTGACAAAGTCTGATTGAGGCCAGTTGTGCGTGTACTACTAGGATTGAGAAAATTTCTTGATTTTTAATCAGTTACGAAAGTTGTTTAAAGTTCCATCTGTCCACAGCTGTTACAGGTGACGGAACTTCCGTTCTGCACGGATTTCTGGTCAATTCCTGTTTGACAACATGACGTTTTGTGTGAAGTTTGGATTGCTGCATGCGTTAGTAAACGCTAAAATATATGACGCACTGATTCATGTGCCCTTCTGTGTGATGTAAATGTGTAGGCACGTGCCGCAATTTAAAATTCGCACGTCCACCGCATCTTGAAACTGCGTGTGACGTAACACAACGCTTCCGGGTGTCTCAGTAGAGCTATATAATACAGGAAGGAGGTGCTTATTTATTCCTGTGGTGTCGAGTTCATCTGATACTGCGTAATAACCAGGTGACAGCCGTGTCTGCATAATGTCAGCCGCTTACCTGAACATGCGAATACTGCCAGCTACCAAGACGTGTATGTTAGGTACATGTCTGACAATGACAGCGGTTAGCATGGCACTGGTACAGTGACATCACACTGTTACAAACCGCACGAGAATCGTTCGATCTTTTATGTCGATCGCAGTGGCTGCGTAGGTTCCAGATCGCGGGTTCTTGTTCCTTGGCATGTGAATATATTGAATACGCACAGGATGACAGCGAATGAGGGGTGGTTCGGCGGCACTTTGGTTTGCTGTGAAGGCACTAGGCCTGCTAGCTAAAAAAAAAAAAAAAGCCCGCCGAAGAAGAGGGGAAAAAAAAAGGCAAAAGGGAAAAACATATGTTGGTGGTGGGCTGG
>Ga0136643_10016052_pt1 | contig 11254 bp, 7 predicted proteins | sample TergutLab28metaG_FD_96883 | JGI IMG/M metagenome (GOLD analysis project Ga0136643, IMG submission 96883) | Labiotermes labralis P1 segment gut microbial communities from Petit-Saut dam, French Guiana - Lab288 P1 (version 3) (version 3) | ecosystem: Host-associated > Arthropoda: Insects >... | reverse complement strand
GTCGACATCCCCTACGGCATGAGCGCCACCAAGCGTGCCAACGGCGAGTACGTCGTCAACCTCGAGGACGACCAGTGGAACAAGGTGCTGCTGTACCGCTGGAAGCCGTGACCCGGTAGGAACGCGGCCGCGGGGCGCGGGAGGGGTTCCTCACCTCCCGCGCCCCGCTCACACGGCCGCGCCCACGGCCGAACCCCTCATCACCCGGCTGCCCGTGCGCCGCCCACCCCGGACCGGTCGTCGGCGTCCGGGGACACCAGGTCCAGCCAGGCCCCGGCCAGCAGGGCGTGGCCGTACGGCTCGGGATGGACCCCGTCGGACGCCACCTTCGCCGCGCCGCCGGCCGTGCGGGCCGCCTGGTTGAGCAGCCCGTCTGCGGCCAGCAGCAGCGCGTCGTACTCCTCGGCCAGGCGCCGCACGGCGTGGATCCGGCCGTCGAGATCCTCGCGCCAGGCCCACTGCCCGTCGTCCGCGGGCACCAGGAACGGCTCGACGAGCACCAGGCGGGCGCCGGCCGCCGACGCCGTCTCCAGCAGGTGCCGGTAGTCCCGGGCGTAGTCGGCGACCGAGGTCGGATCGCCGGAGTCGTAGCGGCGCCAGGTGTCGTTGACGCCGACCATCACCGACAGGACGTCCGGCGCCTGCGCGAGGACGTCGTCCGCCCAGTGCGCGCGCAGGTCCCGCACCCGGAAGCCGCTGACGGCCCGGTTCGCGACGTGCAGGTCCGGGTGGGTGGTGCGCAGGGCGTCGGCGATCAGCCGCACGTAGCCCTGGCCCAGGACGGCGTCCTGGCCGGGCTGCCGTCCGGCGGCGGTGATGCTGTCCCCGTGGAACAGCAGGCGGCCGGCCTGCGGCAGGGCTGGCACGGGCAAGGGGTGCTCCTCATGGGTCGGAAGGGGTCGAGGCGCCGGCGGGCCCGCCCGGAAGGGGACGGGCCCGCCGGCGGCGCCGGCGGTCGGGGCCGGTCGCGGGGGCCGGTACTCAGGCCCCGGGCGGCGGCTCGGGGGCCGCCGTCGGCAGGGCGACGGGGAGCGTCGCCAGCAGCCCGCCGTCGACCGGGATGTCGACGCCGGTGAGGAAGCCGGCGCGGGTGCCGGCCAGGAAGGCGATCGCCTCGGCCACCTCCCGGGGCGTCCCGATCCGGCCGAGCGGGTGGGACCGCCCCCAGTCGTCGAGCATCTGCCGCACGGACGCGTCGGTGCCGTCGCTGAACAGCTCGGCGGAGCGGCGCAGCATCGGCGTGTCGACGGAGCCCGGGCAGACCGCGTTGACGCGGACGCCGAACGGGGCCTCGTCGACCGCCATCGAGCGCACCAGCGCGTTCAGCGCGCCCTTGGCGGCCGCGTAGGCGGCCACGTTGGACTGCGTGGCCCGCGCCTGCACCGACGACACCACGACGACCGCGCCGCCGGAAGTGCTGCGCCGCAGGTGCGGCAGGGCCGCCCGGGCGGCCAGGAAGACCCCCTTGACGTTGATCGCGAACACCTCGTCCCACGTCTTGTCGTCGGTGTCGGCGACCGTCCCGTAGCGCTGGATGCCCGCCGAGGTCACCAGCACGTCCAGGCCGCCGAAGGCGTCGACGGTGCGCTGCACCGCCTCGGCCACCGCGGCACCGTCCGCGACGTCGGCGACGATCGGCAGCGCGCGGCCGCCCGCCGCGGTGATCGCCTCTGCGGCCTCGTGGGTGCCCGCGGCGTCCACGCCGCTCACCGCGACCGCGGCCCCACCGGCGGCCAGCAGCTCGGCGGCCGCGCGGCCGATGCCGCTCGATCCCCCGGTCACCAGCACGACCCGACCAGCGTGTTCCTCAGCCATGCGTTACCTCTCCCAATTCGGAATCCCCGTCAAGTACCCCTGATGACAACGTTGTTCTACGCCGGGGCTGAAGATCAACCCTGTCCCGCGGCCCGCTGCGGTCAGCCGAGCGGCATGGTGCAGAAGGTGCCGCCGACACGGAAGTTGTGGGCCGCCTCCGGGTCCAGGTCCCCCGGAGCGAACGACCCCGAGTCCAGCAAGGAGGCCAGATGGTCCTCCGCGTCGTCCTGCGGTCGGTACCCGATGGCCTCCCCCTCGGCCAGCGACCACCATCGCCGGGTGTTGCGGGAGATCCCCCACAGCACCCGGAAGCCGGCCGGCCCGGCCCGCAGGCAGGCCTCCACCAGTCTGGCCGCGTCGTCCGGCGACAGCCACCCGGCCAGGTCCTCCGGGGCCAGCGGACGAGTCCGGAACGCCCCGATCCGCAGGCACGAGACGTCCGTCCCGAACCGGCTGTGGTACAGCGCGCCGAGCGCCTCCACCGCGGCCTTCGAGGCCCCGTAGTACGTGTCGGGCCGCGGCGCACAGTCCGCCGGCAACAGGCCGCGCCGGGAGCGCGGAACCGTACCGTTCACGGCGCTGCCGCCGGGCAAGGCACTCCTCGCCGCGGTGCCGGTGGCCGCGGTGGCGTGGGCGGCCGTGCCGTCGACCGACGTGCCGGTGGCTGCGGTGCCGTGGACCGCAATGCCGGTGACGGCCGTGCCGTCGACAGACGTGCCGTCGACAGACGTGCCGGTGACTGCGCTGTCTTGGAACGCCGTGCCATCGACTGGCGTGCCGTGGGCCGCAATGTCTGTGGCCGCTGAGCCGTCGAACGACGTGCCGGTGGCTGCCGTGCCATGGACTGCCGTGCCATCGACCGGCGTGCCGTGGGCCGCCATGTCAGCCGCCGCTGTGCCGCTGACCGACGTGCCGTGGGCGGCAATGCCCGTGGCCGCTGAGCCGTCGAACGACGTGCCGATGGCTGCGGTGCCATGGACTGCCGTGCCATCGACCGGCGTGCCGTGGGCCGCCATGTCGGTCGCCGCGGAGCCGTCGAACGACGTGCCGTGGGCCGCAATGCCCGTGGCCGCTGAGCCGTCGAACGACGTGCCGTGCGCCGCCATGCCGGTGGCTGCGGCGCCGTGGAACGCCGTGTCGTATGCCGACGTGCCGTTGACCGACGTGCCCTGAACCGGCGTGACGTCGGCCGCCGTGCCGTTGTGTGCCGGCCCGTTGGGCGCGGGAACGCTCGTTGCGGAGGCGGCGGCCGCGGAGGCGTTCGGGCCGGGGGTGGTGCGGGGGGCGTCGTCGCGGGTGCGGAAACCCGCGGCGTGGATGCTGGAGGCCAGCAGCACCCGGGGCACTCCGTGGCGGCACGCCGCCTCCAGCACGCGGAGCGTTCCGTCGATGTTGAGCTCGCGGATGCGCTCCCACGGCGCCTCGCCCGCCTCGCCGCCGAGGTGGAGCACGGCGTCGACGTCGCGGCACGCCGCGTCGATCGCGGCCGGATCGGTGAACGACGCCCGGACGATCTCGACGTCCTCGCCGGGCTCGGCGGGGGCGATCTCCGCGATGTCCAGCAGCCGCAGGGTCCTGCCGGGCCGGGCGAGCCGCGGGCGCAGGGCCCGCCCGATCCGGCCGGCGGCGCCGGTCACCAGGATCCGCTGCCCGCTCACCATGACCGCTCCCCCGCGTCCGCGGCCTCCGGCAGCGCGGCCGGCGGCAGTTGCTCGTCGTACGGGCGGGGTGCGGTGCCCTCGGGTGCGAACGGCGGCCGGTGGTAGGTGTGGTCGCGGCGGAACACGAGGTCCACCGGCGGGTACCAGTGCCGCAGGCTGCCGGGGTCGGTGTCGACCGCGGGCGACAGCGGCCCGACGCCGTTGCCGTTCTCCGCGGCGACCGCGTACTCGAGGACCGGAGCCTGCCCGGGAGCGGTCTCCCGCACCCCGGTCGCCCAAGCACCGGCACCCGTATGCGCACCGTCGCCGGCCGGCGTGACGCCCGGCACGTCGTCGGTGAACGCGAACGCCGTGCCGCCGAACACCTCGTGGTACCCGGCCTCGCCCTTGGTCCGCCGGTACAGCCGGTAGCGGGCGGCGCCGAGCACCTCGCCCCAGGTGGCGGTGACCGTGCCGCGGCCGAGCCGCAGCCGCAGGCCGTCCGGGGGCTCGGGCGGGGCGGACGTCGCGTACACCGGGTAGTCGGCGCCGGGCGCGCCCTGCCGGTCGGCGTTCCGTGCGGCGACCCGCACGTGGTACTTCCTTCCCTCGTCGAGACCGGCCAGCCGGAACGGTTCTTCAGCGGTCCCGGCCGCCACGTTCCCGGCCGCCGCGGGCTCGGCAACCACGATCTCCGTCGCCGCGGTCTCCGCCGCGGTGGTCCAGGTCGCGCCGCCGTCGGTGCTGAGCTCCAGCACGTACCGGTCGGCCCCGGCCACCGGCGTGAAGTGCACGACCGCGCCGCCGGGGACGGTCTCGGTGCGCACCACCCGCGGGGGCATCGGCTCCGGGCGGCGGGCGGTCAGCTCCCAGCGGTGGCGGCCCCGCGGGAGCGCCACGTGCAGGGTGCCGTGCTCCTGGGCGAGCGGCCGCACCGGGCTGCCGTCGACGTGGAGGACGGCTCCGCTGCCGAGGCCCCCGGCCAGGTGCAGGGTGACCTCGGTGTCCGCGGGCGCGGAGTAAGTGCCCTGGAGGTCCGCGGGGTCGCGGTAGGCGAGGCTGAAGCCCAGGTCGCGGTCGGTGGTGGTCAGCAGGACGTCGGCCGTGCCCACGGCGGTGCCGTGGAACAGCACGAGTTCCCGCCGGCCGTCGTCGAACAGCCGGATGACGCCCGCGGTCCCGTGGAACCGCAGCCCGTCCTCGGCGAAGTCGACGTCCCGGGGCTGGTAGTGGGTCGCGGCCTCGTGCCGGAACACGTGGTCGACGCCGTGCGGGGTGCGGATCCGCGCGCCCCACGGGGTGCTGCGTGCCGGGTCGACGCGCAGGTCGTCGCGGTGGCTGACGACGGCCAGCGTGTTGCCGGTGGAGCCGTCGGCCTCGCCCTCCAGCCGGACGCCGCGGGTGAGGTCGGTGGCGAACGTCCCGCCGGGCGCGCCGTCCTCGCGGACGCCGCGGACCACGTGCAGGAACGGCATCCGTTCGGGCAGGTGGCGGTAGCTGTTGGCGTCGTGCCCGGTGGCCTCGGTGAGCACCGACCAGGTCCACACCATGCGCTGGCCGGCGGCGAACGCGTCGTAGGTGACGAGGTAGTCGCTGCCGACGAGCAGCACGCTGCGGCTGAGGTAGAGGTCGCCCACCGGGCCCTCGGGGTCGGGGACGATCTCCGCGAACTGCGCAGCGCCCAGGTCGTACAGCGGGCGGTCCAGGGTGTGCGGCCCGATCCCGCGGAAGCGGCCGTCCTTCCAGACGGCGCAGGAGGTGGTGAAGGTCGCGTCCGGGACCCGGCGGTCGCCGGCGTCCTCGGGGCCGTGGCCGCTGAAGGAGCGGCCGGCGGCGTAGTAGTACAGGTGCCCGCACCCGTTCTCGTCGGCGATGCCCCAGCGGTAGTTGGGGCCGCGGTCGACCTGCTGGAGGAACACCGCGACCTCGCCGGGTTCGTCGACGGCGGCCCGCAGGGTGACGCCGTAGCCGGTGTACTTGGTGCTCCTCAGGCGGGGGTTGGTGCCGGGGTCGGCGGTCCCGTCGGCGGCCCCGTCGATGGGGCTGCCGCCCGCGGACCGCAGCAGCACCCGCCAGGTGTCGGGGTCGCCGGGGCGGCTGTCCAGGCGCCGGGCATCGGGGTCGCTGCCCCACAGCAGGTGCTCGGCGGTCAGCGGGCGGTAGCGGCGCAGGGCCTCGCCGAGCATCCGCATCTCGATCGGCGACCGCCGCGGCCAGAACGCGTGCGCGCCCTGGGCCGGGTGCAGGCGCCGCAGGTCGCCGGTGCCGGTGACGTCGACCGGTGCGGTCAGCGCGTCGACCAGCCAGGCGCCGAGCGCCGCGAACTCCGGTGTGGCGATGCGGTTGCGGCCGTCGGCGAGCTGCCCGAGGGCGTTGCCCTGGGTGAGCGGCCGCAGGAACGCCCAGACGTAGGTGGCCAGGCTCTCCGTCCAGCGGCCCGGCCGGGCGTCGCGGGACGGCATCGCGGGCCGGGTGTGGAAGACGCCGGAGAGCTCGGCGAACTTCTCGAAGCCGTCGAGCCATGCGCCGGCGGCCTCGTGCTCGGGGAACAGCCAGGCGAGGCAGGCCAGCGCGGCCTTGCCGTCGGCAAGGAAGTTGGGGTGCCCGCCCAGCATCCGCAGCGTCGGGCCGATCTCCTCGCCCGCGGAGACGTACGCGGTCAGCAGGAGCAGGGCGTCGACGCGGGCGCGGTCGCCGGCGTCCAGGCGGCCGGCGAACCGGTCGTAGCCGTCGAGCATCCTGTCGTAGAGCGGGCGCTGGCCGATGTTGAGGTAACCGGCCAGTTCGTTGACCCCGTTGGCGATCAGCCGCGGGCCTTCCGGGCCGGACAGCAGCGCGCCGGTGAACTCCTCGGGGGTGGTGAACTCGCCTTCCTGGCACAGGGGTTCGGGGCGCTTGCCGGTGTAGGTGAGGGTCCAGTCCTTCACCCGGTCGAGGCTGAGCACGCCCTGCCAGTGGTGCAGGTCGCGCACATGGGTGGTCTGGTGGGCGGGCCGGCGGTTCGCCTGCTCCTGGCGCCGGAGCGCCTCCAGGTCGCGGCCGTGGTCGTAGAAGGCGATGCCGGTGCTGCGGGTGCCGGTGCGCAGCGGCCAGGTCCAGTGCAGCACGCCGTCGTGGCGAAAGCGGATCTGCAGGGTGGCCGCGGACGTCCAGGTGGCGTAGGCGCGGTCGTCCCACCGGGCGTGGTCGCGGACGAACACGCCCATGGCGTCGCCGCCCGCGGCGTCCCAGAACGTGGCGTGCGGGCGGATGCCCCAGGCGTAACTGGGCGCGTAGGGGCCGACGGTGAAGGCCATCGCCGTCGCCGGGTGCTCCCGGCCGCCGGGTCCGGAGAACGGCGGGTCCTCGCCGCTGTCGCCGACCACGACCGGCTCGTCGATGCCGAGCCAGCGGTACCGTTCGGGCGATCCCGGCTCCGCGTGGTCCTCGGCGTTCTGCGAGAACGGCCAGGCGGACGAGAAGCGGTGGGTGGGCGCGCAGCCGTCCCAGGTGAGTTCCCACGAGGCGTCGTGGGTGTCCAGCGCGTCGATGTCCTCGGCGAGTTCGAGGAAGTCGCAGTCGAGCAGCACGCGGACGGCGGCGGTGTAGCGGGCGCCGCCGGAGAAGCGGTAGTCCAGTGCGTGGGTGGCGAACAGCGGCCCGGCCTCGACCAGCCGCACGTCGAGGCGCTCGGCCCGCCCGGCGGCGCAGTGCAGCACCGAGGTGCCGACCCACCCGTGCCCGCGGTCGAACCGGAGCACGGGGCCGGGCACGTCGTCGCCGGCGCAGAAGCGGCGGGACGCGGGCAGGCGGACCCGCAGGGACCCGCCGTCCACGACGATGCCGTCGCCGTCCTCGCGGACCTCGACCGCCCGGCCGGGCCGGGCCGGCGGCAGCGCCGCGTCGGCCCGCAGGGTGAACTCGTGGCGCCCGCCGGACGGGAGGCCGGCGAAGAAGCAGACCGTCGCGGACGCCAGCGGCGCGCCGCCGTTCGGGCCGCCGGCCGCGGACTCGACGTCGACGAGCTGGAACGGCACGGCCGTTCCGTTCTCGTCGAGCAGCCGCAGGTCCGCGGCCCGCACGGCGGGCGCCGGCCACCGCACCCGGTAGTGCAGCAGGGTGCGGGGCCAGGCGAACTCCGGTCGGGCGAGCGGGTCTTCGAGGCGGAACCGCACCTCGTCCGCGCCCTCGGGCCACTGGGTGGTGGCCGTCACGATCCCCCTCCGACTTCGGCGCCCCCGGCGCCGGCGCCGGGCGCGACGCCCTGGGTGCCGAACGCCGCGCCGCCCGCGACGCCTTCGACGAGGTAGCGCTGGAGCAGCACGAACAGCAGCATGATGGGCGCGGCCACGATGAACGTGCCGGCCGCGATGAGCGGCCAGTTCTGGGAGTACTCGCCGAAGAACGAGTACAGCCCGCGGGTGACCGGCCACAGGGCCGAGTCGGAGAGCATGACCAGCGGCAGGATGAGGTTGTTCCAGGCGGCCACGAAGCCGAAGATCCCGAAGGTCGCCAGGGCCGGTTTCATCTGCGGGATGATGATGGTGAAGATGAACCGGATGTACCCGCAGCCGTCCAGCGCCGCCGCCTCGTCGATCTCGCGCGGGATGCCCTTGATGTAGCCGACGAAGAAGAAGAACCCCGCGCCGGACAGGCTGGTCAGGATCAGGTACCCGATCATGCTGTTGTACAGGTGCAGCGTGCGCGCCTCGATGAACAGCGGGATCAGGCCGCCGGGCAGGAACCCGGAGAAGATGAAGAAGGTGTACAGCCCGTTGGAGAACCTGAAGTACCCGCGGGAGATCGGGAACGCCAGGAAGACGCCGAGGATCAGGGTGATGGTGCCCGGAACCACCGCGTAGACCAGGCTGTTGATCATCTCCCGGCCGAAGTTCCCCTGGTGCCAGGCCGCCGAGAAGCTCTCGGTGGTCCACGGGTGGGGTGTGCCGGTGGGGTTCTGCAGGAAGCCGGTGTACGTCTTGAACGCCTGGAGCAGCACGTACACCAGCGGCAGCGCGAACAGGCCCGCCGCGATGGCGAAGCACACCAGGTTGGTGCCCACCGCCTTGGTGGTGCGCATCGACAGCAGCCGCCGCACCGCCCCCGGCGGCGTCGAGGGCGCCTGGTACTTGCTCGCCTTCGCGGCCCTGGCCGCCTTCGCGGTCCCGAGTGTGGTCACAGCGCGACCTCCCGCCGGCGCAGCGTGTAGAGCAGGCCGCCGCCGATCACGACGGTCAGCACGAACTGCAGCATGGCCAGCATGGAGCCGTAGCCGAGCTGGCTGTCGGCCCCGAACGCGGACTGGAACATGTACAGGCCCAGGGTCTTGGTGCCGAAGTTGCCGCCGGTCAGGACCAGGATGAGCGCGTACTCGCCCAGCGTGCCCATGGCGGTGAGGAAGACGTTGACGGTGGTGGCCGAGGCCAGCAGCGGCCAGGTGACGTGGCGGAACGTCCGGAACCGCCCGGCGCCGTCCATCGCCGCGGCCTCGTACACCGACGCCGGGATGTTCCGCAGCCCGGCGATGTAGATGAGCATGGAGTAGCCGGAGAACATCCACACGTTCACCAGCATCACCAGGGGCAGCGCCAGCGAACTGGAGCCGAGGAACGCCGAGTCGGTGCCGAACAGGCCGTGCACCACCTTCTCCGCCGGGCCGGAGTACGGGTCGAGCATGAGCGCGAAGACCGCGCCGACCACGGTGACGGAGAAGATCTGCGGCATGAAGATCAGCGCGCGGTAGAAGGTGTAGGAGCGCCCGCTGCGGTTCAGCAGCAGGGCCAGTCCCAGGCCGATGGCGTTCTGCAGCACGGTCACGCCGACCACGTAGATCAGCGTGACCCGTACCGCGCTCCAGAGCTGGTCCGACAGGGAGGTGAAGGCCGCGTGGTAGTTGCACATGCCGCAGAAGTTGAGCGGCGTGCCCGGGAGCCCGGAGTACCGGGTGAACGAGTATCCGATGGTGGCCAGTGACGGGTAGAGCCCGAACAGCAGCCAGCCGGCTCCCGGTATCGCGATGCTGGCCCAGGGAATGAACCGCCGCGTCCGTTGCGTTCCGAAGGGACAGCGTGCCACGCCGTGCCTCCTTTCTAGGGTGTTTCCTCGTGCGCCGGTGAGGCGGCCATCAGCCGGCGACCGACTTGCGGTAGGCGCTGGCCGAGCGGTTCAGGATGGTGTCGACGCTGTCCTTGCCGATGGGCGTCAACTTGTAGAAGTCGGGGCCGCCGGCGTCCAGCGGCGCTCCGGCCGGCACCCACGGGCTGCTCAACTGCGGGAAGGCGTCGGTCATGTGGGCGTTCTGCCAGTCCATCCACGACAGCCCGGTGTTCTGCAGCGCGGGCTGGGTGGAGACCGAACCGGTCTGCTTCAGCCACTCCTTGTAGTTCTCCGGCTCGGAGAACATCGTCAGCCACTGCATGGCCAGCGTCTTGTTCTTCGCGCTGGTCGGCACCACCCACGTCAGGTCGGGCTTGAGGGTGAGGCGGTTGGCCGCCGCGTCATCGGTGCCCGGCATGGTGAAGAAGCCCATGTTCAGCTTGGGGTTGGCCTGCTGGATGACCGCGCCGTCCCACGACCCGTCGAGCAGGAACGGGTAGTCGTCGGACTTGGACGCCCACACTCCGGGCGCGGTCAGCTGGGCGACACCGGCCGCGTTGGGCTCGATGTACTTCATGACCTTCTCGTAGCGGGCGGACGCCTCGCGGTAGACCGGGTCGGTCCAGGACTGGGTGCCCTTCCAGAACGCGTCGGCCCGGTCGCTGCCCACCTTCACCGAGTCGGCGGGCGCCTTGCCCTGCATCAGCATCTGGTTCATGACGCCCTGCCACACGCCGCCCTGCATGCCGTCCTTGCCGGACACGAAGATCGGGGTGACACCGGCCTTCTTCAGCGTCTCGCACTCGTCGAGGAACTGCTGGAAGGTGGTGGGGACGTCCAGGTGGTACTTGGCCAGGAGGTCCTTCTTGTACCACATCGCCCCGGCGGCGGAGTACTCCGCGGCCATGACGCCGTAGATGTGCCCGTTGCGGCCGGCCATGGCGGCCTGCATCGTCGGGTCGTAGTTCTTCATGAACGGCTGGTCCTTGAGGTCCACCAGCTGGCCGGCCTCGATGAGCGCGGCGGCGCCCTGCGCCTTGAGGCTGGTGTAGCCCGGGGCGAAGCCCGCCTGCGTCGGCGCCTGCAGGGCCAGCAGGTCCACCGACTTGGACTGCAGCAGGCTGTTCCACAGCGTGCCCCAGGCGCCGTTGGCGGTCGGGGCCTGCTGCAGCTTGATCTTCACGCCCGGGTGGGCCTTCTCGAACTTGGCGCTGAGCCACTGGGTGAACTGGATGGCGCCGGGGTTGGTCCACTCGGCGATGTTCAGCGTGGTCGTCGAACCGCCGCCGCTGTTGTCGGACGAGCTGGAGCTGCAGCCGGTCAGCGCACCGGCCAGGCATACGGTCGCGGCCGTCAGGGTCACGGTGATGCGGGGTCTCATGAGGGTGGGCTCCTTGGTGGTGAGACGGGGCCTGGACGTCGGAGGGACGGGACTCGGGCCGGGTGTCGGGTGGGGTCGGGATGTGCGGTTGTGGGGCTGGTGGGTCCGGTCGGGGCCGGACGGGGCCGCGGGGGTCAGGGCCGCTGGACGGCGCCGTCGGCGCGCCGCGGCGGGCGCCACGCCTGGCCGGGGACCGCGGGCCGGGGCGGGTACTTCAGCGCCAGGCGTTCGTCGAAGTCGACGCCCAGGCCGGGCGCGTCGCTCGGCCACAGGTGGCCGTCGCGGATCTCCGGGCAGCCGGGGAACACCTCGCGCGCGGCCGGGCCGAACAGGTGCTGCTCCT
>Ga0136643_10016045_pt1 | contig 11256 bp, 12 predicted proteins | sample TergutLab28metaG_FD_96883 | JGI IMG/M metagenome (GOLD analysis project Ga0136643, IMG submission 96883) | Labiotermes labralis P1 segment gut microbial communities from Petit-Saut dam, French Guiana - Lab288 P1 (version 3) (version 3) | ecosystem: Host-associated > Arthropoda: Insects >... | reverse complement strand
TGTTTCCCTTCAGCCTCCGTAAGAAGAAAAGACTTGCAATTCAGCACATGAACAGACCCCATTTTCCAACGACACTATCGATTCCGTCCTACGACATCGGGAAGTAAATCGGGCTAAGGATAACGACTTATCAGCACCCTCTCGTACCAACCAATATATGATATATCTGGTTACATGTTTTATTGTCAGGTAATCTCTAGATGACCTTGTGAATGTCTATTTTGGTACCATGTTCCTGGCACAGCTAAATCTCTTCCCAATGCAAAATTTAAGATTCTTTTCTATTATCATTTGTTTCGTTGTGAAGGCTGTGCCCTCCACTTATTGGATATAAATAGGACCTTTTCCAAATGTAGCGTTGAACTCTCCTAGTACCGTTTTCATGTCATAATTGGGAACTCATATCACATACTTACTTGAGGACTGCTGCTGAAGGTTATACATTTTAAAATGTGTTGGGTAGAGTTTTACATAAGTTCTAAATTATGTTGACGCCAATTTGCCTCGGTAATACATCATTACATTTACCATCATGGCGGCGGCTTTCATTCATCCATTAATTCATTTTGGATTTATCCTTTTACAGGTACAACCCAAGGATGGGGAAATAGTCATAATGTTGTGTGCAATGTACCTGTTAAATTATGGATGTCAAATGACAGAATACAATTATAATACAGTGATTACATAATAAAATATAAATTACATCATTAAATCATTACAATCTGGAATATGTATTATTTATTAAAAACGCAAAAGTTAAAGTGTTCCCGTTACAGGCCCGGTGTGGCCTAGAGGATGGGTAGAGGTATAGCTCTACCCTTCCATGACCGCGGCACTAGAAGGGAGTGAGTGGTCAGCAGCACGCCCCGGCCGCACTTTACCCCCGGGAAAGACCCGGTACCCATTGTACAGGAGGCTGTGTGGGCCCCAGGGCCGGTCTGGACGAGCGGAAAATCCCGTCCCCACCGGGATTCGATCCTGGACCGTCCAGCCCATAGTCAGTCGCTATACCGACTGAGCTACCTGACCCACATATATATTATTTATTAGAATTAAAATATTCATTGATGGAATAAAATGAGTTATCAAGAAGAAACCTCTTAAGGTCTTTTTAAGATCTCGTGGTTGGTGAACAAATGTGGTAGAAAAATAAGCGTGGATATTCAGTGTTTTAGTACAAGTTATGATAAAACTCGTACACACTATAATGACACTATAACAAAAAATACAACTGTTAATAATTTGTTTGAAGAAAAATTGGATATTTGTGGGGTTGAGTTTAGTAATATTTCGAACTGTCCACATGTGAAGGAGATTATTCAGAACTTGTTCAACAAGTTATCTCAAGAAGTCACTTCATTGAAGAAAAACTTTAGGATCGAAAATAACTTCGAGCTCAAATGATCCAATGTAGTAGAAGGAAGACAGCAGTCAGAACAAAACTACCGTCTACGATACCGACAGTCATAACCTCACAAGCATCTTCGGTAATGGTGGCCTCTACAAAAAAGCATATGGTAACGAAGAAAACCAAAAAAGAAACCGTGGAACAAACAAAGAAGAAACATAGTGTTATACTCATTGGTGGTTGCCATGCGAAAAATCATGCTGGTATACTTCAACATAAATTAAAAGATCAATTCGTGGTAACAGGATTTGTTAAACCTGGTGCAGGTTTAGAACACCTGATAAATATGGTCATATGTGAAACACATAAGCTAACTAAAGATGATCATCTCATTTTCTTGGAAGGAGCTAATAATATTTTTAGTACACCAATGTCCAAATCACTTAATCAAATATTTAGGTACCTGCAGGAAAAACGGCACACCAGTGTCACTGTCATAAACGTTTCACAGTGATAAGATTTGAATGCAGCCAGAGATTTCAACAAAGAAACAAAGAATTTTAACAGGAAATTGAGTAAATTAGCAAATAAAATAAAGCACACAAGTGTAATAAGTGCAAATCTATCAAGAAATTACTTCACTCGAAGTGGTTTGTTTGTGAAGAATTCAGGGAAAGTCCAAATACAATAGGTTTAGCATTGAAAGACAATCATGCACCAACAAAGGAATCACAAGTACACAAATCTTCAGTGGCAAACATATGAATGTACGTAATAATTAATCAGTCCCAACAGCCGAAACACCACAGGAGAACCCCAGAACATAGACAACAAGATTTTTTTTTGGATGTATTGATGAAACCCAAGGAAAAGGAAAATGAACAAAGTGAAAGTGGTTTGAGCATGAGTAGTCAAAAATTACAACATAAACTAAAATGTCAAATCCGGCAAATATCATAAAACGCTCTAATGTTTACCATCAGAATATTAGAGGATTAAGAGGGAAAACAGATGAATTACTAAGTCAATTACACCCACTCTTCCTTCATATTTTATGTTTTACAGAGCACCAAATGAATTATGTAGAACCACAGCAAACTTATATAGACTGTTACAATATGGGCACCAACTACTGAAGAACATCCTATGCAAAAGGAGGTGTGTGCACCACTGTGCATAAAAGTCTAAAATTTGTCAGCATAGATGAAAAACGTTGTAAGTGGAAAGACTTTGAAGCCTGTGCTCTAAGACTTTATATAAATTTTAAAAGTGTCTGTATTGTTACCATATATAGAGGCCCATCTGGAAATTTTAATTCATTTATGACTAAATTAGATACGATACTTAGAAAATTATATAGCTCAATGCTAGAATACATTGCTTGCGGTGATATAAACCTAAATTATCTCACTGACATTGAAAAGAATAGCCAATTAGAATCTTTGTTACCAACTTATTATCTAACAAACACATTGAATTTTCCAACTAGGATTACAGCTATTGATGATAATTTTATTGACATTGTTAGAAGAGATAGTTATTCTGTATGTCCAATAATTAAAGAACTGATCGTGATGCACAGTCAGTGACATTTAACACAATAACCTGGAAACCACGCACTAAACAAATTATGGAAATAAAGAAAATTAATAAATATACAATAAATGATTTCCTGACTAAACTAAGTTATGAAACATGGGACATTACCTTTTCTAGTGATGATGTAAATATAATGTTTATTGATAAAATAAATTATATATGTACTCAGTCGGACGCAACAATATATTTATTGCATTAGTGGCTACTATTTTCGGCCATAACAGCCATCATCAGGCCAGTGCTCTACGAAACTTTAAAAGCTGGTACATGTAGTGCAAAAATTGTCAAGTTGTATGGGATCCCATTTACATTTATGTTAATATTTATTAACAGCCTTAAAATATGCTATCTATAGTATGATATATCGAGGTTCTTTTGTAGAAGATTGTGAATACTTTTAAAATATAAAATAGTCACAATGATTAAAATTAAAATTAGGTCTTGGGTCGTAACTTGTATAATTAGCTGCTGTACGTGGAGTTGAAACTGTTGTTCATGTATACTTGTCAAGTAAGCTGAGAGCTGGGCGGTGTATTCCGCATCATGTTATTTTATGATGCCGGAAATGTATTAACTTCAGTACAAAGTGTAGACTTTTAGTAAATGATTACCACACTAGAAGTATAAAAAAACGTGGATCAGATAGTGTCAATTAGATCTTTGTAACTACATCTCAGCTTACTTGACAAGCATACATGAACAATAATTTCAACTCTGTGCACAGCAGCTAATTACACAAATTGTGACCTGAGACAAATTTTACCTAATTTTAAATGTAATCATTGTGACTATTTTGTATTATAAATGTACTCACAACCTTCTACAACAGAATCTCAGTATATCGTACTATAGATAACACATTAAAAGGCTGTTAATAATTTTAAGACTGTTAATAAATTTTAACATAAATTTAAATGGGATCCCATGCAACTTGACAATTTTTGCACTATATGCACCAGTTTTTTAAGTTTTGTATAGCATTGGCCTGATGATGGCTGTTATGGCCAAACTGGTAGCCACTAATGCAGTAAATATATTGTTGTGTCTGACTGAGTACATACATAGTTTATTTTATCATTGTACTTCAGTCACAGCGATGGGATGTCCTCTACCAAAAAAAAAAAAGTAGTAATAATGTTAGTACCTCCTTAGATACCTACTTGAAGATCTTTTACTCTAGTTTCCCATTTAAAAAAAATTCAAACTGCTATCAAAAGAAATGACCGGATCACCATAGAAATAAAGACCTCTTGTAAACATAAACAAGAACTTCATATAGCATGTAGAAACAGTAATAACCCTGACTTAAGAAATTATTATAAAAAAAATATTGTAAAATTTTATCTACTGTCATTAAGGAAGCCAAACGACTTATATATGACAATAAAATTAAAAAATCCCATCAGAATACAACTGTATGGGATATAATCAAATTAGAAACTGGTAAAACAACAAAAAATGAAAATATGTATAGACCGAATATTTATGGCAAATTAACTAGTAATCATCCAGAGATTGTGGATACTTTCAACAAACACTTTCTTTCAGTAGCTGAAAGCATCAACACAAAAGACAACCATAATGAATCTAATATCAACAAAATGGACATCACTATGCCAGTTCACTATTTGTTACAACCTTTTAAGAGTTCCTTTCCAAACATTGAACTTAAGTTATTATCAATCAGGTTAGTTAAGAATATAATTAAGTCTCTCAAATTCAACAATTCCCATGATATGAAATATTTACAGAATTATTAAAAATTGTTTCTCCCTTCATTATTTCTCTTCTAACCCACATTCGTAATAAATCATTATCAGTAGGAATTTTCCCAGACTGTTTAAAATATTCAGAAATAAAACCTTTGTTCAAAAAAGTTTAAAAACTAAATATCTCAAATTATGCGCCTGTATCCATCCTAATTTTATTTTCTAAAGTACCGGAAAAAAAACTATATATATTCAACTCTGTGAATACGGTAGTGAAAATAATATCTTAGCAGAAGAACAATTTGATTTTAGAACTAAATCAACAACAAATAACACCATATACTCATATAAGCTAACTAATGAAATTCTAAAAGCCTTAAATAATAAACAAGGCATTTGATTGTGTTAACCATAAAATCTTATTATCTAAATTGGAATTTTACTGTGTAAAAGGAAAACTCAAGTTATGGTTTGAATAATATTTCAGAAATGGGTATCAGAGTGTCTTCATAAAAAAATAATTCACTTAACCACAAAGATTTTTCTGCATGGGAAGAAATGAAGCATGGAGTTCCACAGGGATCAGTTTTGGACCCATGTTCCTTATTTTCATAAATGATTTACCCAGAACTATAAATGATAAATCCATACCAATATTGTTTGCAGATGATACTAGTATACTAGTCACAAGTCCAAACAAATTGACTTTCATCTTAGTATAACTGTTGCTTTAAATTGTATATTTGACTGGCTAAATCCAAATCTACTTTCCATAAGTTGTAACACAACTCACTACATTCAGTTTGCTACAAATATTAAGCCCAAAACCAATATTGAAATTACTTATGGCAATAAATAACCACAATTATATCCAATAATAAATTTCTTGGATTATATATTAATGATACAATCAACTGGAAATATCATGTTGAACATATTCTTCCAAAACTGAGTGCAGTTTGCAATGTATTGAGGTCTGTTAAACCATACATGTCTGTAAATACTTTGAAAATAGTTTACTAATCCAATTTTAATTCAATCATAAATAATTATTTACCGTTTTGGGGTAACTCATCTCACAGTATAAAAATGTTCAGAATGCAAAAGAATGTAATTAGAATTATGTTAGACTGTGAAAAAAAGGGTCTCACTTAGGAATCTTCTTAGGAAATTGAAGATATTACCTTTGGTGTCTCAGTATGTACTTACTTTTATGCTTTTTGTGCTAAAAAATAAGAACCAGTTTGTAGCCAATTTGGAGATTTATGGTGTAGATGCCAGACATCATACAAACTTTCATCAACCTACATCGAATCTAACAAAATATAAGAAGGAAATTTGCTATTCTGGAGTAAGGGTTTACAATAATCTCCCTCCACATATCAAAGATGTATTTGGTGATCCTAAAAATTTCAAATTACAATTAAAACAGTTTTTGTACCTATATTCCTTTTACTGATTAGAAGAATATTTACATTACAAATATCTTGTAAGGTAATGTTTTATAAAATAATGAGGTAGATCTGTCAGATACATCAATGAATATTTTATGTTTATAATCACCTTAATATTATAGTTCTTTTGTTGTTATTAGTGTTGTTTGGTCTTCTATGTACATATTTATTATACTGTTGTGTTTCCATAAATTTTCTATTATACTGTAACGTATTGTGTGCTCTCCCTTATTGTATAGGACAGTGGATTGTATGAAGTCCTTTCATTGTAGGTAATTCAACCTGCTTGGCATATAGTATGCAGTCTACAATTTTTTTTTTTTTTATCATTTTAGTTTAGATTATATTACACTTACTTGTAACTATATTTTAATTATTATACTCGTGTGTTATTATATTCTATCACTGCATTGTCTTGTGTGTATGTAACACTGTTTTGTATCTGACTTGGAAGAAACAAGAGTTGGGATCCATGTGATGTTATGTATTGATGGTTGACTTATTTATTTTATAAATACAACATGTCAATCAATAACACAACACTTTATTTCATATACAATAAAAATAGTATATTGTCAGGGCGACATGTTTTGACCTTTATTAGATCATCTTCAGACCCTCTGGGAAAACAGATCCAAGAGCTATCCATATTTTAATACATTTGGGATCCCACAATGCATTGAAATATAGATAGCTCTTGGATCTGTTTTCCCAGAGGGTCTGAAGATGATCTAATAAAGGTCGAAACATGTCGCCATGACAGTATACTATTTTTATTGTGTATAAAATAAAGTGTTGTGTTATTGATTGACACATATTTATATGTGTATAACACTTCGGGATTGAAAACATTAAATTCATTTATTTTCTTTTATTCTAGTTATATTGTGTTCTGTTGATCATATGTATGTGTATTTTATTGACGTGTTCCATGTCCAACATACCAATTTGATATGGATTTATGGAAATATAAATAAATAAATAATAATACCTTCTCCAAAGAACTATAAAATTATTCTTGGCTACTTCATCTTTTTCTTCAGTTACAGCCTGTTTTGGTATCAATGTCAAATTGTAATATTTAAGTTTAACCATAATTTTACAATTTCTTTCATTTATAGGCTTAAAATATAATTATCTATAATATGTATACCAATATAACGTCCTGTTCCATATTCGTGTTTGTCACTTTGTGTCCACTATATAAAATAATATATTTCTTTTTTATCACAGTTCATTCTAGTTTTATCATTTTATGTGTATCAAGACTGTGATTGGTTATGATCTGTAAACAGTATGTCTGTTTGTGTATTATACTCAAATGCCTTTTATATTTTTTGTTTCAATATATGTATATTATCAGTTGTTCCCTTATTCAGTCTGAATCAATTTTGGTACTCACCAATTATTTTTCTGCATATTCTGTCTGTTACTTATACTTAATAGTACTTTGTATATACAACTTAAAAGCGTTATTCCTTTGTAATTTTCACATTTATATTCCAGTCATCTTTTTTATGTATTCCCATCTTCCAGTCTACGGGTATTTCTTCCTCATTCAGTATAATCTTAATTAAACCATATATTCTCCTGCTTAAAGCTGGACCCACTTTCTGCAAAATCTCTGCCGTTATTCCATGTATCCATGGTGCTTTTTGGTGTTTAAACTTTAATATTGTATTCCTTACTTCCAAATACGATGTGCTACCCAAAAATTCGGGTAATGTGACCACAACAAAAGTTTCTTACCGTAGCTCCTAGTTTCCACCGTCTCCTTCGAAGTAGTCCCCTTGGGCATGTATACAGCGATCCCAGCATGTTTCCCATAATTTCATGCATCCCTGGAAGTTCTCAAATGTGAATGTGTTGATAACCTCTAGCGATTCTGCGTGGATCTCCTCAGTCGTGTCAAAACGACGCCCTTTCAGCCGTAACTTCACCTTGGGGAATAGAAAAAGGTCGCTGGGGGCGAGGTCAGGCGAATAGGGGGGTGGGGAATCACTGTCATGTTTTTGAAAGTCAGGAATTGTCGAACAACGAGTGATGTGTGAGCGGGCGCGTTGTCATTGTGGGGAAACCAATTGTTGTTCTTCTACTTGTCTGGACGTTTGCACAGAATGCCCTCCCACAGTCGCTTCAAAACCTCACAGTAAAACTTGTCATTGACGGCTTGACCAGGGGGTACGAATTCCTTTTGGACAATGCCTTGGATGTCGAAAGAAACGATCAACATGGACGTGACATTGCTGCGAACTTGACGCACTTTGAATTGGGCGAATTCCGCTGCGACGACTGCTGCTTAGTCTCAGGGTCATAACCATACACCCATGTTTCATCACCGGTTATGATATTGTTGATGAAGTTGGGGTCGTCTCTGGCTTGTTGTTTGAGTTCCCTGCAGACAGAAACGCTATGGGCCTTCTGGTCGTCGCTCAGCAGTCTTGACACATATCACGCAGAAATGCGTCTCATGTTCAAATTGTCCGCCACAATGCGTTGAACGGTCCCGTATGACAGCCCTACTATCTCACCAGCATCGTAGATGGTTTGCCTACGATCTGCAAGGATAGCCTCGCGAACGTTTCCTATGTTTTCCGGTGTTGTGCTTGTAGACGGTCGTCCAGAACGCTCATCGTCGTCGACAGACGTTCGTCCGTCCTTGAAGCATTCGTACCATAAAAAAATTGCTTTGGCTCATGGCATTATCTCCGAAGGCTTCCTGTAACATTCGGTGGGTTTCTGCATCAGTTTTTTTAAAGATTGAAACAAAATTTGATGCAGATTCTTTGCTCCTTAAAATCCGTCATATCATTTATAAAAAAAAAATCGCCGGATCACTAAAAAACATAAACTCACAAAAATACACTGAACTTAAGAACACGTCCTGTCAGCTTGACAACTGTTGGCACACTGATTCATAAATCATACTGCTAGCCACATCTAGCGGCGGAAGGGCACGCGACAACCCGTTCGGGCGCGCTGTTTAAATTCCCCCAAATTTTGCTTAGCTCATCGTATGTTGTATCACTTATTTCCTTAATCATCACATTAACGTCATCTTCTTCCATATAAAATTCTGTGTTTGGTTTACCCTCATCACTTAATTTTCCTTGGAAATAAATTACTTACATATGAGGGGCTAATTTTAATATGAATGTTGTTTTTATTTGCATGGAATATTGCAGCTTTTTTTATGGCGACACTAGAACCAAGACCCTGTGTCATAAATGTCTATATTTGTGATACAAGGGTTGAGTTGATGGAGATTATGTGCATTTTTATTTTTATTCAAAATAAGACAAAGAATAACCGCCTGTATATTGGCAGACGTTTCGGGAGATACGTTCTTCTTATCCTTCAGTCTTTTGATTGGTTGGCAGCTTTCCATCTGGGATTGCTGCAAGTCATTCTTTTAATTGCTGTATAACTGTCAGCTCCTGTGTTTCTGGCGACTTGCTTGAAGCATTGTAGTTGAGGTCTTCCCAGGGCCTTTTTTTCCGGATATTACTCCTTCAAGGATGCTTACTACAAACTTTTTGTACCTAATTGTATGCCCTATGTATGAGTGGCTTCTATTTTTAAAAATTTTTTAAAGTAATCTTTCTTCTTTCGCCCTTTGAAAAACTTCTTCATTCGTTATTCTATCTGTCCATTTTATTTTTAACATTCTTTTCCAGCACCATGTCTCAAGTCCATTTACGACCCTTTCTTCATTTTTCCTAAGGTCCATGTTTCTGATCCATAAAGAGTACAACTTTTTATTAGCTACTTTTTCATTTCCAAACTAAGGTTATGCGAATAGAGTAGTTGCTTTCTATTATTAAAAGTAACTTTTGCTTCTTTAATTCGTTGTATTATGTCGTTTTTATTTTTCCCATCTTCTGTAAATATACTACCTAGGTTCTTGAATTTGATACTTGTACCTAGGTAGTATGTTTACAGAAGATAGGAAAAATAAAGAAGACGTAATACAAAGAATTAAAGAAGCTAAAGGATACATACAAGGTACGTTAATTGCGTAATGATTGATGTCGATTCTGGTTGGTATAAGAATTTGCCTGAAAACAGTCCACCTGAAATTTGGCAGGTGTTTTGTGGGGCACTGCCATTGATATTTCAATTTCCGTTCAAATAACCTAGAAATTTCTCTTATTAAAGATACATATATGGTTTGAGTCACTGTGATTATATTTAAACAAAATTGGATCTGCGAGAGCAGTATTCCAAGTGCGTATTATTTTAGTGGGATGCATGTGTAGATACGTCACAGCAGAAATTCTTTGCATGCTTGCCAGATAGTGTGGGAAATTCACGTTACCACCACTTCATATATATATAGTAAGTTGAAGCACTTTTTGTTCAAATATGTAAGCAATGAAATGTGTCAGAAAGCACATTAATGGAGAAGCGATTTGTGATGTGAAACAGGCGGCACATTGGTCCAGCGGTAATGTGTATTTATAGCCTGAAATGATGTTAACAAAATTCAAGTAGCCGTTTTAAACGTTGAAACGCCTTATTAAATATTGATGCTCTAGGACATTGTTCCTCAAACATTTTCGTTCGCGACATACAATTCAAATTTAGACGTTCGCCATTATTCGAACTGTGAATAGTAACCTGCGGAAAATGTAATGCGCAGCCTTTTGTACCGTATTAGGAACTTTGTTGAATGACGCTACTATATAAGAGAGTGCAACAAAATGTAAATTTACGAAATTACACTTAACGAACTTGATTTATTGGAGGACTGCCGCTACTCGCGTTAAGTGGCGAACGACTTTGTCCAGATCTTGGAACACTGGTGTTCTAGTGGTCCAGGGAATCGACTGCCATGTGAAGTGGCAGTCGATTACGACGGAGTACAAACGTATCAAATGGGTTTCCTGTTTCAGGTCGGCAAGTGGACGGAATTTGGCATACATCTATTGTCGCGTATGGCAGAGAATATTTTTTTGGATCGGGAGGAGTGCAGAGTTGCCGTCCGGTGAGTGTGTCAAAGAATAGACTTTGAAACCCCCTACGTTATTTTTATGTTACTGCAGTTGTACCAAAACTCTAGTTCTCAAATCTCTTGGGTTTATGCAACACATTTCGGGTGGTATTTAAGTTATCCCCCCCCCCCCCCCAAAAATAAGTTTTT
>Ga0136643_10016044_pt1 | contig 11256 bp, 7 predicted proteins | sample TergutLab28metaG_FD_96883 | JGI IMG/M metagenome (GOLD analysis project Ga0136643, IMG submission 96883) | Labiotermes labralis P1 segment gut microbial communities from Petit-Saut dam, French Guiana - Lab288 P1 (version 3) (version 3) | ecosystem: Host-associated > Arthropoda: Insects >... | reverse complement strand
TCTTAAATATTCAGCCTGATGATGACTCTCTGGAGTCGAAACATGTTGCGGTAACACATTAATTTTCTAATGTTTGTTGTGTTGACTGAACACATATTGTAAGTTTACAATAAATAAGTTTAAAGTAAATTCCTGTTTAATTTCGGTTGGCTTTCTGCACTATTCCACTTTTACCTTTATTTATACGCCACACAAACCCGTAACGTCCCATACGAAGAACAGAACATTTGTTCCAGTTGTTCCGAGGTTGCATATCGGGGCCTGAATAAAAACAGTTATCTCGTTAAATGGCTTATCATTATGGGAAAAAGCTAGAGGATTATTGAAATATTTCGTACAATATCAAATGTAGCTGGGAACTACAAAAATGCAGGCCTGTTTACTATGGCAATATTAATTTGGAGAAACTCAAATACTAATTTCGAACTTCAGTCAGTGTCACTGTACCGTAAGGGTATTTCAACCTATTCGAAAGCTCTAAGCATTTTAATTAAACTAGTTAACCCTGTTTTATGGTCTGGTACCGGACATAAGGGGATTTTAACTTTATGAAATGGTTGTAAACATCTATTACAACCACATACAATAGAAATGCAACTATGTTTTATTTTATTCTTACCTCAATTCCCCGTCTATAAATAATGTAGCTTAAGCATTACATGCATCTTAAATAACTATGTATTTTCCTACAAAAGACAGATGTGCCGGGGGAGAAATTTAAAAAGGTCCTCAAGTCTCGAACTAAATCAACATTAGTTGAAGCTGATGTACTACTACATTGTGCGTTCGTTAGTCCATCTTCTTTAATTATTAGTTAACATTTATAATGGCCTATGCACACGCCACAATAATACCTACAGGGTGACCGAGAAGTAAATACATACACACGGCCATATGCTTGAATATACCTCCTTGGTTATTCTTTCTCAGTGGGATAGTTACAAAGAACCGAACTTCATACAAGATTCAGCACCACCACATTTTGTCCTTCCTACCGCTGCGTGACTTGACAGCCATTGTTCTGGTCAGTGGAATGGGTGTTGAGGACAAAAAGACCGGCACGATATTATTCCGTACAATTAATTCTTAATGTTTGGTCCAAATAGTATACCAACCAATCAAAAGCAGAACACTTCAAGAACTGGGACAAGAGATTCGAGGTACTTTTCTTGCTGGTCCTATGACTTATTGGAAAAATTCGTAAGTATGTCTTCCAATTACGGAAGTGCGTGCTTAAAACTTCGGTATATATATATATATATATATATATGTGTGTGTGTGTGTGTGTGTGTGCGTGTTTGTGTATACACTGATATCTGACACAAAGCGATTTTTATGGGCTTTAAAACTCCGCAAGAACTGCAGCAATGTAGAAGATACAGCAATTTAAACTTAATTGTGTACTTTTAAATAACCCCGTACACATACAATTCTTTAAAATTTTCAGTCCCTTTCTACTTCTCCGCCTGCGGTCTCATTAACGGAAGAACGTAAGTTTTGTAACGCCCAAAGCGATCTGCACACGTTCCACTATTCTAACCGATTCTTGTACAGCGCAACGTGATTTGTGTGTAATCTCCTTCCGTTTATTGCAAAAATTTAGTGTACAAGGTGGTTAAAATTTGTTACGGTGGCGATAAATAAGAGGAAATATTTGTAGTCATATTCTTTGAAAATTTGGCGTTTTTCCTTCAAAGGTATTGCAAAGTGTATGAGTATATATATATATACTTATAGGCAGTACGAATTGCTAAATGAGGTAGAAGCCTTTTCCTCAAATTACCCCTCATATTGTTTTAATATCGCCTGATGATGGCCAAAATTTTTGGCCGAAAAGTATCGTGTGTGTGTGTGTGTTGTGGTGTGTGTGTGTGTGTGTGGTGTGTGTGTGTTTGCGTGTGGTGTGTGTGTGTATGTGTGTGTGGAATAAGCAAACGTTACAGAATTTATGGTATTGTGTTGTTCGGATAACTACAGCAGACATTAAACAAAATATTTACTTCTTCTTTTGAGAAGGTAAGACTGTTTGTTACGGTTGTATTCCACCATTCCAGGTCTTCTTGAGACGCTTCAGATGAGAAGGATTTGTTAACAATTCTGACAGATTCCTTCTCGACTTTCCCTCGGTATCAAAACTGCCTTCTCTCCGGAATAGTTTCCGCACTAAAATTACTTTAGCATTTACTGAGTTTCCCATGCAGTGTTTTAAGCACGGGGTATATTTTTGTTGTGAACGAGCGTACCCGTGAAACAACAAGTGGTTGTAGGGTGGGTACGTTGCTGCTGAGCGTAAGTTGAAGTCGTAACAATGCGAGAGATATATACTGTGCGGTGGAGCAATTAGTACATGTCTTAGGCAGTTGTTATGCATATTACGATCTCCCGTGCTACAGCGCCATGCGTAATGATTTATAGCTGTGCAGCAACTTGGATTTTAGCTCACGTATGAACCAAATGTTGGACAATGCATGTATGTACAATTTCAGCACCACACCAGATAAGAAACTAATTCGGAAAGTGTGACGTAGCAACGTAAATTTAAAATTGTAGTGTTCAACTTGTACTTCGGCTTCGTTTTATAACCCACAATTCCTTATCATTCCCTCTCGAAGATCGAAAATTTTCGAGTATTGTCTAATCTTCTACAGATAAAATTTGAAAACAATGACCTAATAACATTTATTGCACTACATATTATAATAATTAATATAATAACATATAATTAACATCACTATCATTCTATATAATAATTACTTACTGGTGCAAACTAAATTTGATCCTTTGTCTAAGCATCGCGTCATCACAACGTACGGATGGGAGGTGAAAATAAAGACAAACTATTTTACCTGACCATTACATACAGGTCAGATGTCAGCTTCAAGCTTCGGCCGCTGTACCTTCAGAATCTAATGCAATATAAGCTTAGTAGATAACACCGCTGCATAAGGAAAACGCAATGATATACCTGGAATTGAAAGATGATCTTTGAGTCCGTAAAAAAACAATCGTAATGTCAATTTTATACCAACACCGGCTACGAAGTCTTACAGGATTATTTCATTTAATATGGTTGATAGGGTATTTTAAAGCTGTCGTTAAAAATACAAAGGAAAATTACAGCTCTAAGGCTGAAGTTATAATTAACCAGAAAGAATTACGGCAGACCGCCTTTTGAGACCAAGCATACTATGTGACATCTGAAAGGAATCTGAGGAATTATCTTATAAAGCTTAAACGTACAGCTAAAATTAACTACAAAATTTTTAAAACTAGAATCTGTAATCTTACAAATACACACGCTTTATTATATACTGCAGAACACGAGTTTTTCATAATGGGAAATTTTGAAATTTGTCACGATGGAAAGGTCATGATTTTTAAATTAATGGAACGGATAACTAAATCTATGTTCTTTTATGTTTCAGTGTGAAAGCGTGTGTATGTGTTGGTTAAAAAAAAAAGCTTTGACTTTGTCACATGTTTATGCTACCTTAGAAACATAAAAACTAATTGACGAAAACTACGAAAATAATCTCCCAAAAGAGCAGATTTTGTTGGCGCTGCATCGCGATTTAAGCTTGCTGTGAGTATTTAGAAGCTGCCGCCTTTGTTAGCCTCTTGTCACTCCGTTATGATTTTCATTCCATTCCATGAAATTTGTAACCCCGTACTCTTCGACCCGCATTCTACTTTGCAACTGTGGGCAATTATCTTAATTAACCAACACAAAACAAAGTTACTTCATGTAATATAGACAGAGTCACTCGTTCATAGTTATTTAATAACACTCCATCTTATACAAACAGCGAGCCTGCTGAAATTAAAATGGGAAATATCGAAATTTAAAATTTAAGCTATGATTTTGTTTCACTTGACATACTCCCAAAACACTGCAGCCCCTTAAGGACACTGTAAAGTTACAACTAAACTTAATCTTTATGCCACGAATGTCAGGAATGTTCTGGAAGGACAACCTGATAGAGTAAGCAGTGGTACTACAAACAGAAAGACACGTCGACAAAGGTCAACGATGCAATACTGACCGAAGCGTATATAATCTTAATTATTGGGTAAGGAAAAATTATTTCAGCATTGTATGCATCCGCAAAATGCAAAAATATTTTGACAAATGGACAAAGAATAACGTCAGAATTATAATACTTATGCTTTTATACATAGCATACATAAAAATGATTACATTTGGAAATGTGATCCTCGCTGCCATCTGACTGCACAAACATCACAACTGGTTCTGTAATGCAGAACATAAGATATACCTACCATACTAACAATAATCTTGCTCCAGAAATAACTTGATTTATCGCATTTTGTTCTAGGAACATAAGCATCCCTGCGGAATTTCTATGAAAATATTTCGATACGTTCATCCGTCCATCAGTATTTGCATGGAAACTTAACAAGTTCCAAAGACATTGTCAGGAAATTTAATACTGGGCAATTATACAAAAACTGTCGAACCATTTCAATATTGGTTTGGATCGATCAGTTTCAGAGGCCATCTTACTTGAAGATTCACCTGCATTCCTTGGTGCACAAGTGTTCGTATCTGGCCAACACTCTTAGACAACACTACAAAGTTAATTCATCGTGCAAAAATGTTAATTTTATATTCCAGACTTTTTACGTATCCTAGCAATACCTCTACAATGGAGCATAGTACAATCTACACGTCTGTTGCAAAGCGGATGCTAGGACTTGTTACGAAAGTGCTGCATTAATGAAACCTGTGATTAGGCCAAAACTTTCTTCTTGCCTTTATCGTTCACCAGATCACTAGTCTGAACTTTTAGATTGACCGACTTAATTTAATGTTTTATCAGCTTGGTCAACTATTTACAGCCAAAGGAAACGAGGTTTCCAGTTAATTATAAAAACTAGGAATTTTTATGAGATAATTTCACAAGTTATCGTGAGATGTAACATTCTGTTTTGACATTCAGAGGGCCGTGCATCATGATACATTTTTATAATAAAAGCTAATGAAATGCACTGCTTCTCAACTATATTTTTGTAAATAAGTCTACACGTTTCGGAGAGACTTACTGTCCATCATCGGGATCTTAATACTGCATTCACAGTAACTGGTGTTTGTCAGACTGAAATTTTGAAAATGGGTAAATTTAATATATGTAATTTTCGTTAAATTGTAAAACATGTTGTTGGTAAAATTCTATGTCATATAAAAAGTTTAAAATAGTAAACGTATTTCAGAAAATGCAATAGTTTCTGCCGATATAGTAAAATCTATGTACGTATCTAGTTGTGTTCACTGTCCATCCCGACCTCGTTAGCAGACAGTCAACATAACTAGTATGACAAATAAAGTTGCTGTGAATACAGTATTAAGAATCCTGATAATGGACAGTAAGTCTGTGCGAAACATTTCGGGTTCTTTAGCATAATAAAGCTGAGAAATAGTGCATCTTGTTGGCATTTATTATAAGAATGAGACGTAGCCTTTTATTATGGAACCCAATTCACTACGGTTTTCAAAACAGCCCGCCACTGGGTTGTATACTGCCACAAGTAGATCACGTTTCTGTACCTACTCCAATTTACATCCAGTTTTATACAGTCTTTCCCTCTGCACTTACGTATCCCATGCAGACACTTACCATCACTTTTCAGGATTAAAAGAAATGCCGAAATTTCTCATCTGTATCGTCTTTGCGTTGTGTTCCACCCATCTCATTCTCTTTAAATGGATCATCCCACAAATATCTGGCCATAAATACGAATTATGATGTTCTTCACTGCGTAATTGTCTCTATCATTCAGTCAAATTTGTTATGTCCGCTACTTCGTTCCAACGTGGCCGATCAGGCCACGTTGGAGGGAAGTAGCTGTACCAGTATTATGACCTGTACCGGAGGTTGCGGTTACAGTTTTTAGTACGCCTGATGATGTGTGCTGTGACAACCGAAACATGTAGAGTGACTTTGCTGTAAATAAATATCTGCATACTGTTGCATCTGGTTGGATTTTTATTAACAATGAATTAAGATGCACGGAACCATGAGCTTAAAAAAACATAACTATGTGTCTGCACTGAACATAGCATTAACAAGTACATGTAAAACGATTGTTTTACTTAATACATTTCTAGCAGAATGTGTATTTTATACACAAAAAGGCAACAGAGAAGATGGCGCTGCTTGTTCGTGTGGGCAGCTGATTTATTTATCGCAAGTGCAAGAAAATTTAGAGTTCTGTGACTGGAAATACTGTTTCTTCCCGGTGCCCATTTCCAACTTGTGCTGACTACTCCACTATTCGACAACAAGTGGTCGTGAGCTCTGCCCCTGCACGGATATTCCACCAGTGTTACACGTGCTATAGGCTCTTGCGCCATGTCAGTCCTTTAATGCCTAATCCCACAACACTTACCTGTCCATTCACCGACACCTGTTACAACTGAAAGGCTTCTTCTCCAACAGGCAAAACAGATCACAAGAACTTTATGTATATACATGTAGAAATGGTTTCGAAAAAGAGGATGCAAGCGGCCTGACTTAGACTGTACACCCAACTTCCAACGCTTGTGAAATTTATGTTATGAAATTTTTTATTTTCAACAACAAATTGTGTAGTATTTTATATGCTGTTAAAAGTGCTACTCCATATAATCTTTTAAATGAAACCAACCTGGTGCAAAATATTCTCAGAATTCTCAGTGCAGGATGCACACCAGACAGCTAACTATAGAGAATAACAAAATGCTAAGTGTCGCATAAATACAGTTATTCCTCCTGATGATGGACCTGTAGAGGTACGAAACATGTAGTGATTATAAATAAAATTGACGAAATATACTGAGAATACTGTGCACCAATTTGGTTTCATTTACAAAAAAAAATCGTATAGTCTTAAAATAGCACAATGGTGCCTAAATATCATAACGTGGGCGAGTGATGGTTTTCTTAACGTAACAGAAAACAGACTGGAGAAACATTTTTGTTATTCTGGGGGCTGAATATTCATGTTGTGGCCTTATGATTTATATTAGTGTACATTACGGTAGATATGATGAGCCTGTTTTGTATACACAATGCCTTCCTCATTCGCAAACTGTGAAGATGCATTAAAGACACAGATCTTTCCCCTGTAATGTTGTTACTATTGTACCGCACCACATCTGTCCAAGACTGGACTGAAGTTAGCCTTCATATGATTGAGACAAAGTACCTAGAAAAATATTAGGGCCCAGCAGAAAGTAAAAAGAGAATGGAAAGCATGCATAAAGAGGACGCCCACAACATGTACGCCACTAAATTTTACGGAGTCTTACTGTAATAATTACAAAAAAAAATTATCCCAAATACATGAAGACAGCAGAACACTCTGGAAACTAAAGTAGATATGGAAAGACATTATAGCAGGTCGGAGAACGTGCACGAAGTGTTAAAATTTGTGCCGCTTTCGCTCTGTTGCTGTCACTAGGTTTCAAATTTGTGAATAATTTCGAGAAAAACACTGACCATGCCAGTACACTGAGCTACCTTTACAATTTAACACTTTACACACTAATGCACTTTTCTATTTTGATGGAATGCATCCCTGTGTGTGTGTGTGTGTGTGTGTGTGTGTGTGTGTGTATCAACAACACAATACGAAAAGGAGTTACCTTGAACAAAACTGTATTATACGCCGTAAGTGTGACCCTCAGGTATGAGTATATTTCTGCTAATTAATATCTCCGAACCATAGCCATAGATTTAACGGCGAAATGCCAGATGTAAGGAGGTCTCCTTGTAAAAAGACTGTTTGTGTCCAATCAACCAAACCTCGCAGTGTAAACAAAACTCTATTATCTATACATCTCAAATATGAAATTCCAAGAATATCTGCCAAGTGGGAGGATCGTTCTTCCACACAGACGGACGGACGGACAACCATAAGGCCAAAGGTTATTTTCTACAGCTCTTGTAATAACACTCCTAAAATGGATCTAAAATACAACGTGGTCTTAAGGTGTGCATTACCGTCAGCGTGTTCTGTCGCATATATCAAAAGCACTGCCGTGGAAGCCTGGAATCTCACCCGTTCAAGGCTACTCAAACAGAATATACTTCAGATTTTAGAGTGACTTGTGAAAATGTATGATGTGATTGTTCCTAAATTCTCTAAAATCACCAACAGAGGCTTGGTAGACAAAAGGCAAAACAACAGAGGTCCTTCAGTGCCACGCTATAAAATATAATTTACCTCTCACTACACAATTCACTAATAATTTATCTCCTACAGGCGAAGAAACTTGACGCGTAAAACCAAGAACTTCCCACCTTCTACATCACACGCACTCACGTGCATCACTTTACTTTATAATGCCATTTTTGGAATACCAAAAGATTTTCCTGCTGTCTTACAGCCTGTTTAGTGGTGTGTAAAGCCGGCAATAGCTGGCCGCCTTCTAATGGGAATCAGTCTTTGTTGTACAAATGTTCGAGAACGAATATGCGATACTATGCACCTGGGTGCTGTACATGGTCCTTATAGGAAAGTTTGCCACCTTTACACCTAATATTCTAAGAAATATATTTTAACTGGAGGTCATTTTTAACAATCCTCATATCCATCTTAAATTTATATTTCAGCAATCGCTATTTCAACACACAATGGTTGAAAATTATGGTACTTGTAAAATCTGAAGATGCACGACAGATATAAATTGCAACAGACTTTGAAGTGAACTTACCTTCTTGAACAGCGCTAACAATATTCATGGCCCTCTGTTAACACGTATACTGAATAAAGGCAGTCTGCGTTACGGACGCTTAGGAATCCAGCCGATAGATGGCAGCAAAAAGACCACAAAGTGAGTTTACCACTTCCCCCACTGGGCCAAATTCAGCCTGTTTTATTCTAAAGAATTTTCTTCCGTGTATCCTTGTGCGTAAAACAACCAGTCAATACACAATGATAAGGAAAATAACAATTATTTATTTCAAGAATTATAGTAAACACATGGAAAAGACGCAGAGTTCCTTTATGTCAGAGCACGTGGCGTTTCAATGGAATGCTTCAGTCCACCTAATTCAGCTACATGCAAGACGAGTGAGACAAGCAATATGAAGTTCGGAACAGTTATGTTGACCAAGCAGCTTAAAATACTTGGTTGTCTAAGCCTACCCAATGTAGTCTATGTACACAGTTGATTGTGTTCGTTATTTCACATCTGGTGTTACAAATTAATTACGAATATTAAAAGTTATTAAAAATCCATTCCATTAAACAATGGTAGAAAATTTTTTATTGATAAAATCACAGGCTTTCGAGTAAAACATTTTTTATGCTTTCCAAATCGTGCTTTGGAAAACATTTCACAAAATTACATTGAATGTTACATTATGCCTCCAATATCTTCTCATATCCATGGCAGAAATCTTCATATGGATAAAAGTACATGTCAAATAACAATTCGGTAATTACCAATTGCTGACATGACGTCCCAATTAGAAATGAGATATTTACGATTAAGTAATTAAAGAGCTTATGTATAACTTCAAACACATTTTCTATTTGAGGTACAATTAGACATTGGAAAAGAAGGCATCGTGTTAATCCTGTAAAGACAGGCAACACAGCTCACCTCTACATGGCGTCAACATCCAAAAAGATAATCAAAAATATTATAATAATTCTCGAAATTTTCAGCGGTTTATATCTTGAATACCAAGCAGTGAGGATAGTTTGGACATCAGTTCTACCAGCCGAACCTAACCTCCATTTCATACACCGAAATTTCATCGGTAAGATCCAAAGCAATTCCATTCATTTCTCGTGAGATTCGTATCATAAAATCCTCCCGATACTTGAAAAGAAACTCCATAAGCCTTAATAATGATTACTATTATTATCTATTTGGAAAACATCCGTTCTCCAGAAGATATTAGTCATAAGCTGGCCATAAATTTCTCCTGTGGTACGAAAAGGAAGCATCATTACCACTGGCCTCTCTCCAGAGAAAAATGGGTCCATCAAACAACCTTATATTGTTTTTCCTTCAGATGTGTTTTAATGTTGTCCTTCCATCTATACTTACTCCCCTGAGCAGTTTCTCCCCTAATGGTATTCAGGCTAACACCGTAGAGAATATTACACCTCTGCTATATGATTAAATAAATACACAGACACACAATTACACCGGCAGTTAAAAGCAGGGAATGGTGAAAGATATGAATTGTGCCAATCAGCTTATCCAGTATCAGGATCAATCTGCAGCCGAGACCTCCAGAATATGAAGTATGGATGCCACGCAACAAACTGCAACCTTCGACAGGTGCCCAGAGTTAGAGTTTCTCGTCAGCCGTATTAAAAGGAGAACAACTATTGCAAAGCGGTGGAAGAGGCAGTGTCGGAGAGCCCTCGAATTGGAATATGGATTTATTTATCTGCCTGCCATCCAGTAGGTCGTTGCCATGGCGAACACACAAACAGAAGCAAGCTCCATCACCATGGCAACTACGCAGTCCCCAGGGGCTACCTCTCTCTCTTATCTACTGCAGTCCTCTCACGAGAAGTCCCAGCGGTACAATTTCTTTTGTTCACAAGTTGAAACAGATTTAAGTCAGTTTGTCTTAGTTTGAAATTATGTACAGTACAAAATTTAAGGAACACATTAGACGAACCACAACGGTGTTTTAACTCACTTTATTGTCGTGCAGAACCGAACGTTTCTTATGGTAGATACTGCGCACAAGAAGAAGGGACATGATCTTTATTTGCCAGAGTTCTTGTAAGGTACTGAAATTTTCAGACAGTCTTAAATAATATTACTTATGTTAACACATTAACAGTTATTTTTGTGCATCTCTGTAGCAGAATTACTGCACTGTCCTTTAACGTATGTGACTGAAATTTAACTTTCAAAATACAAGAAATCTTGTGGGATGAATGTGACCAGACGAATAACTACAGGACTGCGAAACCGATAACCTGGACTATAGACGAAGAATAAAATCCAACTATATGCCACTTATTACTTTATTATGCTTATGTTAGGCTCAACATGTTTCGGGCACCATTATGCCCATCATTAGGACCGAAGGTCCGGACACTCATCCATCCTGCCTGCACTTAACTTTCCAACCAGCAGCTACTTGAGAACCAGACAGCCTATGTGGTAACCAACGCTATCGTCGTGAGCTCCTGATGATGGGCATAATGGTGCCCGAAACATGTTGAGCCCAACATAAGCATAATAAAGTAATAAGTGGCATCTAGTTGGATTTTATT
>Ga0136643_10016043_pt1 | contig 11257 bp, 7 predicted proteins | sample TergutLab28metaG_FD_96883 | JGI IMG/M metagenome (GOLD analysis project Ga0136643, IMG submission 96883) | Labiotermes labralis P1 segment gut microbial communities from Petit-Saut dam, French Guiana - Lab288 P1 (version 3) (version 3) | ecosystem: Host-associated > Arthropoda: Insects >... | reverse complement strand
GTTGAAGTCAGATTTGCCAAATCTATTTGGCTGGTGGCAGCGAAATTCTACCATATAGTTCCAGTGTCTTTCCCCGAGGAAACTTGATGGAGGTCAAGCCATCATTTAGGTAGGAAGGCACTACAAAATTGGTTGCCATTTCAAGAGACTGTGTTTCGTGCTATTTACAACCTCACCACTCCCTGAAATCTCTAGAAGCTTCACTTTAATACGGGGAAGGGCGGGGGAGGGGAGGGGAGGGGAGCAGTCATGGGTGGGTGGGTCGTAATAAGCATTTATTTATAGTTTATATATTATTCTTACAACTGGCACACGGGAAGAAATTCATAATACTCGAATGACCTTGCAATTTCAGTAGAAGGGCGAAGAAGTAAATTTATGCAGTAATACAAATACACTCGATCGCAAACTGCCGACTTCAACGGTAGGCCTACACAATACTGAACTTACGCTACATATGGACAAAGGTTTGCACACTGCTGAAGGTAAAGATAAAGGTAAACGCAAGGTAAAGGTAAAGGTAAAGCAATTCCTTTACAGGTCTCGACAGGCCCTGAGGGTTCCAGGAGGTTGATGCTCCCAGATTTCAAGGTGGTAAGGTTGTCAGCCCTACGCACCGACCGACTTCAACACCAGGATATATTCCTGGTACTCGTTTTTGAGAGGTTGAGTCGACCCCAGGGCCACAGTACAGCCGGAAGAATTAAGTAAATAAAAATCGAACCCATGACCTCTCGGCTTGTAGCGCAGTGCCTCAAACAAATGCACCACCGCGTGCCCCCAATACTGTAAGTAACAACACAGAATGCCAAACATCAATCACGAAGGCTAGTTTCCTACTGCACAGACTTCTAGTTTTATACAGACACTCCCCCCCCTTACTGATAATACTGTTACGTTTCGGAAGGTTTGACGCAAGTCCAATTTTGCGCAAGTCTTAAATGAGTACACATGGGGTCAAATATGTGCTACATACAAGGGGGTCCAGTTGAAATCCAAACTCTAACACACTGGAATCTGACCGGTCGCAGCAAGACCGCCCCACCGCCTGTGTCATCGCCCAACAGTATTCTTCCACCTCTTTTGTATCATTGCGCTCTCATTCTCTCAAGGAAAAAGTCCGGCGCGCGTTTCAAAAAATGTTATCCTTCACGATTTTTTTTAATATCTTTTAAATTACACGTCAGCAGCTGCGTAGCTCAGGGAGTGCCTGCATATCTGTTCGTACTACATTTCTGCAACTTTGTAACGGGCTCAGTACAGACGAAAGAGACGCACATGTCGGATATAACCTCGAAGTTTCACATCATCGCCACGCCTGTAACTGTGGACATACAAGCACTCACTCACACTCACTCACTCTCATACACACACATACACAGTGTGTAGATGTGTTTATAATCAATCCTCACACCAAAACTGCATACATTTAATTCAAGTGGATGTATCAGTTACTGTCTTCAGGCGACGACTGAAGTCAATTTTCGCATGGCTGCCTCGTTTTATGCAACATTCATTGCTTAAACAAACGCTGCACGTTTTTATTTTAACACATACCAGAATCCAAAATTCTGGATTTAAAGCAGGTGGCTTTAGTGTCACTCCAGCCGCACAAGTACGCATATTCGCCATGTTGTTACTAACGGCTGTAGGAAATTAAAAAGTATGGGGTCAGGGTGTCTGCGAACGGCACATTGTTCGTACCAAGTTCCATGAAAGTGGGTCAGCTAGTTCAAAAACTGAAATGACACACACACACACACAAATATCACGGCGACCTCGTGCACCCACTTTTTTATTCTTACAGAAGGAAAGTAAAAAAGGGCAAAATTGTTTCTGTCCACGCCAAGAAGGCATAAGGGAGTAGAGGCATAGCTCCACTCATTCTTAACCTCTCTACCCTGGGACAGGAACTTCCGGTACACACTGAACAGGAGGCTGGGTGGGCCTCTAAGCCGGTGCGGACATAGTGAAGAAGAGGTTACCTTGCCTCCTACCGGGACTCGAACCCCGGACCACCCAGCGCGTAGCCTTTGTCACAATACCGACTACGCTAACCCGGCTCCACTGCCTAATACATGAGAACCTCACACAAAAATTATCTAAGCACTGTAGGTTCACGGCAGTCCGTACAGATCAGTCAGCAGTTACTAGGCTATGGACTGGACGCCCCAGGAATTGTGGTTCCATTCTCGGCAAGGGTAAGAGATGATTTATCCCTTCTCTAACAATGACCACGCCGGCTCTGGGGCCCATCGAACCTCCTCGATAGGTACCGGGGCTCTTGCCCGGGAGTAATACGGCCGAAGCGTGAAGCTGACCATTCGCCCGATCCAGTACCAACGTCAAGAATTAGCGGAGATGTACCTCCTCCTCCCTTTATGCTTTTGTGATGTGCACTTACTTTACTTTACCAGATTTCTATCACACTTACTTTTCGATGCTTCACCACAGGTTTGTAATGAAACACACACACACACACACACACACACACACACACAGCGGGATTTAAACCAAACACTGTTACAGTGTTACCACAACTGCCCACACAGATACAGCCCATCTCAAAACTCATCCACGCCGCCCTGTCATACGCAAATATTTCTGAATTAGTCCCTGAGAAAATTTCTACACATCCGTGGCAGTATAAAATGTGAATACGCAACGAAATTACACGGCTTTCGCTATCTTCCTGTTTGCCGCACCTTTCGTTTTATTTTGCGTAATAAAGAAAAGTAAAATTCCTTCGCTGTTTGCAGGTGAAATTAACAAGGCCTCCCATGTGCGGTCCACAGAACACTGCAAGTCAGTCGCTGTCATACAAAACTACCCATAAACTTATTACGCTGACATGTATGCATTTTCACGCCTACAGCGCCGTTACGAATCGGTTCCCAATGCCACGGACCTACGAATGTGTTTGCAGCTTGAAGACAAAGAATGCCACATTCATGTACTTACCGCTGTTGTTTTCACGGTAAGAAGTAACGCTGTTTTATGCTTTCTGGTTAATCCAAAACGATATTATCATAAATTAAACTTTCCAGATTTGCTTCCTTACTGCATTTTCTAACGACGACATTTAAAATAATGCGAAAACAGTCGTGACTGCCTCTCTAGTCACAAAACTTTTATAGAAAGATGGAGAAAAATCATGAAAACCTTAAGCCCGCGTGGTCCTGCCACGTCTCTGGCTTAAAACTCGAACGCGGGGCCTCCACATCCATAAACCGTACACATTTATCGCTCGAAATTGGATAAAGCGAACGAGTTCCACGACCATTTGTTACACACAACAAAAAGAGGGCATATGACGATCCTCGCGCGCTGTTTGAACTATTTTTCATATTCATGACGTTTCGAAAATTGATTCTACTCTGCTCGCCAGGCCCGATAACTGTCACGTCAACATTCGATCCCCGAACCCACAAAACGCGTGGCGATGGATAGCTTCGTGTAAAGTAGCAAATAACAATGGACCGACTGGAGCGGAAACTGAAGTCGTCGGACAGACTTTGGTGAAAAACGTCTTTAGAGCGATATCTGATTAGAATGCGTGGGATCTTTGGCTCTCTCGACAGTGCCATATAGCTTCGACCCGAAGACAGCAGCAGCAAGTTCCTTCTTAAACCTTCGTTTACTGACTGGGTACAAAATGTACCCAGGCGTGGAATTTTCTTGAACAATTCTCGCTGGCATAGAGTAACAATCTTACCAAATTTGTCCATTTGTTCATTTCAGCCCCACTGACACAAAAAATCATCATTCGGCACATATATTGGGTTTTACGTATTGTATGTTGTTTCAAATCCAACTGGACCAGCTTGTACGCATGGAAGGTGCACTATTTGTCCAACAGCTAAGGACGGAAAAACAGACTGGATATGTTGCCAGTGCTCAGAATGGGTGTGCAAGGAACGCTCTATCAAGGCAATTCAAATAAAACGCGACAATTGCAAGGAACAATCATACTAGAGACAAATTTCATTCGCATTTATGTTCTAAATTATATTTTCTTGTCCTCAAACATTGTGTTTCACTTTATATAACTGTATGAAAAATGAGAAATGTGAATGAAAGCAACGTTTTGACTTCAAGTGAGTCTATTAATCGAACCCTGAAAAAAAGTTGAGAAAATAATTTTAAAAATATGGGTACAAAATGTACCCTGTTCCGTAGAAGTAGGAATTGTTACTGCGCCGTAATCCAAGGATTAAGGTTGTTATCCATCTCACCCGGAAGATGCCAGCAGCAGGTTCACCCAGCACGGGGGGGGGGGTTTTCACCCTCCAAACTACGAGGAATGACGTCTCAAAAGAATGTAACCTTGGTTTAAATTCGTTAAACTGGTCTGGGGGGGACGAAGCAAGCGACTAACAATCGGGCGGAAATAAATTACCTCCACATCAAGCGTTCATTTTCTGCACTCTATACGAAAATGTGAATCAGACCGGCCGGCCGGTCTACAAGCTCGCTATGTTCCCACAGTACCTTCACACTTCACTACTCTCAAACTGAACTCCCTTTTGTTACGGCCATACCTTCACGACACGCGCTGAGAGCTGCAGGAAAGGCATAAATCACTTGTCTTTAAGCGGGCGAGATGGACACTGTGTCCAATTCGGTTATGCTAAACTACGTGCAGCGCCTTCCTCGAATAACTGCTGGGTATGAAATTACTTTCTGCAATACACCCCAACTGGCCGTTACGGTAACCATCAACTTATCAACTGCAGGAAATAACTATTTAACACACACACACGCGCACGCACCATGCACACACACGCACCACGCACGCACACACACACACCACACACGCACGCACAGAAACAAACAAACAAAAAAAACCTCTCAATTTCTACACTTAACAATTACAGACATGACGACTTTGAGAAACTCTGAGATGACATCCGTCAAATTCTTGGATTTCCCCACCCTGAAAATGGCGGCATTATGTCCCTTCGAAACGTCGGTAACTGTTTACCAGTCGGCACGGCGTAACATTCCAGGGGGTTTAAGTCTTAAACAGCAGCTCTGTGATAACCTAAAATTTTGCCAATTTTTAACGTCCCGCACCTCCCGCCTCATCCGACTTCTCAAGTGATTGCGACCCACTCTGTAATTTGTACGTATTTTTGCGGATTTGGTACAACTTGACCCTTGCTAAGAGACAGGGTGATTTTGGGAGCATTTCTGGGGGGAAACAACGTGTCTTACGGGGCGAGAGACGCGGTACATGGAATCTGCACCTAGTACGTTCTCCTCAGAACAAACAAAACAGTAATAATAACAATAAATCTGTAATACTATACATGAAATATTACAGTAGGTTGCATATAACCTAGAGCCACCGTTCTTAACCTGGGATCTACAGACCACTTCCTTGTGGGCCGCGAACTTGGATGGGCAAAAAATTACAACATTATTTTCACTAAAGTCTAACTGAAATGTAGCTTTCATTCTACAATGCATGTAGACAACACAATAATTTATGGCCTCTAGAGTCCAGAATGTTTGTTAACTTCAACGAATCTCTAAAATTCTTACATCCTATGAAAGGGAAACCAGAATACATTTTCCTTCGAACTGAAAGGTCTAACTTTTAAAATGAACATTAATTTCAACTTGCCCATGTCTTAAATTTATTTATTGTCTTGTTATTGATTTGACTGACCAATAAAGAAGTACACGTGTTACCACGTGACATATACTGTATGTTATTTTTTAACATTTTGAAAACTATGCTTGAGCATAACTGAGTCCCTCTGTCATACACAAGCATTTTATATGTATGTGTTTCATTTTATGCACTTAAATACATTTTTCTGATAAGGGGTCCGTATATTATACCAGACTGTCAAAGGGGTCCAAGGCACAAAAAAGGTCAAGAACCCCCTGACGGAGAGAATCCTGTAGGGACAGTAACAGCAGATTGCCTCATTACCTGCTCACTCTGTGGGGCCGGCATCTTGGGTGTAGAAACCAAATGGTCGCGGCTGTTCCATCGCAGCGGCTGCTGACGGCACTGTGGATGCCGAAGACGGTGTTGCGCACCCTGAGCGCAACGGGACGGGTAACGGCTTGGGGGCTTTTCTTGGCCTGGGCGGTCCACGGGTGCCTTGGTGCCCGGGACCTACCGGGCGCAGACGGGGTCGTCCAGGTCCTCGCTTCACGGGGACGGGTTGCGCGTGTCCTGGGCTAGCACCAGGGTCACTCGGCTGGCACGGGTCACCTGCAAGAAGCAAAGAGTTAACATCTTGTATTCTGCGAAGCCAAGCGTCCCTGGGAACACGGCACCAGCAGCGTGAAGCCACGATCTAACGTCGAAGTGAAGTTTGTGTACCGTGCATTGTGATACAATTATGTAATGTTAACCAAACAAAATGCACTTTTCAAATTAAGGTTTTAATTCAATTCCTCTTGTCTTCCTGATGATGAACATAAGATGTTCGAAACATGTAGAAGACAAGAGGAATTGAACTAAAGCATTAATTTGAAAAGTAAATTTTGTTGGTTAACATTACATGGCCGAAGTGAAGTTTTGTCAGTTCGCCGGAAACCCTCAGTTCACACGTACTGACCCCTTCCTTGTCCACCGTACTTCGTAAGCACAGTATTGTTTGGATATAATTACTGCCCACGCTTAAATCGTTACAGTTAACGAGCGATGACAGGTTTAAGAAAGTCAACCGACGATAACAACGCACTAAATTATACGTCGTCACAGCCACAGCCCGAAACGCTCGTCTCTCCACAACAAACGCTACATAAACAAGCAACGCATAATTGCCCCAGTTTCCTTTCACAGCCATCACTTCTTCGTACACAACAGGGACAGTCTCCTGTTCTCCAACCCTCTTACAACCCCCAAGCTGTCAATTTCTCTAACAGGGGAAAACAATCTGACACTCAGACATTATAACAAAACAGCCGGCAAATTAGAGGCAGTTTTAACGTATTTACGAGAACATCTGTTCTGCAATTCATCCCGGTAGAATGACCTCATCTGAAATAAAGCAACATAACTTTAACAGCAGGAAAAGCCGTGTACAATTACGTACTAGCGATACGGCAAACAATTTGATTTAATCATTTTCAGATGACTCTTCTGTTGTTCCACAAGTAACTAATACAGAGGGGAACGACATGCAGCCAGCGGGTGTGTAAAGATGTATAAATTATAATTTATCGGTGTCCTCTGTCCTATGGAGAAAGTTGGGATAGCTGTCGGTATTGTAACTAGGCGACGGGATGGACGACCGAGAAATCGGGCGCCCTTTGCATCAGGGTCAGAGGCTTTCATTTCCTCCAGCACCAAGACCAGACTGACTCTCGGCTTTTGGCGCAATGGGCACGGGGTACTTACGTTGCGGTCAAAAAGGGCCTCACTACATCTACAGTCGAGGTCAAGAATGTGGAGCTATACCTCCAATCCCCCATACGTCTTCACAGCGTGGTACTTCATTATATGTTATTTGTTAATTTCTGGCCTGTGAAGAATCCAGAAAATCTGACGGGTGGGCCTACCCTGTATGTTATGTGTCAAGGGCAGAGTATCTGTATTGCTCCGTCAGCCAATCCGCCATCGCTGTCGCCGTACCTAGCCCCCCTCCCCACCACCCCCTCCCATTCGCAAATTTCACTGGTCAAAAACTAACAAATGAACTGTAAGTACAAGGACTACTTAATCGGTTACCTTCACATGCGAGGTTAAATTTCATACAACGGGACTCGGCTGAGTATATGAGATGCAACGTAAGCCAGTTTTGCTGCAAATGGTACGGCAAACATTTCTTAGCGCTTGTTTTCTAGTTTATAGTTGAATATTACAGCTACAGGAGAACGAACGACAAGGCAGCAACAGCCAATCAGAAAACATAACCTGCACCAGCACGAATCAAGCTATATGACCTTCCAACAAAACGATCAGTATGTTCTATAAGCGTTCTATGCATGAAATGCCTGCAATAAACGTATAATGGTGCAGTCACGCCTGTCTTTCCGCATGCTTCATCTCTGAAACGTCTGGTATTGATGGAGGGACCTTTAGGGTAAAGGTTATCGAAAGAATTCAGTTTTGGTGTGTATCGACGTTAACAACTCCTGCTTTAAGACCTTTAAATCACAGTGGTCACTATACGTACCGTGTTATATTCAGTACATTTTGTCGATACTACGCATTTACTGGTTTCATATAATTCCGGATTAGACAGCTCTTAATTTCACCACATTAGCATTAGCCGGCTGGTGGGCGCAGGCAGAGTGTGGCCTAGTCTTATAGAAGACAGCTGGGTGTCATAAACGAGAAAACCAATTTTAAGTAGGTCAAAAAGGTAGCCTGAACAAATCACATAAAACACATCCATAAAATGCTTGCTGTCCAAACTTGTGTTCACCTTGCATCGCCCGTTAATGGCTCTAAAGATATCGTTAAACAAAACCAGTTTCTAAGCTCAAAAATTAGAAATAAAGTGAACTTCCTGTCACGACTACGAACACGAGAAGTCAGAACAATTCGAAACTAAAGACAGTGATTGCGGAGTTTGAAGCTGACCTTGACATTGGTTTGCGTTGGCGAAAGCCGACCGTCCTTTGCTTGCGACCAGCAACCGATGTATTCCAGTTAAAAAAAAAAAAGAAACACTGGGCTGAAGTGAGGTTGCATTTTGGGCGTGTAAGACAATACAGTTATTTTATGCAACGTACAATGCGGTTACAGCCGTACATAATTTGACTTTTTTTTTTACCATGGCGCAAAAGCATTAGTGGACCAGGGCCTCCTCACTGTCGAGGATTCACGATCACATTCAGACACACCACAATCGGTATGAATCCACTGGACGAGGAGTCGGACCGTCGAAGAGAAATCTACCTGACAACACACAACACTCACAACAGACAGACATCCATGCCCCCGGTGGGATTCAAACCCACAATCCCAGCAAGCAAGCGGCCACAGACCCACGCCTTAGACCGCGCGGCCACTGGGGTCGGCCACAATTTGATGTTAGGCTTGTTACAAACGAAACATCTAACAAATAGCGACCAATGGAAAGAAGGTCATGCTCTGACAGAGACTCATATTTTTTATAGTATCTCTGAAAGGATCTGCATGTTGTCCACCCGACCGTCGTCGCCATTGTTAAGGGACTCGACCCACACGGTGCAGGTCAACTGCATTTTCTTCAGTAAAGGACAAAATATTTCTGTTTGATGTTTGTGTGACCGTGCATCATTGATACAACAATATAAACAGCCAACTAGATGCAACAATGATAATTTTATTGATAATTTCAATCAGCTCAACCGGCGATGCTGCCTGCCAGCAGGCAGCATCGCCGGTGCATTATGCCACAAGCTGTAAACACAGTCTAGTGCTCCTGAGGATCGGCGAAACTATCGCCCGAAACATGTTGAGCTGATTGAAATTATCAATAAAATTATTATTGTTGCATCTAGTTGGCTGTTTATGTTATAGTATAATATTATCTGATTCGTATCCCTCCGAAGGTTGACTGCAGTAAATAGTACTTATTGCTTCACAAACTGCACTCAAGAACAAATTATGGACAAATTAAATTCCCCGAATGCTTGCTTACCACTCGGTTCAGATCCTGTCCTCACGTCTACTATCTAAAAAGGTAAAGATTAAAACAAAAGAACTGTAACTGTGTCTGCTGTTGGGTGTGAAACTGGGTCTGTCACACCGAGCAAAGAACACAGACTGGGAGTGTTGGAGAAGAATAGACTGGAGAAAAATAACAGGACCTATAAGGAAGAAAGGTCAGGAGGATGGCAACAATTACAACATGAGGAACTTCGCGATTGGCACTCCCCATCGAGCGACAAAATCACGGACAACTGAGTTAGGCAGGGGCACGCAACAAGCATGGGAGGGAACCGAAATGCATATACGATTTTGACGGAAAACCTGAAGCAAGAAGGCCGTATAGAATGTACAAGCGTAGATGGGAGAATATTAAAAAGAATCACATATAAAGAGAATATGAAGTTGTGGATTGGATTTATCTGGCTCAGGATACAGGGAATTGGCTAGTACTTGCCAACACTGTAGTGAACATTCCACTCTCATGATATTCGAAAAAATTAATTGACTAGCATAGAAAATATCTTCTCAAAAAAGTCTCTGCGGCATGGGATGGGGTTCCCACGTAACAAAATAGTCCTCGTTATAAACAAGAATTGGTTACAAACGTGTAGGGAAATTAAGATAAAGACACTATCTGAGTGTTACACCGTGTTGAACAGATAGTTAGCACTGTGCTTTATACGGCTAAAGATAACTGGCTTAAACAAAGAAGAGGAGACACCAAAGGAATAAGACACACAGTTCCATCAGAGGGCAGACTACTGGAAGCTGCAGAACTTCACATTTACTTCGTTTCGATCGGCAATGGCGTTTAGAAATCACACTGCCAAACGCACAAGTTCATCATTTTTCTTTTTCCTTTTTTTGTTTTGTTGTATAAGACGAGAGGGAAACCTACGAGAAAGGGGGAAAGCTAACTAATTTCGCTATAATGTCGACAGACGGGTCTCTGGAGACGACAGGAAACAAAATTAAGTAGCCTTAACAGAGTCGATTTAAGACAGGACGGACGCAATCTCGTGTGCAAAAAGTGAAAGCAGTCATCCGTGCCGTACAAGAAGCTTGAGGGAAATGGTCACCCTGGATTGCATTACACAATCTCGTACTATAAAATACAAGGAACACAATCACGTTTCTCGTTCACAGGAAGCTAAAGCCCTCAACTGTCCACGGCTTGGTAGCACAGATAGTGCTAGGGTTCGGGTCAGCTTCAAATGAAACGATACGCAGTAGGTTCTGAGAAACTCGCGTTATAGAAAATCGCGTAATAAAAATGGGTTCAGATCACAAAAACTCCGATCCGTCATCCAACCTTACATCTTTACACTGGCCGCAAAATTCGCTAACAGCCAACGCGAGTAGGCGGAAAGTTCGCGTTACGCAAACAGCGTTCACATATTCATCAGTCGGGTTAAAGCCAATTCGTTTTAACGAAATACACGTAATAGAAGAACTGACTGTACAGAGCATTTCGTACCTCTCTGTTTAGCAGACAAACATTTATTCGTCGTTTCGTTCGCCTGATGTCCGTGACACAGACAACTCACAGCTGGCACAGAGCTGTGACGCTGTCTGTGTGTTGTGAATTGACCAGCGAGTTGCGATTGGACCTCAGGTGCACGTAATGTGGTGAGTTGAGAGTTTATT
>Ga0136643_10016042_pt1 | contig 11257 bp, 8 predicted proteins | sample TergutLab28metaG_FD_96883 | JGI IMG/M metagenome (GOLD analysis project Ga0136643, IMG submission 96883) | Labiotermes labralis P1 segment gut microbial communities from Petit-Saut dam, French Guiana - Lab288 P1 (version 3) (version 3) | ecosystem: Host-associated > Arthropoda: Insects >... | reverse complement strand
CACGAACTTAACTTTACATTTATACTTTAAATGTATCATGTATTATGCTGGTTTATTATTTTGTTCCGTTTATTGTCAATAATCGTTACCTTCTATTCTGAGTTTCAAGCGGTCGTAATTCCGTAACCGTCCAAAATCGGACACATGTTTATATGAACTTTTTTGATAAAAAAACCTAAAAAATCGCCTCCTGCAGTAATGTCCACAAGTCGTGAAACACCCTGTATACAGGCTGACTGTTCAGTGGCTTGAGATAGTCTGGTTGCATAGTTTTTTTTTCATGATCGCTGTGTGCTGTTTGTCAACGAATGTTTACAAGTGGCGGAGACAGTCGGCTGATCCAAGTTTAAAAGTGAGGAACTGCATATAAAACGTCCTTTTTCTATAACTATTTTGTAAACAGTAACGTTTACGTAACACACACTGCACACTGTACATGGAGTTTTATTTCTTTATCTTCAACAACATTTGACCAACATATTTTTCTTTGTCGAAAAATGCAGTTAGCAGGTCACCTTCGGCACGCACACGAAACGCATGTAACTTTTTGTGCAAGGTGTTTGTTATTTACGACACATTTTTAAACCAACTTGAACATGTCAAGAAATCTTTTTAAGACCCCCAATATTAAATTTAATAAAAATTCGTTCAGAGGTTCTTCAGCTATTTGTTGTGTACTGGTAAACCGTCGGATCTTTTGCAGGTTTGCGAACGTCCCTAAAGGCTGTTTGCCAATCCCCGTGCATTAGAGCTACACCATGGGTTATAATGAGGGTATTAAGTTCATCTAGGCTCTAGATGGAAGTGCGCGGTCAGTTTCTTGCTTTTACGGCTGTCACATCGGGGAAGAGTGGTTAGGAGTCTGAGCGTGCGCAAGGGTGATTAAGACAAATAACCCTTCCATGTTGGGAATGGAACCCCATTCATTCAGGCCGTGATTAGTGAACTAAATAGCTGTTGCGGCTTGTCGAATTCTTTTACATTTAGATGATTAGATGTGGTGAATAGGGAGGTATACGGGTGTCTTATGACCTATTTATCGTATCATTATAATAACCAACAGCTACTTCAGACTTGTTCCGATTTAATGAATGTTGGTTTGTCCACCTTTTACTTCGCAGACCTGTGTTTCTTTAGCTCTTCAGAGTGTATCCATTCCGTTCGTTGGAACGTGTATTGTTTATTCTTAATTATTACATGTTAGCTCCACTTGCATCTAATTCGCAGTGAAAGTAAGTTCACACTAGAACAGACCATGAAGGCCCAGTAGGGGAATAGAGGTTTAGCTATACTCTTTCTTTAACCTCGACACTAGATGGAGTGTGTTTTAACTCCACGCCCCGGTCGCTTTACCCCGGGGAATGAGCCGGTGCCCGTTGTATAGGAAGCTGGGTGGGCCACAAGGACGCTCTGTACGGGTGCGGAAAATCTCGCCTTCACTGGGATTCGATCCTAGGACCGTACAGCCCCTAGCAAGTAGCTATACCGACTACGCTATCCCGGTCGACATATTTCGCAGTAATTTTATTTGAATTGTGTATATTTAATTCTTTTGTTTCTTTGGTTTATGGAAGTATGGTTCTTTTCTGCAACGAACTTCAAAACTTTTTTCTCCGCTGTCCCAGTTCTTCTTTCACTATGTTATAATAAAGTCAGATGCTTATTTTATAATAATTTAAGTCATAATTTTATAGCAGTTTAGAGATACAGGTGAGAAGATGCGGGGTTCGATCCCCGGTACGGACAAAACATTTTTCCTTTTTCCAAAACGCCTATACTGGCACTGGGGCCACCCAGCTTCATATTCAATGGCTTTCGGAGGCTTTTCGGCCGGAGCTTCAGGCTGACCACTCACTCATCTCCATTTAGTGCCGAGGTTTATATGTCTGCATGGCGTGTACCGGGATTGCTTCCTATTGTCCTTAACCTTTCAACAGTTTAACCGCGAGCTCTTGCTGCATTGTAAATACCTATAATAAGAGGGGACTGGAAGATGACGCCCATAGGCAGACTTGTCACGATCACGGCTGCCAAGAACACTGGGTACAGCTCTGCTGAAAACGCTAGGACGCACCGTCCCAGCACCAGCAGAGAAACTCCAAGGAACAGTACAGGACGACGTCCGATACTGGAACAAAGAGCAAAGCCTAGTATCATTAATTCTGCAGGATAATTAGCTAACATAACGGCCTAAGCGGAAAGTCACCTTTCGAACCCACAACATAGAATAGCGAAACCATATTCGTAGTAATGTACTCTTGGTTATGATGCGTGTGGACGAGCTACGAATTTTATTATTGTTGAGCAGTAACCGGTTATTATGTTGCTGCATATCTTCAGCGTTGTTGATGGATGCCTATTGCCACTGTAGTTAGTTTTTAAAGTGTTGCCGGCAATATGGAGCAACATCGCAGTACACGCTATTCCTTTTCCTGCCGTATATTGAACTGTCGTGCCGAGAGTGATGCAGGACTTCAGGCTTCTGTCTCGGTGTAAATAAGGTTTGCGCTCTTGTGGGATTTCACGCAGTGTAGATTGGTAGTTTCTTACCGAAGTGTCGAGACAACCTATCTGTCCCATCTAAAGGGTTGCACAAACTAAGTCCATTCCTCTTGGCCTGCTTGACAGCTGAAGATGGAACCGATAGGTTGTACCGAAATATCGGTAAGAAACTACCGTGAGTTGTTGCGCAAAATCCCACAAGAGCGTACATATCAAGAGTTATGCACTTTTTCCAAATGCTTCTATTTTTTAAATATTGCTGGTCATGACTGTGGGAGTTTTAGGGTTTATTGGCGCGATAATTAACTTTATTTTGAGCAGGAGACGTAAGTAAAGTAAGAGAAGGATGTGTTATTTTCTTGCCTTTTGTTTAAGGGTGATATAAGAACTGCAATTAGATGGTATGGTGGAATTATAATTAAATGATAAACGGGAACATTTCGGAAGGAAACAGTTGCGATCTTGTTTGAGGTACTATCCCGGAATTTGCCCTTTGGTACTGAGAAGTGCCTTTCCGTCCGGTCAGTCAGATAACATTATACTGAATTTTACAGAAGGCCTAGTGCTGTTTACTGTGGTTAGCATTGTGAAAATTCAAGGTCCACAAAAGGCCTGAGGTAATATTAAGTTCTCGTGAGGGATGTGTGCCTAATTTTACTAATCTTATAGGTGGCCGTCCGGTACACCGGACGGCCACCTACAGGTGTGATGATACCAGATGCTGTATAATACAATTTTGACCTCCTGATGATGAGCACATAGTGCTCGAAACATGTAGAGGCATATAATAAACTTATTATACAACAAGAATTTGTGCATTAAGTTGGTTAATTACTAAGATTATACTGAGGTGCGGGGACCGCGGTAGCACAGTGTTTAAGTTGCTGTGCTACAAATCGGAAGGTCGCTGGTTCGATTCCAGATGGCGTCATTGGAATTTTTCATTGACATCTTTCCGATCGCACTATGGCTCTGGGATCGACTCAGCCTCTAACAGAAATGAGTACCAGGAGCATTTCCTGGGGGTAAAGGTGACCGGTGCGTAAGGCTGACAACCTTACCACCATCCTGTGCCGTTGTCATGTAATCTGTGAACCTTAACTTCCTGGAACCTTCTGGGTCACGCCAGGCCTGTAGCGGGACTGCTTTTCCCCTTATACTGAGATGCACGGTCAGTAAAACATAAAAAAAATATAATTTCACTAGTTTTGAATAGGCTTGAATAGTATTTTGTTAGAGATTTTAAGACGTGTCACACACGTGCTTAATTAATCGAGTCGTAATGTCGACAAATGATTTTTGCAAAGACTGTATGCCAATGAACGTGTCAATATTAAAAAACAGCAGCCTGCATAGTACATTCTTTTCACTCACTGTCTGATTATATAAACCGGTGCTCTCAGTTTGTCACTTTTGTGAACTTTGTTTCGGTTTGTCCCGAAACATTCGCGAATCATCCTGTTATGAGTTGTTGCATAGATCTGTTGCACTCACGTGTCCCCGAGCTGACCGATGAATACTTCACCCAGAACTTCTCCCACCTTGCAGAAGAATAAAGTGTTTGGGATATGCAGCTCTTTACTGCAGACCCAGTCCTCCTGCGATGCTGCCGTCTGTGAGTACCACATCCGGTCATATTCCCAGCCATATTGGCAGCTCACTGTGGAAAAACACATTTTCTGTCTCTAAAACGGGAACTTTTCCTCATCTGCAGAAGAATAAGTGGTTGTTTCTTGGAATATATTACTGAAGATCAAGCCTCCTTGTCAGTATGCCCTGCATCCGTTCCGAACATCATTGTGATTTGATTCCATAAAACTCGAGTCGAAACGCATAATTTTGTAAGGCATTCACTATGGCTAAGTTAAACACTTTTTAGATTTTTATTTATTTCCAAAGTTTATGGATCTCGGAGCGAAATTTTCTACCCCCTCTCTTGATCAATTCTGCTGGGATTTGATCAATACCTGGTGATTTGTGTCTTTTTATCTTTTCAATAGCCATCTCAACCTCAAAGGCACTCGGCTGAGGCACTAGTGGCTCTGTTGTATGTATTTCTGTCTGCCTCACATCATTAACCCATGTACATTCAACAGTTGGAAGAAATGGTTCCTCCACCTAGCTAAAATACTGTGGGAGTCTGTAACCAAATCACCCTTCTCATTCTTTACTGTATTAGGTCTAGGCTGGTAACCCTTCTTAAAGAAATTTATGCCATTTACAAGTCTCTGTTATTTTTTACTTTAATGTTTCAAGTTCATCAATTTTAGATTTCAGATTTTCCCTCTTTGTGTTACTGAAGTGTCTGCTAGATTCACGTCTACCATTGCTGAGATGATCTAAATTGATTTGGTTTGGGCCCTGTAACCACTGCATTACAGCCTGCTTCCTTTGGCCTTAAAATCTTAAACATTCGTCATTAAACCATGGTTTATTCTGCTTCAGTTCGCGCAGACGTAGACTCTCTTTACCCGAGGTTTCGATATTCTCTTTAATGTTTTCCCAAGCCCAATTTATTTCCTCACTAGCGTTTAGGTTCCCCAAAGATGCAAAACAATTTTAGATCTTAATCTGATACAGTTTCCTAAACTTCAGCTAACTTAGCTCCTTAAATTAAATCTTTTCACATCAAACTTCTGTGCTGTCCGTCTTTCCCCAACTTTTGCAACCACCAGAAAGTGATCAGTATCACAGTCAGCTCACCTGCAACTTCGTAATCTAGTACACTCGACTGCCATCTCCTATCTATCAATATATGATCAATCTGTTTGTGAGTCTTCCCATCAGGAGAGGTCCAGATGTACTTATGCAAGTTTCGATGCAGGAACATCGTGCTTTTAACATGCAGACTTCTTGATGTGGTAAAGTTTACTATTCTAACACCATTATTATTGTTATCCTGATGTAGACTCTCATTCCAGACTGTGGGTTCAAAAATATCCTCTCTATCCCAAATTTGCATTAAAATCCCCTAATAGAATTTTCATCCTGCTGTTATCCCTCTTAAGATTTGTGTTATAATAACAGTGTTAATAATAATAATAATAATAATAATAATAATGAATATCTACTTACATGCTGGCTTAACAACATAGAAGCCACTAAACAGAGACAGCACAGAATAATAGTTTTATTGAAATACATGTTTTTTTTTGAACCTGAGTTCGAAATGTGCATTAAGGAGGCACAAGAAAACCAGAGGGATTGAAACTGAGACGGGCCCCTTCATGTGTTGGTCTGCGCTGATGGTGTTAATTTAATGGGTGACAACATTAATACTATTAAGAAACGCGGGTTTATTCGTTGCTTAGTTGCTAACATTGAGATTTATGTAAAAGTAAGTGTACCTACATGTTCTTGTCTGTTGGACAGAATGTAAGAGAAAATCACGATTTAAAGGTAACTAACAAATTCTTTAAAAATGCGGCAAATTTTAAATACTTGGTAACGACCCTAACAAATAAAAAATGCATGCGTGAAGAAATAACAATCAGATTAATTTGAGAATTGTCTACTACCACTTGGTCGAGAAACTTTAAATTTTCCCGGAATGACCTTATTTATGAAAAATACAAAACATTGCAATAATTTAATATACATTTTCTTCATAATTGCCCCCTTGTGCAACTATACACTTCTGCCAGACAGTGTAGATGTTCGAAACGTTTCTGGAAGCCATTTTGTGAAAGCCTTTTCATCTCTTCCGTCGCATTCTTAGTTATGTCGGTAGCATTACAAAAGCGCTCTCCTTTCAGTGCTGCTTCTAGTCCAGAAAACAGGTAAAATCAGCTGAAGCCAGTCAGTGGGGGATTGTTCTTTACTAAGAAATCCTTGACGAAAACCGACTGGTTTGCTGGAGCATTGTCGTGAAGAGCAACCAACTGTTGGTTCTCCATATTTCGGGGCGTTTCCTTCTGACCGCATCCCTAAGGCGACGAAGGATGTCAATGTACATTTATTTATTTACAGTTTTGCCTTCGGGGATAAACACATAATTATACCAGCGAATTCCGGGAACGTTTCGAATCTATGTATTTTCACAAAGATGTATAATTATGCCTGTTGTTCTATGTGGGCGTGAAAATGTGTCTTGCACTTTAAGGAAAGGACATTGGCTGACGGTGTTAGAGAAGTATGTGCTGAAGAAAGTACTTGGGCCCATGGGAGAGGAAGTTTACAGGGACTGTAGAAAATTGCGTGATGATGAACTTCATGCTTTATATTTCTCACGAAATATTTTTAGAGCGGTCAAATGGGGAGGAAGATATGGGCAAGGCATGTGGCATATATGGAGGAGAATAGAAGAAACGTAAGGGATTTTGTTGGGTAAACTTGAAGAAGGAAATACCTTGGAAGGCCTAGGCTTATCTTGGTGGATGGTATTAAAACGAACTTACAGAAATAGTATGGGAAGGGGTGGACTGGATTAATATGGCCCAGGATAGCGACAACTTGCGAGCTGTTGTGACCACGGTAATGAACCTGCGGGTTACATAAAATGCAAGAATATCTTGACTAGTTAAGGAGGTGTTAGGCACTGAAGAAGGGCTCTGGCCCATGGAGTTAATTAATTAATAACAAATAACAATGATGACGACGACGAAGATGGCCCAATGATAATAATTACAATGATAATATTAACAGTTTTGTGATGACGACAAAAGCGATTACGAAGGTGAAGATGATTTTGTTAATAATAATAATAGTAATAATAATAATTCAACACTAGAACTAACGATGTAAACACCATGAATAATAGCAACAGAATAGATGCAACACTGTATTCCCTAGGGACATATTTTGTCTCAGGAATATAAGTATTAATACCCTGCATAAAGGAGGTGGTGATGATGAGGATGATGATTATGATGATGATAATAATAATAATAATAAATATAGAGTTATGGTGTTGATACAAATTATATTCTATACCCGTACAAGTTACACTCAGTTCTTTGCTGTCTCCAGTAAGTTGAAAGGGCTTCTATGACTACTTGTGATCAGTCAACCGTTAGCTCACCGGTTATGTTGTAGTCAGTGTTCCTTGCCTCCACCAGTGTTCTTACATCGACAGGGACAGTGAAATTATACATGCTGCATCTACTGAATGTGTCCATATTGTCTTCATTCTTTATCCTGTAATTTTAAATTTACCTGCAAGTTTAAAATTTATAACAAAAAACGTTTCTTTCAAACGTTATTATAATTATGGTAACATACCAGTAACAGTAAGAAGACACGTTAGTTCTAAATGTAGTATCAAAAAATGAGAATTAAACTTAAAAAATATATATAGCTTTTGTTAGAAATCTAAAAATCAATGATTAATTGAGAGAGCCAACCAATTCGGAAGGAAACACCCAGATAGGTCAGTCGAGAAATGCAGCATGCACAGCAATAGTAACACATGCACACCCCTTTGCCTGAAAAGAAAGCTTTCTACCTTGGTATTGTAAGTTCTTTCCATTCTGATGATGTAAAATTAGTTGTATTTCTTCCCGGTACGTGGCACCAGTGATCAGGCGACGTAAGTGCCAACACGATATTTAAGGCTGGCATGGCAACTAGCATCATAAGGGCCATGTTATACAAATAGTTGAATCTGGACTGAAATTTTCCTTCTGTTCCGACATGGTCCATCAAATCGTTAAACAAGTCTCCGTCAACTTTGTCGTGTTCAGTTTCCGCACGTTCCATCTCGGCATGTGGAAAAGTTCCTTTCTTGTTCTTTTGTTGATTTTATTCGGAGAAACATAAAGCAGATTATCGTACGGTTGAATGCAATATAACATCGGAGGTTAAAAGTCTTGCATGCTTAATACTGTAGCCAATGAACAAATGCAATATGATGTCTCACACACTGACTTATACGGCCACTGGGACACAGATGTGTGGGGCATACATGTGCGTATTTCCGTACACTTTTTTCATGAATATGACATCATGTTTTATCTGTGAAACAAATATATATACTGTATGTATGTGTGTGTGTGTAGGTCGAGCAGGGAAAACATGAGGTCACATTCTTGAAAACTGTATGAAAATACATACATAATCCCTACAAATTTGTGTTCCATTGGCGATATAATATATATACATAATACAATGCATAATATATATAATATACAGAACATAATTGATATAATTAATAATAAAAATATATAATGTATATACATGTACGTAATACATATAATGCACTTAACATTTTATATATATACATAGACGTACGTATGTATTTTAACAGGTATTTCTGTCCCGAGATACCTCTGTATGGAACAGCATATTGAGACTACTACAGAACATTACTCCTTAAGATTTATTGTTTTTGCCTAGCTGGCTTAGTACCCGATGTGTTTATGAACAGTTTCTTGTCCTCACCTCAAGCCGAAAGGCAGTGTTTATAAAATTACTTCATACAACATAATATTTTTATAGGGCTCCTTAACAACGTTGCTTAAAATGTAAGGCGTAAAATGGGGTTGGCGAGATGGAGAGGTGATGTTGGCTGAATTGTGGGTGTGGATTGGGAGGGAAATTGCCTATATCTTACACGATAAGTGTATGTCGACATTGAGATGCGATATCACAAGTATTTTCGGGTAAATATTTCTTACGCGGAAGGTGTAACCCTAAAACTTCTGAAGACATATCCGATATTTTATTAGTAATAAACTTCTCGGTCGGAGATTGGACAGGCTGAAAATGTAATATTACAGTATTACAGTCTTTACAAGTTGCACCCCGTTGTGCTTTAGTAAGAAGTAAGTACAATAAGTGCATTCGCTTTTTAGTCGCCATGATTATGTTTTTATTGAAACATAACAACTTGCTACATGTTTCGACCCTTTCCGGTTATTTTTAGGGAAATTCAGTTATCAGAATTAAATATATAAACAATTCAGTGCCACACTGCATTGGAATCCTAATATTCTTATTCGTGTATGTAGGCACTGTGAAGGGCACTGCTGTGAACTTCGTCATGCCGCAATTGAATGTGGCGATTTTCAGACAGCTGTTTTGACGAATCGACTTGAATATAAGACACAAAAAAGAAATATCAGTAGTAAAATATCATTTAATTAAGCCTTTTATACAAACTACGGCTCCTGAATGGTCTTTCTGGCTTGAAGTACATTCCTGTAATTTTGAACGGCATTTGACCATAACTGTGGAGCAGTAAAATATGCTATCGGAGCCAACAAATGCATACAAGCGTATAAAAGTATACCATATTGTAGACACAGTATTCATGCTACATGTTTCGGCTACTCTAGTGGCCATTCTCAGAGAGGTGTCTTGTAAAGAGTGGATATATCGAGATATTACAAACGTTTGTGAAACAATGCACAGATATGTTGGGCATTAATCAGTTTCAGGTAATCAATGACCGTGCAATGGGCAATTGTATGTGGTAAAGAAACCAGCAAACGCAACAATGCATAGATCTATGCACACTATGCATTGGTTCACAGACTTATGTAATATTTAGTTATATCCATCCTTTGTAATGCACCCTCCCCCTGAAAATGGCCACATGAGTGGCCGAAATATGTTGGAGGAATACTACGTTTATAATATAATATTCTATTATATATTTATGTGCATTTTTTCGTTACGATATCTAATTTCTCAATGCAGGTCATGGATTATTTAAAATTGCAACAGTCTTTTATCAATGGCTCAAATTTCGACTCTGGAGTGGATTTCTTCCCTTAGCGTGCCACAGAAGCTTGCAATGATATTCAGAACACAGCTATAAGTGACGTACTGCAACGCTGGAGGCACGTTGTATGCCTTTGTGCAGTTACGGTGAATTTCCGAAAAAGATTGCAGGAATGTAATGATCGCATACCAGGCTGACCAATTACAAGATATAATTTTCAATAAGTAAAAGAAGAATAATGCTGATAATCCGTAGTTTTTGTGTTGATTATATTCAACCCAGTTCATCGAAAGGGCAACCTCAACTCGTCACATATTAATGTTGCACGCTATGTAAAATATATGTCTAGATCTCATTAATATTGGTAGAATCGTGCAGCGATTTGATTCCAAACGATTTGTCATTCATGTGTTGGATTTGCACAGAACCAAGCACTTCTTTTCTTACCTTTTCTCATATGTAACGCGTTCTGCAGTGTAGTATATGCGGTGCTAGTGTAATTTATTTTGTTGTTATTTATTGTACGTTAAGATTACAGTGTACTTGATATTATCTCTGTGTAGTGCAGTTTGTTCTCGACTTCGCCATAGTGTGTTGTAGGTCCACACTGTTGTGTTTGTAATGGTTCTGTTACGAACTATATCCGCAGAGTTTTCGCTGTTTTACTTTATGCCTATTGGATGTAGGTAACTTTACTATAAGTTGCATTGATACCAAATACTTAAATTTTTCCGCTGTGACTCTAGGCGTGTTGATGTTTTAAGTATAGGTTATTGAACTCTAGTGAGTACAACTTCAAATCTGTTGTATGTACCTATTAGTATTATCATAATTTACAAATGAATTTTACCAACAGCATATTTACCTCTTAGTGAAAATCACCTGTTAGTTTTAGCTTTTCTTTTTTTATCCAAAGAATTTTGCTAAGAAATCACACGTGGATATCTGCACTCTTCATATTCAAAGTCGATGTGCTATGTGGCGTCTTCTTACAATTTGAAGAACAGAATATTACGTACATACATACGTGCATACATACATACATAATACATATGTACATACATGCATACGTACATGCATACATACATGCAT
>Ga0136643_10016038_pt1 | contig 11258 bp, 4 predicted proteins | sample TergutLab28metaG_FD_96883 | JGI IMG/M metagenome (GOLD analysis project Ga0136643, IMG submission 96883) | Labiotermes labralis P1 segment gut microbial communities from Petit-Saut dam, French Guiana - Lab288 P1 (version 3) (version 3) | ecosystem: Host-associated > Arthropoda: Insects >... | reverse complement strand
TACTTGAATGAAAAAAGTAGCGGCTCCAGGTCTAGAAAACAGAGATTAACGGCTGTGGGGACCCGTTGCGCTGACCACGTGACACCCCTCTATCCGCAAAAGTTGGCACTAACTTGGCCGACCAGCGGCGGCCGCTCTGTCGGTATAGTTCGCGTGCGGACTAAGGCCACGGAGTTTAGATTTAAGTGATCGCTGTTACCACGGCATGGGGCGACCTAATGTTGCGGAAGGAGGAACGGCCTCCACATATGGAGGGTAGTTGTGAATGTACCGGATAAGCAGTTGCGAACAGCCGACAAGGGGTGATTTTCCAGCTTGTGAGTAGGACGAAGTGCTAACAACGACTTTTCATAAAAACTGGCCTTGTTACGGAATGGATGCAGGTGTCTCGGGCCTGGACGTGATAGTTTGGTACGACCTTAGCAATGGACAAGGGAAGTGAGATTTGATACATGAATGTAAGAAGCCTGTATGGGTCAAGTTCACTTATCCAGCTACAACTGTAAATTTAGGTTGGGTAAAATTTGTACGATGAACTGTAGCAGATTGGATATAAGGTTATATCCGTCCGTTTGAACGTAGTTCAATAGAGATGATGAACCTGGTCACGATAAAACCAAGCAATCCAAGAGTCGCAGTGGAGGCTACTCACCTCTTTAGGTAATTTTCTCACTTTGATATTGCACCCAACTGTAGAAATTAATCATTCTGTATTGCAGAAACATAAGGACTGTCGTCCAAATAATTACAATCCCTTCCACCTTTTGATGTACAGAATTATATTTATTATATACTGGATTTGCGGCTAAATATCCTCCATATCCAAGCCAAGAATTCAAAAGATTGAATTTAAAATACGAGTACAAATATTCCTTTCCATATACATGTAACTTGCAACACCCACTTGGACTTGGTCTTCTGTTGTTTGTACAAAAAACTGGTTTCTCAGCCGCAGAATTTCCTGCGCCAAGTTTCAGCATGAAATAATTAAATTAGCATTAAAACGCGCTTATTACCCAGTTATAAACAGGCTGAGTACCTCCGTGGAGCAGAGTTCTTGGGAAGATAATATTTAACAGAGTGACCTAAAACACAGTAAGTAACAGGGGAATCAGAAAATTGCCTAAGAAATCTTCATAATTGCCATGTTTCGTTTGATGTATGAATTATGGAGGAAAGGACCAAGTTTTAGTTTCTCGCTGCTGTGACTGTAAACAGTGTTGCTTTGTTGGATGTAAACAGTGTCTGCTAGAAATTGCTAATATTGTAGAGGATTGTGTTGAATCCAACTTCCGGTTGAATTCTACATAGGAAATGGGAGTAGATTCTGCCTCAGAAGTAGAATCTACCCTGAAAATGGACCTAACATATTCGTCCAAAGTGGGTAAATTTGTACCAGATTAAATGACATCACGTAACAGAACGTTCTGTAATTTCTTTACATCGACAAAATAACTTAAATTTTATGGTGTTGAATGCTATTATTAGTACGAGTAATTAAAGAGTAATTGGATAGCATTAAGAACAGGATCACCCACCAGCGCCTGGGAGGTGGGGATGCTGAGGATACCCAGAAAACGTCAATCCTGTTAGTTGATAATTCGGCCCGAGGATGAGAGTTTGGTGTATGCAGTATTCTTATTAGCAGAGGAAATTTCAGAAAAGCCACGGTTTACAACCAGAGCGCAGAACGTTTTACGTTCTTTTATGTCTTAGTGAACATTAGGCGAAGATAATACGAGAAAGGAACTGCTGCACGTTAGGACAGAAAGACAGGCTCTTACGACTGTGTCTCGGTGACTTTCCATGAGCAGTCTTCTTGAATAGCGAACGCATTGATGGCCATGTCGTTACCCCCACAACGCTTCGATCAACGGTTCACATCCCGCTCGACACTTTGAAGTACGTCTCCTTGTATCCTGCGTCAGTGCATAAAGGCCTTTCGTCAGACCGATACTGCCGTCTGATAGTTCCAAGATTATGTCTCTGAACATGACTCAGAAAGCGAAATGCAAGGTACTCTCCAGCGGTTCTCATAAAGATATGTCTTATCCAACATGATGACGTGACGAGTGGTTATGTGCACCTACGTTTCAGTCGATCTTACTCTCTCCTTCGTCAGGCCATCAGAGCACAGTACTTGGATAAGCCTGAAGATGGAGGCAGAAATCTCCTCCAAAACACTGGTATGTTTGTAATAAATTTTATTTGCATAAATTTAGTAAAAATAATTTTTCTTGTTTCTTCTTGTTCTGTTGGCGCATCAGCCCCATTGGGCCAGGGCCCCCTTTATTCACGAGGTTCCTAGATCACACAAAAGTACAAATAATTAGGTTGTCAAAATATCAAACATGGCACCTTCAAGCACTGTACTCCACTGGTGTACGCCTATCCAAACTTGTTTACTAACGGGGAATTAACCCTGCTAGATTCGAATTTCTCACAGCGGTACTCTTAAAATTAGCAATATGGCAGGCCTCTTGGAGTGCTTGAAACATATCGGGAACTACTTAACCAAAGAAAAGACATCACGTCCCAGGAGACTTGAAACTTCAGGTAATTCAGAGGCTAACTGCTTATTGACATTTGTAACATATGGATAAATATAATATTGAATCGTCCCGGATATACTTAATTAAATGGTTCGATGCAGTAGGCCTTCATGCGCTGTTTATTTGAAGAACAAGAAAGGTGGTTTGGAGTTGGGTCTGTGTGCACGTTTTATTTTCGAAAGAGCTACACAAATTTCATCGGCTGTTGATATTTAGCCTTAATTTTTCGTGTGCTTCCCTCAAATAAAGTCTCTTCTTTGCGTGAAGCTTATACAGAGCCTAAAAAAGGCTGACGTCCATGACACAAAATATAAGCATCATAAATCACATTTCAAACATTATACAAATTTTCGAGTATTTAAATAAACTCGAAAGAAAGTACTTTCTGGCCTTGTGTACTGTGTTGTATCGTGTGTGATCAGATCTGCATAACAGCTGTTTCTACAACAGACATCAAGGTCTGTGACACATGAAAAGTGGCAAGGCTTTGAACGGGAGTGCGTGAGGAGTTTAGACTGCTGACTAGTGACCGAGAAATCGGGGAGGGGAGGGAAATTCCGCTCTGCGAAGTACACTGAAACATTCTGATGTGTATCCAGCCTCGTATTCAATAGGTAAAGTGGAACCTCTCCTCGGGAGTAAAGCGGCACGAGTGTGACGCTAACAACTTATCTCCACCTGATGCCGGACTTAAAAATTAACTGGCGGGCTAGTATGCCTTAGCCCACGCCTGTGTCTTCGTGACATGCGCAGAGACAATTCTACGTTTATTTTACCTGTTTAAATTAAATGTGTTAATAGTCTCCGTGTAGCCGATAGCCGGTTTGTGACGTAATTCCGTTCGATTTTCGTCCAGCCTTCTAATATCCTGAGCTAGATGATTGTGGTTTGCCCTCAGTCACCCCAAGAGATTGTTTGGAATCTGACTTAATAGGCCACGACCATTTCCAACTTTTTCTCAGTTATTTTTCATACACAACGGACATAGCAATATACGCTATATGATACCAAAGAAGTTGATAAAATATTGGTAATGAGATTACATGAACTGCATAGAATACGAGCAATACGTGTTTTAGATTGAGTGATAATGTGTTTAGTAATGACACGTCGAAGAAGAATGGTATAAAGTAGTCGAGGTGTATTTGAAGACATTTTCGTGCAGACACAATAAAAACATGAAAGCATGACGGGCGTCAGTTATTCGGGCTGACATTTTAAAGTAGACGTACGAAAGCGAATAATGAGTACTGAGCACTAAACCTCTGGTTACCTTGCTTGAAGACATACAGGCTTCATGGAAAGTGTGGGCTTGACAATAGCTTCATTTGTAAAGTATTTATCAACACTTTCTTTTATTTGTGAAGATAGAATATTTATTCTCTCTTTATTAAGCACGCATTAAGAATGAGTTATCAATGAAAACTGCTAACTGCTCATACACCGCATAGCGCACAACTCGCTGGATACTGGAGGGAACATGTTAGATAATCAAATTGTCAAGTGGCTTTGGCGCCATCCCGCCTATTCTCAATAATTATAAAACCATGCATCCAAAAGCATATTGCGTGCCGCTAGAAAATCCGCCTCTCATATCGAATGTCTGACAAAATTACTGTGGAATTTACGTGGGATTTCCCAGTCCTTATAAACGAGCAACGGATGGCTACGTAGAGTCTTAACTAATTTGTAGTAGAAGGATAATGGATAATCCTGCTCCCTAGACATACGTCTAGGGAGCAGGATGATGAGGGTTTACTAACGGTATTACAACTGGTTATATTCGGCTACATGTTTCGTCCGTTACCCGGCCATCATCAGGCCAACAAGGAATTATGTTAATTGAGGTACATTAATTAGCTTTTTCCAATGGGATCCCATTGCTTGCTTAAAAACCTTTAAGGTTATGAGGCCTTGCCGGTAGCGTGCACACACAGAGCAAGATGTCAGCGTGTGCTTAATATATGTTGAACTGCTTTCAGTTTTCAATGGGATCCCGGATATTTTGGGTGCTTTACGAGAATTTCTGTCCAATATTTTGTACGTGTGAGCCGATTAGGTTACAAACTTAGTGTGTAAGACGATCAGTCCGGTGACTATCTACATAGTGAAGAAGTCTTCTTCTTCCAACAAAAACTGTAAAGGAACACAAATATATTTGCCTTTATTGAAGCCAAGTATTAATTGCCTCCCTCAAAGCTATTAGTCACTGATCCTTCTTAGGAATTATACAAAGTTATACAGAGCTCAACTCCTTCTTAACCTCGACACTGCATGACTGTGTTTCATGTTCATGACGTGGCAAGTTTAACCGGGCGCGAGTACCACTGGTTCCAAACGAATAGGAAGCTGTATAGGGCCGTGTCCTAGTAGTTTTGGAGAAGAAATAAACGTTTCATCTGCCAGGAGTCGAACTACAAACCATAGGTTATCGAGCTTGTAGCCTAGTCACTACACCGAAAACCATTTCCAGGCTCTAACAAGGATCATAATAAATTTATTGAATCAGTTAATCAAATATATTTTAATCTCTTGTCCAACGATTGAGGTGCTCATGGCGGTGCAGGTAGAGATTCAAGTCTTCTGAGATATTATGCCGTTTCGACTGATACATAATTGCAGACCTTTCGGAGGAATGTATTGACCCATTCTGAAGTGTCTAAATTTCAGATTCCTTAGCGCTCTCAATGGCGAATTTTTCCTGCATATTTTCGACGAGTACAGAATTATACGCTAGTATGGTCGGGTCTGCATCGCGTAAAGTTAGATATATTGTGAAAGGGGGTGAAATAAAACGCCACCGGCACATCAGAAATGGTCATTCGGATAATTCGGCAATATTACGGCGCATCTTCGACTGCAAATTTTCAGTCAAATCCAAAACATCAAAATTCTTTCCTTCAAACACAGTTACCTGGATAATATCTTCAGAGAAGCAATTAGGTAAAAGCTTTATGCCTATTATTGTTTAACTGCTAAGTTGGAAATAAAACACTCATTAGAAAAGTCGGTAACTGCTTATTAGTCGAAACGGCGTAACATCCTAGAACACATGAATCGTAGTAAATATTCAGCTGCTTAGGAACTGTGGAAGTCTTTATCTACCATGCAATCACTGGGACGTTTTGTTTAAACTGTATACTGTAGAATGGATCTTCATACTAATTCTAAGCCTCAAAAAGATCCAGATCTATACCAATAATTGTCCAACGAGATGCAACACAAAGCAGAGTACAATTCTGCGAGTCCGCTCAACATGTTTCGGGTGTCAAACACATCCGTCATCAGGAGTATACCAAACCGTACCGGAGGCTGTTGTTGAAATTTTGTGTACTCCTGATGATGGGTGTGATGACACCCGAAACATGCAGTGTGAACTTGTAGAATAATAAATAGACTGCTTAGTGTTGCATCTCGTTGGTCAGTTATTGATATAGATCAACGATGCACGGAACCATGAACATGAAATCCTGATTTTTATTTTATAAAATAGCTAGATCAAATTTGAAAGTTATCTCACTCTGAACTTTCTTTGTTGCATAGAATAACTAATGAACTACTGATGTACCGTCACAGCACACTTTACTGGCACATTATCTTTTTTGTAAAAAATAACTAAGTAGCCCATAACCTAACGGACTTCACACTTTAGCGGTAATGTGTACATCAAGAAGTAGATTATTTTAAAATGCCATTAATTGATTCCTTTTTGTTATACTGACACAGACTAGTATTTTTCTCTCTTTTACTTGTTCTAATGCAGTGAATTGTACAGCAGAACGTCCCACTACGTCACTGCTTCCTGATGGGTATAAGTACGATTATGATCCAGCGAAAATCCGTTTATTGTGTTCATATATATATATATATATATCTTTCATAGTACAGCTGTTTAATACAGTGACGTCTGTATGACTTTTCGCATGATAAAAGTATACTGTCTGATGTATAGTAACAAAATAATCACTTTTTTAGCCAAATATTTCAAGTTGTGTAAAGACACTGATATGGATGAGACAGAACCCTGTAATATTCTGGTTTCAGTGCAAGTATAAATTAAACATAATTGTGTAAATGGACTTATCATTTGAAATCTGGTTTAAGACGTCATTAGGTCTGACCTGACGCAAGTAGGTACAAAACATTTCCCTTCACGAAAACGCTGGTGAAGCCTTTTTATCCTGTGGCAGCAACAGATTCTTTGAGCAGGCTGATAACTGACAGAATAAATGTAGGTCTGTTTGAAAGTAAAAAAAAAAAAACGGTTTTTAAACAAAACCTGTTAGTCCCAGTAGAACGGTTTTTACTTTTACGTCTGTGTTGTGCAGGATGAGGGTATTAGAGTAGGCTTTCGAAACGTTTTGAATTTCTGAAGAAAAATTAGACCTTGTTCAACAGGAAATATGTGCATGTTACATTTGTGTTCAAAGTGCAGTTGTCAGTAAATTGACAAATATCTAATAAATATCAGTTGTCAATAAATTGACAAATGTCCAGCAAACACTCTTTAGCTGAGGGCAGGCTTGTTAATTATCTTTTATTACTCTTATCATGTATGTGTTACGTATTTGGTTCAGCTATTTAAACTAACATAAGTCGACAGGCTTCTGTGTCTTTCGATTGACAGACTTAGAGATGAGGTCAGTTTTCAGGCAGGCACTAGACTACAGGTCAGTAAAGTAGTTAGGTTGTCAGTCAGTCAGTCGGTCATTCAGTCTGTTTGTACGTTGTGGGCTTGTTGAAGAAAGCAGTAAAAGACTTTAAATGCACACCGTAGAATCACGAGTGACATGCTAATGAAAGGGTCTGGTCTGCCTCTCATGTGCTGGGACTTCGTTAAGTGAATCCACATACTAAAGAAGGAAAGAGTAAACTGCCAGAAGTCAAAGTGATAACAGTCTGATTGTGGCAATAGCAATAGACTCTCCAGGGCATAGTGTGCAGCGAACGTGACAAGGACGTGTGACAGTGGGAACGTGGACTGAGCAAATATGAGTGTATTGGCCACTTTGGAACAACAACAGGTAGATGTGTGTTAAAACCTGAGTCAAGGGGAAACAGAAAGGAGGTGGAAGAGGACAGACTGAGTACGACTGATTTTATAGAGTGAGATAATTTGTTAACTATGTGTAAAATACAGGCAAAACTGTAATTTTAATCTCTATAGTAAAACCAACTACATGCACAAGTGTTTCAAATTTATTTTATTTGGAGTAACAATCTACAGGTTTCGGAGGTATTTCCGTCCATTATCAGGAGTTCAAGACTGTACACAAACAGATACTGCTGTCTGCTTGCTAGCAAGCAGAGAGCAGTATCTGTTTGACATATGCCTGTTGCTGTATGTACAGTCTTGAATGGACAGAAAGACCGTCCGAAACCTGTAGAGTGTTACTCCAAATAAAATAAATTTGAAACATTGGTGCGTCTAGTTGGTCTTACTATAGAAATATATTACGATGCACGGCCCTGTGAACGTCATATTTGTAGTTTTAATCTTGCCTGAACTAATTTACAGTGGTCGAATTAAGGAAGATGGAAGCAGGCACGACGGAAAGGAGAGATGCGTAGGGAATTATTGTAGAAGAGCTTGAGGGTGTGTGACCGCGCTGATATTGAGTAGTAGTTTGGAAAAAAATATTAGAGTGGACCTTAAATAAAACTTTGCTACATTATGGAGTGTATCTGTTTGGTTGAGTATAAGGACTTCTGCCAAGCTTTTGTGAAAACAATACTGAACTTTTGGTTTCCATATGAGTCAATAAATTCTTGAGTAACAGGGTCACTCTTGGCTTCGAAACTGAATTCTGTTATACGGGGCTCTGTAGGTTTTCAGACATATAATGAATATTAGCATATACGTCAGCACTACTTATATATTAAAACATAGGCTACATGTTTCGACCCAACATTAGGTCATCCTCAGGCCTGCGGTAGACAAGTCATAGGTGCTGTGTGTATATTGGGATCCCAATATGTTTGACAGTCGTAAGAATACATAAAATCTGGTAAGTATCTATTTTTGGCTGGATAAAATGCGTAACTTATATTTATGATTGAAATGTTCAAAACGTGGGTTGGTATTTACAATTGTAAAATTGCAACTTGTCTACCGCAGGCCTGAGGATGACTTAATGATGGGTCGAAACATGTAGACTCTGTTTTAGTAGATAAGTAGTGCTGACGTATATAATTGTATTCATTATATGTACATTCTAGCACGTCGTGATGTCTTCTTTCAAGTTTCAGAGACATGTAATCGAGGTTCCCTCCTTTCTGGGATGTGACTCTGCACGAATACGGAAGTGATTTTCGAAGTAGCTTTGTATTCCTGTAAAATTTTCACTTCTAATAATAGATTTTCATAGGTTTATTCGTGGCCTAGAGGTAAATATTTGGATGTTCAATAAAGTTACGCCATATCCGCTAACTTCATGTACTTTCACGTTTATTACAGGCATAAATCAATCATTTTATGTCGCTGTGTACTGTGAGATACTGAAGTTTAAATTGAATAAATGTTCAGTGTTAAATTAAGAGCCTCTCGTACTGCGTCTCACTTTATATGTGATATGTTATTAGCGTTTAAAGTTCAACTTGGGCTTCATGTTAAGAAAAACTATCATTTTCTTTGTTTTTAACATTCATTGAAGTAATATCAATACACGAGTCAGACAAACTTTAAACGTGAAGGACCCATAACGCTTTCCTGACGTAAGGGCCAGAAGTTCAGGTCTTTCTGATCAAATTTTAGGCCGCACGTTTCAAGGAATACAAGACGAATGGGACATGTAGGACCCACCACAAACAGAACAATTGTTTATAAGATTTTAGCCGAGAGATTATAAAGTGGTAGGGCTCTTACGATGCTGGGGAATAATATTAAACTTAATCTTAAAGAAATAGCTTATGAGGGTGCAAAGTGATTTCGTCTAGCTCTGGATATGGTCTAACGACAGTCTCTTGTTGGGAGAGAAATGGAGGTTAGACACTAAAAAGGGTTAATTTCTTGATCATTTTTAGTTTAATGGGACTTGGATAAATATAAAATTGCCCCAAAATCTGTATGTCAAATTGCCTTTTGCTTATAAAGCAATAATTAATGACAATCTAGAGGTAAACATGTGAAATTAAGTGTATAGTGGATCACGTATACTTGTATACTAGTTACAAAGCATGGACAAGAATAAGTGTTTGTTGAGAATGGTCAGGTAGTTAGCTTTGAAAATCCTGGGGCACATACAAAGTATGAAAACTAAATGACCAAAAAAGGCTGGGTAATTTGAGAGTAACTTTACTTATATTTCTCTAAAAGTGGTAACATTTGAAGAAAACACGCGTCACGAAGTCACCAGGGCACATCTAGTCGGGAGACGTGCAGTGCGCCTGAAGGCAGATTCGGGTAATCTTAACAATAAAAATTTTAATACTTATTTTATTTACGAAATATAGATATTTGTTTTCCCGAAATAAAATATGAATACAGTATATTTACGTTTTACGACTCAGTAGACATTTGAAAATAGTGGCTAACTTTAGTGAAGGAAGTAAATACTTTTCACATATAATTAAGAGTGAAGTTTATAGATTACTATACGTACGTGATGCCGAAGCTAGTGGCCGTGCGTGGATTTGTGGCCTCTCGCTTACTGGGATTGTGGGTTCTAATCCCGCCGGTTGCGTGGAAGTCTCTGTATTGTGATTGTTGTATGTTGTCAAGTAGAGGTCTCTGCGTCGGGCTGATCACTCGTCCAGAGGAGTCCTACTAAGTGTGGTGTGTCCGAGTGTAATCGTGAATCCTGGACAATGAATAGGCCTTAGCCCACTAGGGCTGTTGCGCCATGCTAGAAAAATACGTGTGTGATAAGTTGAAAAATTAAGTCTCCTAATACTCTCTGCTTAAATCTCAGATCCATGACGCTCGCTTCTCTGAGTAATACCATTCCGATAAACAAAAGTCCATTAAAGTGAAAAATTATCGAACCACTTCCTCTTTCATGTGGGACCGGTAGCTCAGTCGGTATAGCGACTGACTACAAGCTGGACGGTCCGGGATCGAATCCAAGTGGGGATGAGATTTTCCGCCCGTCCAGACCGGCCCTGGGGCCCACCCAGCCTCCTGTAAAACAGGTACCGGGTCTTTCCCGGGGGTAAGTGCGGCCGGGGCGTGCTGCTGACCACTCACCCCCTCACGAAAGAGTAGAGCAATACCTCTACCCGCCCTCTGAGCCACACCGGGCCTGAACGGGAAAACTTTACCTTTACTTCCTATTTCATAGAATGTTTGTGCCTTTGTATAAGGAAATCGTGTTGGTTTCTCGGTGTCGAGATTTTAACCTGGATATTAAATTTGTTACCATCAATCTTACGTAGAATGTCGTGCATTACCATAGCATGTCGCTACACACAGGCTGAGAGCTACTGCCATATTTCAATAAATTTAAGAGCCCCGCGACCCTTTTATTATTAAACTTATTTCAATGGGATTTGTGATACACGATTCAAAACTATAACCTAATTTGAGGGTTGTTTGACCGTGCATCTTCCTCATGAAATAACTTGAAATGCCAACTTGATGCAACAAGGTAATTTTATTGATGTATTCTTAGCTCGACATGTTTCGGGTACATACGACCATCATCAGGAGCATTAGATGTTGATTTGCAGCATATGGTTTTCTGCCCCGAGTTTTTGGATGGGTGGTGG
>Ga0136643_10016034_pt1 | contig 11260 bp, 3 predicted proteins | sample TergutLab28metaG_FD_96883 | JGI IMG/M metagenome (GOLD analysis project Ga0136643, IMG submission 96883) | Labiotermes labralis P1 segment gut microbial communities from Petit-Saut dam, French Guiana - Lab288 P1 (version 3) (version 3) | ecosystem: Host-associated > Arthropoda: Insects >... | reverse complement strand
GACTTAAATTTAGTAGTAACCAATTTCATATTTTGTATACATGTAAAATAACCACTGCCACCGGGTAACAACCCAATTGCAGTTAATAATAATAATAATAATAATAATTATTATTATTATTATTATTATTATTATTATTATTATAATTATAATTATATTAATGCACTCTTAAATTTATGACGCTTCTTTAAGATACGTTTAACATTATCCCCTCATTATCTCTTCGATCTTTCAATGATTTATTTCCAACAGATTTTGCACTTAACATATTGTATTAATATTTTTTCTCGCCCATGTACGCAACATGCTAGTATTTTGTTCGCCTAATTCATCGTATGTGCGTTCATCATGCTGATGATATTAGAGGAGAAGTAAAAATTACGAACCTCAAAATTTATTATCTTGTATTTAAAAAATCAGTCCCGTTACAGGCCCGGAGGGGCCAAGAGGGTTCCAGGAAGTTAAGGTTCCCAGATTACATGACAGCGGCACAGGATGGTGGTAAGGTTGTCAGCCTTACACACCGGCCGCTTTTTACCCCTAGGAAATACTCCTGGTACTCATTTCTGTTAGAGGCTGAGTCGGCCCCAGGGCCATAGTGCGATCGGAAGGATTATGTCGAAGAAAAGTTCCAATTACACCGTATGGAATCGAACCAGCGACCTTCCGATTTGTAGCACAACAGTCCTGTATTTAAGACAACTTAAATATTTTCATAATATTTTCAATTATTGCAATATCTCTTATTGTGATGCAATTTATATCATAATAAAACTATCCAACAGTCATTACCGAACTCATTGCACGGTAACCAGTTTGCCCTAATTGCGTTTCCGTCAAAGTGGCACTTGTTCGAGAAATGTTAGTTTATTAGCGCTGCTCAATACAGCATTTCATGATGCATTGTTTCCCAGCGGGTTTAATTACATTGTTTGTACAGCCATTCCACAGGTCGTGGTCTGTATCGTTACAGATTTCCCGGGGGCTGACCCTGGAGAGTCAGAGCAAGTGTATCCGTGTGATTTATGTCGCTCTATTAGGCTCCATGTAACAGAGCTAAGTATGTCTGGCTACAGTGCGCGTGGTCTGTTGGGGTGAGTGTGATGTATTGCAGAAGAATGCTACTTGATACACGATTTTATTTTTTTTTGCGCGTGTTTGTTTTCAGCCGCTCCCAGTGGCCGGGCGGTCTGAGGCGTAGGTCTGCGGCCGTTGGCCTGCAGAGATTTGGGTTCGATTCCCACTGCAGGCATAGATTTCTGTGAGTGTTGTGTGTTGTCATGTAGAGGTCTCTGCGACAATCTATTCGCTCGCCCAGAGAAGACCTATCGACTGTGGTGCGTTGTTGTGTGATCTAGAAAACCTCATGAATGAGGAGGCCCTGGCCCACTGGGGGGGGGGGCTGTTGCGTCAAAAGAAAAAATATTTGTTTTCAAATTAGTTTCAATCGTAATAAAATTAACTATAACAGAAGTCCTACGAAGAAATCTGATGTACACTTCGTTTAAAATCATTGTGTATTTAATGAGGATGGCACTGACGGTAAGGTAATGATGCGCACGGTTTAGTAAATCATTTATTCTCACAATTTTCGCGGATGTGTTTCGTAGCTACGGACCTTAACCTTTTGGCACCGAAATTATTTTTTTTTAATTTTAGCACACTCTGTATATAAAAAAACATTAGAATTATGAAACAAAACGCATTTTGAAAAGGAAAAAAATGGAGAGTATACACCATGTTTAAAATATTCGGTACCTATATTTGTTGAATAAATATACAAAATGCAACTTTAGAGGTTAGCGGAGCGGTACGTCAAATATAGTTGACGTTAGGCGTCCAAAGGTTAAATATTTCGTGCACATCCCGAATATCTTGCAATGTCACCATTCTTGTACCTCATAAAGGACTGCTGAGACCTGCAGTGCAGAATGCATAGTTGTGTCTTACTGCATCTTCGCTTACTGTTCCATATATCATCTTTCATCATCTACTTCATCACCATCGAAAACGAAGACAAAACCCGAATTTTCAAAGTAAAGGATACACCTCGATTGTGAGAATGAACTGGAGAGTAGACTGAAAAAGAGATAAGAGATCCTTCTGTGGTTCTTTAAAGATACTGCGCATACAGGGGGGGGGGCGCGGTGGCACAGTGGTTAAAATACTGTGCTACAAACCGGAAGGTCGCTGGATCGATCCCAGGTGGTGTCATCGGAATCTTTCGTTGACATAATCCTTCCGATCGCACTATGGCCCTGGGGTCGACTCAGCCTTTAACAGAAATGAGTACCAGGAGCATTTCCTGGGGGTAAAGACGGCCGGTGCGTAAGGCTGACAACCTACCACCATCCTGTGCTTTGTCATGAAATCTAGGAACCTTAACTTCCTGGAACCTTCTGGGCAACTACAGGCCTGTAATGGGGCTGCTTTAACTTTACCTGGACCCTTATCTAGAGAAACTGAAGAAGGCCAAGAAAATTTCATTCAACATAATCAGGCTTTAACTTTTGTAACTTCTAAATACGAAAGATGAATACTAGATATTGCAAGTCCAGGAAGTGTGTCATCCCCGTTGTGTGTGTGAAACTGGGAAATTGTGTATAGTCAAACACTTGTACATTTAACCATTCAATACACATATGTGACACAGTTGTGTTTGACTATATACAATTTCCAAGATATTACAAGGTTTGAGTTTTTCTCGCGGTCTTAATAAAGATCTAGATCGTGAAGTACCGGGGTGCTGATAAGTCCTTAGACCGACCAGGAAGGAAACAAGATCGGAAGCGTGTCAGGGTCGCGCGTCGATTTCAACAACATCGAGACGCGAGCTGTCAAAAAATTTTTTTTTCTGCAAGGCAAGCCGCCAAAAGAAATTAACGCCATTCTGACAGAAACATTAGTTTGTTTCCTTCCTCGTCGGGCTAAGGACTTATCAGCACCCTTTATGTTGAGATGTGACGATATGTATATATTTATAGACGTTTCGGGATAGCCTATTACCCACATTTTAAGGGGCAAATAGTCTAAGGAAATAGAGTAATTGGCCCTAAAATTACGAAATTTGGGCAGTTATTTAGCTGTCTACCCAGGGCAACGTCTCAAATAGTTGGATCTTGTATACTGATGCCTTGTTTAGTACTTTTCATTCATTTAATAGCTACTTTACGCTTACGGTATTTAACAGATTTGCGTAACAGTATATTTTACTAATACAGAGACATAAGTCAATTATTGCGTTCAATTATTCCGACGATGATACGCGGCTGCAGCCGGGAATGAATATTTGAGTTTCGTACACACCTTCATAGTGTAAAATACAACAACGATGCCGGAGCTGAATCTGGCTGAGTCCTCGGATGGAAAGGGAGAAATATAAAGTCTACTGCCATAAGCAAATGGGAAAGACGTAGTTTCGTACTTTGGTTGAGTCTTGCACACCTGAAGACGGAAGCAGATGCACCCTCCCAAATTATGTGTGAATTCTGGTCATAGGTCCTTGAGAGGTTCCGAAGGTTCGAGCATCCATGAAAGTCATTTATTTTTTTGAGGACTTGAATAAGAGGAGTGAACAAGCTACTTACTTATATACTGACTTAACTTACTTACTCCATGGAGCAGAGTCCTTCTTGAGAAACTATCAATTTCTCAGCTAGTCAAGAAATTCCCCGCAATTTATTGAACCTGAAGGTTCATTACCGCATTCACAACTGCCCGCCACCTTTCACTATCCTGAGCCAGATCATTCTATTCCATGCCCCATCCGACTTCCTGAAGGTCCATCTTAATATTATCCGCCCATCTATGCCTGGGTCTTCCATGTGTTCTCTTTCCCTTAGGTTTCCCCACCAAAACCCTGTATACACATCTCCTCTCCCCAATACGCGCTACATGCCCAGCCCATCTCATTCGTCTCTATTTGATCACCCGAACAATATTGGGTGAGCAGTACAGATCATCAAGCTCCTCATCATGTAGTTTTTTCCACTCCCCTGTCACCTCGTCCCTCTTAGGTCCAAATATCCTTCCTAACGCCCTATTCTCAGACACCCTCGTCCTACGTTCCTCGCTGAGTGTGAGCGACCAATTTTCGCACCCATACAAAACAATAGGCAAAATTAAATTATGTCAAGATATGACTTCATTTAATTGTGTTCTATTACTGAATTATACAGGACTACTTGCGGTACAGCAAGTAAGCCAAATTACACTGGTTTCCCTCTTCTTTTTTGTATGTAGGCCACTCATCTCTACTTTCACCATATATTAGCATCAAAACTTCCTACATCAGTATTCAGATCATCTCAATAGGCAGCTGTAGAGGGTACGAATTGGCTCTTTTAATCTCATTTGGTTTCTAGAAGTACCTGAGGGTTAGATTCAGAGAGAGAGAGAGACAAATATGTACATAGGCTGAGAACTCATGAAGGGCTCTTAGCAAACATAACGATTAACGCTCTGTGATAAGTGGTTTTTTATTGAATGCTCTATGAAGCCGGCACAGATGATTTGCCAGTGAACTTCTATTGATCTTCATTATAACAAGCGTTCGACGAACTGTGTAGGAAGCATGTCGGTGTTGTATGAACAGCCCTGCTCAACCTGTAGCCCGCAGATACCATGTTACCCGCGACACACCGTTATGTTGCTCGTAAAATATTTGAAATTGTAAAAAATAATGTACACTGTGAACATTTCTCTGACATAGTTGAGTTAAATCGTCGAAGTAATTTTGCTAACTTATTTGTTTGTTTGTTTATGAAGGCATAACGTAACATTTTAATCGCGGAATTAAATCCCATCTGCAATTTCCTAGCATTATTAGGACCTCACCATATTCTCCACGTTAGCAGGATAAGCGTCAGTAATTAATTTCATAATAGTACGCTGTATGTAACGACACCATAAGTTAAACACTTTATTATCCAACTAATTCACAATATATAATATATAGATACAATTAAAATTATAAAATATTTAAACGTACTCCAACATGTTTCGGATCACAGAACATCCATCATCAGGGAGCCTTGTACAGTGCTTGGCTAAAAATTACTGGAATTATTCTATCGTGTCCGTTGACATGGACAAGGTCGGTGTTATGGCAGCATATTGTGACCGGCGGTGCGTGTGTGTAGTTCATTGTATATGAAGGCACTTCATACACAGTGAACTACACACACACGCACAATGGGTCACAATATGCAGCCATAACACCGATCATGTCCATGTCAACGGACACGATAGAATCATTCTTGTAATTTTTAGCCAAGCACTGTACAAGGCTCCGTGATGATAGATCCTCTGTGATCCGAAACATGTTGGAGCACTTTTAAATATTTTATAATTTTAATTGTATTTACATGTTATATATTGTGCATTAGTTGGATAATAGTGTTTAATTTTCATTGATGCACGGTGCAAACATGAATAAACCGTAGGTTGTTGTCTTTGTGAATTGGGATCTTTTTTAGAAATGCTTCCTATTATCATCAGTATATTTCTATTGCACACTATGTATGGAAAAGTACACGAGAAAAATGAAGCATATAATTATATGTATAGGCCTATATATTCGTTGTTCATTGTGCGTATTGAAACTTACATTGCACGCATTCAGACCAGCTTGCACAGACGTTTCCCGCACAGCGTAATAATAGGTTGAGCAGAGCTGCAGGTAAGCTTGATAGCGGATTTAAAATAAATAAAATATAATGATAAGACTATCCGCTGTTTATATTGGTAGGTGGTGCTTGCCTGTTATGTTTCACTCATTCCTTTCTCGTGTCTTCCCTATGCTTATCGACCTAACGATTCGTTTGTTTCCATCTTTTAAGTAAGCCTGTAAAATGTAAAAAGGTAAAGTGATCCCTTTACAGACCCGGTGTTTCCCAGAGGGTGGGTAGAGGTATAGCTGTACTCTTCCATGACCGCGGCACTAGAAGGGGGTGAGTGATCAGCAGCACACACAGGCCCCACTTTAAACCCGGGAAAGACCCGGTACCCACTTTACAGGAGGGTGGGTGGGCCCCAGGGCAGGTCTGGACGGGCGAAAAATCTCGTTCCCATCGAAATTCGATCCCGGACCGTCCAGCCCGTGGTCAGTCACTATACCGACTGAGCTACCCGGCCCACGATAGCGGATGTGAAATAAATAAAATATAATGGTAAGACTATCCGCTGTTTATATTGGTAGGTGGTACGTGGCTGTTATGTTTCACTCATTCCTTTCTCGGGTCTTCCCTATGCTTATCGACCTAACAAATCGTCTATTTCCATCTTTCAAGTAAGTCTATGTGTGATCATAATCATGAAGAGTCTTTTATAAGTATCGAACTTATTAATGTTATTATATTAATGTTATTACTATTATTAATAACATTATCATTATGCCCGCTGTAACGAAATGCAATATAATTCCCTTCCCATCGTGTTTTCATTTTGCAACTTGTAATACACTGCTGCACCAGTGGCACAGTTTTCTCGCCTGTGCCTTATTTATGACGTCATTGTATCGGTCCACATAGCATTGATATTGGGTTAGATGGTAGACGGAAAATGGCGAAAGATTTGGTATGAAACGGCAATGATGAATTCCAAAGTAACCTAAGTGATATATCTCGGGAAACTGAGAAAACCCTCAGAAAAATCGTGTTTGAATCCTAAGGATCTCGACTAAAATTAGAAGCAAGTACTTCTTTAAAAGTGGGCCGGGTAGTTCAGTCAGTATAGCGACTGACTACGGGATGGACGGTCCGGGATCGAATCCCTGTGGGGACAAGATTTCCCGCCCGTGTAAACCGGCCCTGGGGTCCACCCAGCCTCCTGTAAAATGGGTACCGGGTCTTTCCCGGGGGTAAAGTGCGGCAGGGGCTTGCTGCTGACCACTCACCCCCTTCTAGTGCCGCGGTCATGGAAGAGTAGAGCTATACATTTACCCACCCTCTGGGCCACACCGGGTCTGTAACGGGATCACTTTACCTTTATTTCTTTAAAAGTTCGCATTATTTGATTTTTTATTTCTACGTGACATTTTATAGTTTCTTAGTGATTACGACAAATTTTACGTTTGTCGGTTGGTAGCCATCTACACTATGTCCTATTTCAGCATTCCCCCATGTGTAATTCTATTGTGTAATGAATTAAGCTTCAAAAAATTTCTTGCAGCGAAAGCAAAGAGAAATTATTCAGATATTCATTAGCGGAAAAGGAGCGTTTAATATTGTCACGCGACATCGTGCGCCAGCAATGCCCTCTAATCACGCACCATGTGAATTGTTGTGATATTAATTTATATGTATTTCGAATGATTTTTTCTTTTTTTTTTTTAGTTGAGTGGAGTAGAAAATATTGGTTCTCGTTTTCGAAGTATATCTGGGCAGGGACAAGGGGAAAAATTTGGACTTTTTGGTGCGTTGGTGCTGATAAGTCCTTATCCCAACCGGGAAGAAAACACCTCGGAATCATGTCAGGGACGCGCGCGATTTCAACAATTTCGGGACGCGAGCTGTCATTAACTTTTTGACGCCTAATGTCAACTATAGTGGTCGTTCGGCACCGCTAACCTCTAAAGTTGCATTTTATGTATTCAACAAATACAGGTACTGAATATTTTAAACACGGTATATACTCTTCATTTTTTCTCTTCAAAATGCAGTTCTTTTCATAATTCTAACGTATTTGGTTCCTGTATTATTCACATTTTATATACAGGATGTGCTAAAATTTAAAAAAAATAATTCCGGCGCCTAAAGGTTAAGTTCCCCACCCCTGCAAGGCAAGGCGCCGAAGGAAATTCACTTCATTCTGACAGAAATATTAGATTGTTTCCTTCCTGTTCTGGTTAAGGACTTATCAGCACCCCAGCAACTGACATCAAACCGGTTTTTGAATATCCGGTTATCTAAATTCGATTTGACTGCTTCGACCTTGATATTCACTGCTGTATTTGACTATAATTTACGTCACAATTGGTTTTTTTTTCTGCCTGAAATGTGTTCGTGACAAGTCGAAATTCTCCATTTTTTAATTAGGCCTACTGACGTACGGTCTGATTGACGTGTCCCTGACTCTCCGTCTCCAGAAAATACAGTTCTGTTTGATTATTGAACATCTACTCCTTACAGAACTTGGTACAAAAACACGCCATGAGAATACAACACATTTTAGACCATTGCGTAAAATTGCAAAAAAAAAAAAATATCGACTCTTAGCTTTGTCATATTTACCTGTCTGCCCGCCCATCCGACCGTCCTTTGTTTCCGCATACCACCACTCGGCTCCCGATGGGCAGATTTTCATAGAATTTGATATTTGAGTATTTTTCGAAAATCTGTTGAGAAACTTTAAATTGTCATTAAAACTGGACGAGAATAACGGGGACATTCCATGAAAACACACACACACACATATTAATACAGTGGTGCTGATAAGTCCTTATCCCGACCAGGAAGGAAACAAGCTAATGTTTCTGTCAGAATGTCGTGAATTCCCTTCGGCGCCTTGCCTTGCAGAAAAAAATCTTGATGACAGCTCGCGTCTCGATGTTGTTGAAATCGCGCGCGTCCATGACATGCTTCCGAGCTTTTTTCTTTTTGGTCGGGCTAAGGACTTATCAGCATCCCGGTACTTATGTACACATTTTTGATCATATCTCGCTCAGTTATTCTTAGAATGAAAACTGATTCAGCAAATGTTGTAGAGAAAATAAAAAAACCCCACAGATTACGTTCAGTAACCTCTTTCGAAAATCGTGCCATTTAAGAAATAATTTGGAAAAATATTGTAACGCCGTGCAGGCCACAGATGACAATTTGGCGCAAGCTCATTGCATGCAGGATACCTGAAGATACAAAAATAAACTCACAATAAGTAATACTTATTGCTTTTCCTCTGCTACAATATTTGCACGAACTAGACCTTGTGTTACGCTATACTACATTGCCTGTCTTCTTTGGGACATCTTCATTAAAGTTATGTTCTAGAAATGTTATTTTAATTTTTTTTTGAAAGATCACTCTGCAAAAACATATATCTAGTTTTTTTTTTTTCAAAAGCAACCATCCACGTACGTGAATGTCTTATCTTCTTGTACAACATTTGCTTTGATTCATACTCGCATCGGGTTAAAGTTTTTTAAGATGGATCTGTTTAAGTTTTCGGATATTTACGGCTGTTGTTGATGAATTGTTCGTCCTCCTGGGGACTTGTATACCGTTTGTTAGATTTTCATTCCAGCGTTCCGGAGGTAAGACTTTCCTTCATGTTTTGTTGACTAATCTGAATCCCGCGGAATGTGATGTGACTGAAGAAGTTAGAAAACCTTTTTGTTATTTATGTGGGAAAGATTTGCCAAATTTCTTCAATAATCGTCGTGTTAGTAGCCATCACCTTCCCTGTCTCTTATCTCTAATTGGCTAGAAATCGTCAAGCTCTCTATGTAACTTATAGACTCCTTTATTCCCCACCGCTTCAGCGTCCAAGAACTTCAGATTCAGTCACAGCGAATTGGAGGAAGTACCTTCTTCCAAAACGTCCAAACACACACATGCCACACAATTTATATAATCCAAAAGAAGACCACAGCTGGTCCCAGTGGCCGCGCGGTCTAAGGCGTAGGTCTACGGCCGTTCGCCTGCTGAGATTTTAGTTTCAAATCCCACCGGCAGCATGGATGTCTGTCTGTTGTAAGTGTTGTGTGTTGTCAGGTAGAGGTCTCTGCGACGAGCTGATCACTCGTCCAGAGGAGTTCTACCGACTGTGGTGTGTCGTGTGTTATCTAGAAACCTTGCGAATGAGTAGGCCCTGGCCCACTGGGGTCTCTTACACAAATAACAAACAAAAAATGACATTATTTATTAATATATTAACAAATGGAATGTTCAGTAACACAATGTATGTTTTGACTCGCCTAAAGCTGTTGCATCGCATGCGGGTATTCCATGCACTAGAAACTTTTAGAATGATTCACGTATAGAACTGAGTGTCAGTGTGTATCTTGTGTGTAATGTTCACCTGCATGATGTAATAAGTTTTTGTATTCGTATTATTTTCACGAAAAAAATTCTTGCTCTTTACACTGTACCAATATAAATATTGCGGTCTGGCTTTTGTTTTTTTACCCAATTTTATTCAATTTTTTGTAAGTACTAAATAATTCACGTTTAATGATTTTTAATTCTAGAGAATTGCAATGAACCCAATTCCTCCCCCCCCCCACTTGTTACTGATTTAAAAGCTTCCGTGTAAAGATCCTGAATTTCCTTGGTCAGGGGAATGATAGTTGTGCTAAATATTTAGTGTAGTGGCTCCAGAAATTGGAGAAGTAAACCATTTCAGGAGTAATATTATTATTTTGGTCTGTGATTCTTCTCTGCATTAGTAAGTCATTTAAGCTATAGCTTATCATATTCTTTATATATATTTATGTATTTATTTAATTTCGCCCCTTTTAGTCTGTAAATACACAGCTTTTCATCATCCAGGTTGGCAGCTTGCGATCTCAGCAGTTGCAAATTAATTAAGGTTGTATAGTGCTATCGCTCCAGTGACCTAATTTTCTTGGGCGCTGTACGTGGTGACCAGCCAACAGTGTGTTGTACTGGCTGGGTGGAAGGTGTTGAGCGGAAGGGGTAGAGACTTGAAACAGGCTTACAGGCGTTTGGTTGCTACAGGGGTGAGTTATGCAATATGCATGACTGTAGAGAACACCTTGGGGGCCAATAATGGAAGTTTGAGGAGAGTTTGTGGTGATGGTGGGGTGGGGTTTAGTGGGGTGGGAAAGAGAGACGAGGGTTATAGGCTTCTGGTTTTGTTTCAGAGACAAAGAATGAAACAGGCTAACTCAACGACACGAGTATTTAGAGGTAGCTTTAGCAAAAAGTGTAGCTGAAGATCTGGGAATGAAATTTTAAAATCTAATTGTAATTTTAGGAAGGAAATTTAATTAAAAAACAGTAATTTCTATAGTAAAACCAACCAGATGCACCAATGCCTCAAATTTATTTTGTTATGAAATAACTCTACATGTTTCGGACGGCCTTTCCGTCCATCATCAGGAGTTCAAGACTGTACATACAGCAACAGGCATATGTCAAAATGAAATTCCAGAGATGGGTAAAATTACCAGTGAATGTATATACAGGGTGTTTCACGACTTTAGGGAATAACTGCAGGAGGTGATTTCCTAGGTCTTTGTGATCAAAAAAGTTCATATAAACATGTGTCCGATTTTGGACGGTTACGGAGTTATGACCGT
>Ga0136643_10016033_pt1 | contig 11260 bp, 8 predicted proteins | sample TergutLab28metaG_FD_96883 | JGI IMG/M metagenome (GOLD analysis project Ga0136643, IMG submission 96883) | Labiotermes labralis P1 segment gut microbial communities from Petit-Saut dam, French Guiana - Lab288 P1 (version 3) (version 3) | ecosystem: Host-associated > Arthropoda: Insects >... | reverse complement strand
CAGCACACACCGCTGGGGGGGGGGGGGGGGGGTCTATCCTGGCAAGAAGATTGCCACACACACACACACACACACGGAGGGTGCACTACATGCTGCAGTTCATACAATTAGCTACAACATGGCTGTTTAAGTTGCAGCATGTGGGCAGTCAGGAGGTTTTGTGCTGCCAGTGAGACTATCCTTCCATACCCCAAAATTTGCTTCATAAATCCTGTCCTCCGCTCGTGAAAGATGCCAAAAACTGTCACACAAAACCCTGCATGAATTGCTTACAGACTATACCACATATTTTTTAAATTGTTTTCACATGACACCTAATAAGTAATGTACAAAACAACATTACTATGACTCCATGACTGCAAGTAATAGCGATACAATCAACCAAATATTCAGCAGCCAGTTTTTAACAGCTGGTGACTTTAGAGTACTGCTGGTGCAAGAATATTATGTCTTTACTATGAAACAACCAACTCCTGTTTCAACTGCATATGAAGAAACATACGATCCACAGCCATTCTGCTAGGACAGATAAGGGGAAATGTGCCGGGGTGCTGATAAGTCCTTAGCCCGACCAGGAAGAGAACAAGTTTGGAAGCATGTCAGAGACACGCGCGATTTCAACAAAGAGACGTGAGCTGTCATCAAGTTTTTTTTTTCCCGCAGGGCAAGGCACCTAAGGGAATTCACGCCATTCTGACAGAAACATAAGCTTGTTTCCATCCTGGTCGGGCTAAGGACTTATCAGCACCCCTATACTACATAATACACAAGACACTAGGAGCTTGTACAAAAAAACTGTGCGTCAGATTTTTTGTTATTGTTTCCAGTACCACGGCACCAAAAACAAATGGTATTTTATTCGTCACTCACCTGTACCGTAGCAGAACACTTCGACCGTACGGTTGTACATTTCGCTCATAGCTTGCATTTCAATATGGTTGCCATGAACATATTCGTGCCTTTTTCTATCGACATACGTGTCAAAGTCCTCAGTGACATACTGTGAGAAGTAATCCCCATTAGCAGCCTGAACAAATACAGAAACAGACACAGATGTCATATTGAATGTACTTACTTACTTATTTACTTACTCCATGGTGCAGAGTCCTTCTTGGGGAGCTAACCGGTTTGCAGCTAGTCATGAAATTCCCCACATTTTATGGAACACCGAAGGTTCATTACCGCAATCACAAATGCCAGCCACCTGTCACCTTAGCATACTGAATGTACGTTTTACGAAATATTCACACCACTGATGCAACTAATTGAATTACATTGTATTATATCACATTACATAAAACTATATTATACTAGTGGGCCAGGTAGCGTAGTTGGTATAGCGACTGGCTACAGGCTGGACGGTCCGGGGATCGAATCCTGGTGGAGGGCGAGATTTCCCACACCTGTCCAGACCGGTCCTGGGGCCCACCCAGCCTCCTGTACAATGGGTACCGGGTCTTTCCTGGAGGTAAAAAGTGGCCGGGGCATGACACTGACCCCTCACCCCCTTCTAGTGCCATGGTCAAGAAAAAGTAGAGCTATACCTCTACCCACCCTCTGGGCCATACCGCCTGTACAGAGCCTCAGTGACTGTACAAGGGTGCACATTACCTTTTTTATATTATACTATACAAATATGTGACTACATGTTTCAACCAAGTATATGGTCATCCTCAGGTCACACAAAAACAAAATTAAAACAGCAAATTTCATTTTGGGCCACAAAGAAACCTTAGTCTTATTGTTTTACAATGAATATTAATAACATTCAAAAACTGTTTAAATAACAGTAAAAAATATTTAACCATTAGGCATTTTACGTAAAATATGTCGTTATTTGCTTGCTGTCTTCGTAAACAGTGGCTTCCACGTGGCGTACAGAGGTACAATGACAGTGAGGTTGTATCCATCAGTATGTTGACATCAAGCGTCTATGTACGAGGAGGAACCAAAAAATTTTGGAATCTGAATCTTCCGCGCAAACTAGATGTAGTTCAGGGATCTGCCACTAGGTACTGCGAGCCTACAATATTCTGGACTAGTCTGCCAAGTGACATTGCGCTGCATGCTTCGTGTTGTTTTTTCTGGCATTTTTTCTAAGTGTCTGCAAGTTTGTTTGGCGATTTCTTTTAAAATTTAAATGGCTGATCTTAAAGAGTGTGTGTGAAATTTCGTTTCCTTGTGGGAAAAACTGAAGATGAAACTGTTACAATGTTCAAGGAAGCTTCTAAGGATAAAACCATGTGTAAAACACAAGTGTAGAATTAGGTTAATCATTACAAAATAGGTGAAATGTCCGTTGAAGACCAGCCGCGTTGTGGCCACCCTTCCACGAGCAGAACTGATGAAAATGTCGCATAAAGTTCCCCAGGCTGTCCATGCAGATCATTGTTGACCAATGACGAAATTTCTGAAATAACAGGTGTGTCATGGAGTTCATGTCAATGCATTTTAACAGGAGATTTGACGATGAAACGAGTTGCTGCACAATTTTTTTTCACATCTGCTTACAGGGCAAAAAAAAAAAAAAATACCCAAGCATATGAATGTTTGCCGTGATTTGCAGGAAGAGCTCAAAAACGACCCTCGGTTTCTCATGAAAGTTGTAAGAGGTGATAAGAGTTGGTGCTATGGCTACAACCCTGAATCAAAGCAGCAGTCAAGTCAGTGGAAGTCACCAAATTCACCCAGACCAAAACGAGCACAGCAAGTTCACTCAAGTGTCACGACAATCACTCAATTATTTTACCAACCACTGCACTCACATAAATTTATAAAATGTACACCTTAAAACATTAAAACATTAAAAACGCTCCGACATGTTTCGGTCCTAGAACCATCATCAGGGAGCTATATCGTCCTTGCTAAAGTTACACTATTAAAAGTCATATTAATTTCACTATTCCAGTCGGTTTTGTGGCAGCATGTCATGTTGTGTTGTGTTGCCAAGAGTTCCCTGTCATGGATGTGCGTTCTGTGTTTCGTGGCATGATACTGACGAAAAAAAAATGTCAAGACAATGTTGATTTCTTTTTTGATGTTGACTGGAGTTTATGCCTCCAGGAAATGACAATACATCAGCAGGGTTACTTGAATATGCAACGATTGCATGAGAGCCTATGACGAAAAGACCATCATCAAGTGGCAGAGTGGGGATTGGTTCTTGCACCATGACAATGACTCTGCCAACACAGCCTTGAGCATCCAGCAGTTTTTGGCTAAAAACAAGATGGTAGTTGTGTCCCACTACCCCTACTTGCCGGACCTTGCTCCTTGCGACTGTTTTTAACACGTTGCCGTTGGCTCACGCAGAAATGCGTGATTGCTCACCCATGCGTTGTTGACGGGCCCCGCATTTCTGCATTTTCTTACACGACGTCCAACACGCGTTTTCGAGCTGGTCTGACACACTGATCGCTTCAAGGTTATCGTCAGCTACATGCAGGATGTTTGGATCTCAAGTTAGAAGCAGACGGACCACTCTTGAACCCTATTTTAGAACGATTAGCCTGCAAAATATTATGGGATTGAACATTAAAAGCGTTTAAAATGTCCGGTCACCAGGGGGTATTTAATTAAAAGTCTAGCCTGACGGCAATGTGTTAATACCCATGGAAGAAGCACTATTTGAAAGGGAGGCACTTTGCTGATATTGCAGAGGTTCAACAAGAATCAATGGAAGCCTTTGACAACATTTCCGTTGCGGATTTTAGATAATGTTTCCAGGAGAGACGGCAATGCTGGGATCACAGCAGCCAGTCACAGGCAGAGTACTTTCAAGGAGACTAAATTTTCAAACTTGTAAGAATATTTTAAAGGGACTGCGGTAGCACAGTGGTTAAGGTGCTGTGCTACAAATCGGTATGTCAATGGTTCAATCCTAGCTGGTGTCATTGGAATTTTTCAATGACACAAGATCGTTCCAATCGCACTACGGCCCTGGGGTCGACTCAGCCTCAAACAGAAATGAGTACCAGGAGCATTTTCTGGGGGTAAAGGCGGCCGGTGCTTAAGGACAACCTTAATACCATCCTGTGCCGTTGTCATGAAATCTCGGAACCTTAACTTCCTGGAACCCTCTGGGCCACTCCAGGCCTGTAAACAGGACTGCTTTGCCTTTTTAAGAATATTTTCAATAAATATTTTGTAACAATTCCAGACATTTCTGGGTCCCCCCTCATACATTCAGTTCTTATCTGTAATTGTAGTGGTGACAGACTAAATTAGAATTTGTCTTAAGGCAGAGAGGCTTAGGTGGGTACAAGCACATTTTGTTCGTGGTTTGCCCTTCAGTGCCACTGCTCTCTGTAACTCACCCACTGCAACCATTCTGATCGGAATACCCACTAATTCCACGTTTGAAGTTAATACATTTGTGTATTTCTCACTTTTCAGACTGCAGCAAGCTCAGTCGACAATAAAAATTGCTACTGCTCACACAGTTCTTCTTCTTCTCCTTCTCCACCTTCTTCTCCGCTTTTTCTTTTTCTTCTTATTATTATAAAGCACTACAACCTATATAAGGTTCTTGCTTGCTCAACCACTTTCTTCCAACTATCTCTATTTTGTGCTACTTTCTTCCAATTGCATATGTTTACGCTCTTTATATCTTCCAAAACGTCATCTTCCCAACGTGTTTTAGGTCTTCCAGTTGGTCCTTTAGACATCGGTTTCCATCTCTTGATCTTCTGCACACAATATTATCCTCAGCCATGCGTTCAACATGGCCCAACCAGTTTAATCTTTGTTTTTTAATAAATCCAATTATATTTTTTTCCTTTTAATATATCATTTATTTATTGATTAGTTTTAATCCTCCAGTGGCCATCATCTGTTCTTGTAGGACCAAATATTTTCCTCATGAACTGCTCACACATTTACCAGTAATAACTAAAGTGTCGAACATCAGCTGACAGCAGACAGTTGCAGGAAATTCATAACATTCGTACATCTCACTGCACTGTAATATACACGTTCAGCAGCCGATTTAGTGCAGACAGGGTCAGTATAGTTGTCATATTGCAGCACAGCCCTGGGTCTACCATACACAGAAAGAGTTTCCAACCCAAGCCGTTCACAGCTGCCAACAGTAGGGTCTTGATTTGTTTTTTTGGCACTTCTGACAAACTCTCATAAAAATGTTAACTTCTATTTTTTCTGTTTCCTGTTGTGGGCTCAACACACAACACCCAAAAACATCACACGATTCACTGTAAGGCAGCCATAAATGTTCAAATGATGCGGGACTATCGCAGTGCAGTGTTTGGACACAAATCAATTCCTTGGTCCATTGCTGTCTAATTACTTAAACTTCAGTTTCTTAACTGAAGAATAAAAAACCAACTAGATGCCACTTCTTATTTTATTGTACTTCTTATAGGCTCAACATGTTTCAGGCACTACTGTGCCCATCATCAGGAGCTCATAACTATAATGTTGATTACCATATTGGTCATTTCGTTCTTAGTTTGCTGTATGTTGGAGGTTAGGTGCCGTTAGGCTTTAGCCTGCGGCCCAGACACTACTCCAGCCTATCCGCACCTAACCCCCAACATACAGCAAACCAAGAACGAAACGACCAATGTGGTAATCGACATTATAGTCGTGAGCTCCTGATGATGGGCACAGTATTGCCCGAAACATGTTGAGCCTATAAGAAGTACAATAAAATAAGTGGCATCTAGTTGGTTTTTTATTCTTCAGTTATCACAATGATGCACGGTCCAACAAACATCAAATTCAGTTTCTTAATTTGAATTTCTGCTATACAATGTGACAACACCAAAAGCAAACAATGCAGGTCACAGAAAGGGTACTGTCAAGTGTATACAATAAATTTACTTTCATTCTATAAATACTCACAATGTAATCCATACAATGACTCCTCACAATGGCATGCATTTCCTGGTCACCATACACCTGGTCCGCTACCGCACGGAACAGACAGGCTCCATCTTCTTCCATCTGCTTAATGATGAAGCCCTTTCTGCCTATGCTCTTCTCAAACCACCTGTCTCTCTGCACATAAAATAACAACAAAATCACACATTATATAATAACACTATTGAGTGATTTAATATGACAGAGAGAAAAGTTATGTACCTCTAGCCATTCAGCTTCTGTGGTATGTCCTGAATCGCAAGGACCATATTCATCTCCGCTGTTGTAACCGCTTGCATTCACTAGTTCATCCACCAATCCGGATGGTCCTGCTGTCGGAGACGAACCGGCAACATTACTGCTGCCCGTGAATGTCGGGGATGCTGCTGAATTTCTCTCCCGAAGTTTGCTGCGAGTAGTCCTAAAATCAATTCATCAAAAGTGTAGCTTCAGTTACGCACACGATTTTATTTTCAAAGCGTCTGCGCTACTCTCTCTTAACCTTTAAATGAATGGGCTGGTATTTAAATTTTAGCTCGCAATTTATGAAAGACATATTATTTGAAGAGAAAAGGATAAAATTAAGAAATAAATAGCATTTTGTGGGAAATAAAATAGAGATTATGCAGCATATCTTACGAATGCAGTACATTTCCTTGTTTACCTAATATTTAAAGTAAATTTCTCATGATGTGTTTCTACATGCATCAGGTTGTTTAAAGGTTAATATAAGGAAGTACAAGGGAAGATGACAGATGCTCTTAAGAATATGGTCATGTACGTTCCGAATTTGGATTTTAAGAACAATGCTCTCAATATGTCAGCAGGATAAAAAGCAGGCATGGCTATTCTGTAAGCCACATGTTCTCATTCTACATTTATACACAAGAAACTGACCATTTGCCACCAACTAGAGCTCAGGTAAAGAATACATTGAGCCACACCTCCAGTCACCCCTGTGAATTCAAGAACTCATGTATTACAAAGAACAGGGGCAACCTAGTTTTAATGAAATACTGGTGACTAAGAGCTCTGAGGTTTGATGAAGACATATTTAGGGGACTGAACAGTACAGAACATTACGCACAGAGGCAGTGGATGGCAGAACTTGTCCAATTTTGTTGTACTGGCAGAACTTGTCCAATTTTGTTGTCCTATGCAGTGCAATGCATTGGGCATGCACGAAGCAGCAGTGTCATACTCTTTGCCATTCAAGTGTGCTGCATGTCAGTAAAAGCCGTGCCACAAGCGCCTATTTCAAAGTTGGTGGTTTCGAACAGATGGGCCAATTCCACGGTCAAGAAAGTTGGCTTAACACTGCTGCACCAATCCTATGGCATATGCAAACCACGTATGCTGAATCAGTTCACAATTTCAACTAAGAATTCACATGGCGACAGTGACAGCGACACCAACATTGCTAACCACGGTGTGGAACAAGATCAAATATCTTGAAGTTTCCAGGGCGTCACATTACACTGCGATGACTCATGAACATCTCTTATGTTGCCACTGAGATTTTTTTCTGTTCAATCTGGAACCTATGCACTGCTGCTTAAGACTGGGTCATATGTCAAATTTCATGGTTTGTGTAGTTCAGTCCTCTATCTGTAGTTCAGTCCTCTATCTGTAGTTCAGTCCTCTTATCTGTAGTTCAGTCCTCTATCTGTAGTTCAGTCCTCTATCTGTAGTTCAGTCCTCTATCTGTAGTTCAGTCCTCTATCTGTAGTTCAGTCCTCTATCTGTAGTTCAGTCCTCTATCTGTAGTTTTTTTCCATCATTTGTGCCAGTAAATATTTAAGTTACCAAACTAAGGATCCCATATAAACACCTTCATAAGCAGAATAATTTACTTTACCTTCCATGTGGCGCTAAAAGCATAGGACCAGCTTTACATTCACCGTGGTCGCTCACGAGAACTGACTGCTTCTGTCCACAGATTAGCAACATTATGAACTTGCCTGTGAGGACTGGCACGGTGACGACGTTTGCTCTGACTAGGTCCACTCTCATGAGGTTCGAAATCATCAAAATGAGGTGTTGAACAATGAGACGCTCTCTTCTCCCCCCTTGACCAGCATGGGGATGAGTGACCTATAGTTTCCGAGCTCTATAACAATATAACCGCAATTAAAATTATACTAAAAGTATATGACATATATTTTATCATATATTCACTGTTCTGTATTACTTGTGAATACATAATATTAACACAGGTCATTGTATTCCAAGTTACTATGAGGAAATGAGGGGATGAATGAGAAAGTGCCACAGAGAGAGAGACAGAGAAAGTGTGTGTGTGTGTGTGTGTGTGCATGCGTGCGCGCTCATACATGCATGTGTGCAGTCTAGTGAGTCCGTACCACCCACCCAAACTAAGCACAACAAACAGTTATTTACAGTAACTGTATATGCATTATACACAACTCACCAGACCAATGTAAGGTCTCATGCCCATACTCATCAAATGTGTATGCTCTGTATCACTTAATGGCAAAACACACAAGGACAATTCACAGAAGCAGCCACCTTACAAATTCAAATCATCTCCTCTTCATGTGGTTTTGTGTTAAAAAAACGGTGTCACTTTTAGGCAAATACTGATAACTCAATTTCCAATTTATACCCTGAGAACTTCACTGAGTTTTACAACTGCTTAACAAACATGTGGGCAATTATTTGCTTATGACCTAACAATCAGCCTGATTCATGGGCATATTGGAACACTGTAAGAGCTATACCACAGACCAGACTCTTGACCATTTCCAGACAGGTACACCCTTATTCTGTGATCTAAATAGACAATGATGTATCTCAATTAAATATGACCTCAGGAAGAAGATCAGTACATACATCATGTGACTTGTTTCATTGATAGTATCAAGTCCAATGTAACAACATCCTGCATCATGCATGAAAACAAAGGTGTTATTACTAATAATGTCCAAAAAAGTGAGTGCAATAATTACTGATCTTTTTGAAAACACATTAAGACATCAGTCATAACAAAGATATCCCTGACCTCCTGAATTTGAACAGATATGGCCATGAATAGCAAAACACGTGAACAGTCCAAAATTTCTTGTGTGTATTACTTCCTCATATTGTCAGGCAAATATTGAGACAAAATTAACTATGTATTTACATTAGTTTGTCACAAGCTAAGTACATCCTCTGATAAACACCACATCACAGTACTTTCTCATTAGCTAGATTACACACACTAATTGCATTATCTGTAAAAAGGGGATGTTAAAGGATGTTTGGTCTGGCACCTGTGGGCATGCCTGGGTGTTCCAGCATCTCATATATAGGGATAGGATGAGGTAATGTAAGTATTTGAGTCACTCAGCAACAAGGCAGAAAATGTTATCTGCTGTTACTTCAGTAAATGTCTTCCATGGGTGTGGTCAAGTTGAGCACAGACCTACATTATTTCTAATATGGATGGGTAACATGCTCTTCACTTATACCAGTCCCTCTGGCATCCATGCTATATCCACCCATGGCCATCTTGATTTTCTGCTACAAATTCAACCATGGCTACAATTGCAAACAGTAATGCAGTGAACTACACCCCATGTTTCGAATCTTACTTCACATGTATCACATACTGTATTTAAATTACAGAATTAATAAGTGCTAAAACAAAAATGAAATTAGGCAACACTGGATATCAATACCAAAACAGTTTGGCATGCCTCCTATTTGTATTTGTACCTTTACCACAAAAAAAGAACTAGTTTTATGTACTATGGACTTTGTCAATTCATTTACATTTATTAGACCCCTCATATGACAACGGCCGGGACAAAGAACACGTTATGTGTAAGCAGTACAATGCTAATGTCCATGCATGAATGAGTAATACAATTTTACACTGCAGTCCATATGGGTGTCAATTTGATTAACTAAAATTCATCTTGTTGGCGCATTACACTATCCTGTGTTTTACCACCGCCAGTTATACAATAATATAAGCCATTCCTGAAATATGCCCCACCTACTATTTATGGATTGTGACAGTCACGTAATAAGTACCCTTCTCTAATCTGGAAATCTTGCAGGTTTTAATGTCAGGACTTTCGCAGGAGTTAAGTGCCTCAGCATGTTATGTGAATATCTGCTAAGGGATTGAAATGTGCATGGCATAAACAAGTATGAGATGCACTGCATTAGAAAAGGTGTACCTGAGAATGATTTGGCATTGATCCCATTGCCAGCGTACGGGAATGAGATCCTCCATGATGAGCTGCAGAATCTGAAGTTTCTTCAGATTTTCCTTGATTCACCTTCTTTTTTGAAAGAATAGTCATATTCGGTTAATAATACATTCACCACAAAACTGTAATTCTCACGTATGTACAAAACTTTAAATTACGAAGAAGCAACAACTGACTTTCCAAACTCAACAAATTGTTCTTACTCTCACCCCACGTACGTATGATCGAATCGGCAGTGACGTGTTTTCATGTACTAGAACATTCCACACTTGATTATAATGCTCGCACAGTTTGTGTAGCTTTGCAGTTGAAGACTGCTGTATGCTGAAAAGGAAGTGGAAGTTAAGGGGTACTAGTAGTCCAACAGTAAAAATTATGAGTGTATAAGGAAATCGTGTAATGTCTGACGTTTTGCGAAACAGGAAATAGAGTAACGTCACAGTATTCTACTATGTCTTCTATCCAAAAGCGAAACATACATAGAAAGGATGACAACTGGCATACACCCAATTACAGGTCAATTTTATTAACAGCATTACCAAAAATATTGTACAAAATTACATATAAACATAAACTTCTGGACAAAAAATAAATCTTAGTTGTGCAGGCGATATATTCACTTTTGGGTGGTGCGATATGTTGAATAGAATAAAAACTGCTTTACGCGGCCTACATCATTTCTATTACAAGGATGTTTAATATGTCATAGTATGAGTACAGTATGACACAAAACACGACATACTTGTGAAGTTTGTAACTATGTCGTGACAGCATAATGTATGTACCAACAATAATGCGGGATTCCCCAGTCTGCCTAGACCTATGTTACAGGGCAGGAGCACTGACTTTTATTAATTTATTTATTTTATTATGTGTTCAGTTGATCCATACAAGGTGAGTATTGAACTTGTCAAGGTAAATGTAACCTACAGTTACAAATGGGAAATAAAATTATAAAATAAGAAATATAAGTATAAACTAAGAAATACAATCACAAGTAAGGAATAAAATTGCAAAGGGAAACACAATTACAGAGTAGAAATTCAATTATAGGATGAAATAAACAGTTACATACAAACAGTATGCAGGTGTTGTAAGACACCTCGGGATAATTATATAATCATATAAACAACAGTACAGACTTTCACAATGTAATT
>Ga0136643_10016031_pt1 | contig 11261 bp, 7 predicted proteins | sample TergutLab28metaG_FD_96883 | JGI IMG/M metagenome (GOLD analysis project Ga0136643, IMG submission 96883) | Labiotermes labralis P1 segment gut microbial communities from Petit-Saut dam, French Guiana - Lab288 P1 (version 3) (version 3) | ecosystem: Host-associated > Arthropoda: Insects >... | reverse complement strand
ACGGGTTTGGTGTGTTTGTTTTTTTTTTTGTTTTTTCATAGTATGGGTTGGGGCTCTCCACCCGGAGATTTAAAACTTTAATCGGTGGGGGGGGGGGGAAATGGCCCCCCCCCCCCCCCCCACCCTGTAGTGAGCATGAAGACTGTCTTGGTTACTGTGGACTATTGTGGAATATTGTAGGTGGGGAAAGAGACTCCTTGTTGTAAGAAATGAGTGGAAGTAGACTGAAGAGCCTGAGACTTACTGCTGTTAAAGAAGACATGATCTGTATGTAGAGAGACGTGATGCCTGCCAAAGGAAGATTCTGTTTGTGTTCTGTAATGTCTCCATGTGGTGACTATTTACCTTTTTTGTATGTATGTTTCTTTGTTTGACAAAATGCATTTAATACAGAGTTTGGAAACGCATTTCACGTGGTTGTACAGTCTTAGTATTTATGTGGTATGATACCTCATCAAGTTAGATATTTTCATGGTGTTAACCCTTCAGTGCCGCTGTGGTGTAAATTCCAACTGCTGTTCAGGGTGAAAAAGTTTTAAATCTAATTACTCAAAAATGCAGTGGAGCAGTATAGCAGTACAGTACACAGAGACAGGCGGTATGAGGCACTGCAGCAGTATGGACAGGTGGTATGAGGCACTGCAGCGGTGCAGTACAGAGAGACAGGCGGTATGAGACACTGCAGCAGTATGGTACACAGAGACTGGCGGTATTAGGTGCTGGAGCAGTACAGTACACAGAGACTGGTGGTATGTGGTACTGGAGCTGTATGGTACACAGAGACTGACTGTTTGAGGTCTTGAAGATTGGATAGTGCATGGACGTTGGCACTGAAGGGTTAAAAAGACAGTCATGATATTTTTCTGAATTCATTTGTTGGTACTGTGTCACAGGTAGGTAGTTAGTGGTAACCTGGAAGTGGTTTTAACTTAAGGTTTTATCATGTTTCAGTATGATGTGTAGGAGATGAGCAGGAAGTGTCTTGAACTGTAGCATTAATGATGAGCCAGTTGTCTGTCAGGAGAATTTGGCGAAGGCTTGGGCTCTGAAAGGGTTAACATTTCAGTAGTTCTTATTCGTGACTGTTCTCAGTGGAAGATCTGTCAGTACCTGCGGACATTTTGTTTAAATTTGTGTGCAATCTTTGATTAAATTTGTATATTTAGTTAGGTACAGAAATGTCGTTGTTTATTTACAAAATCTTCAGTAGACTGATGCATTTCTTGGACACTGCAAATATGTTCCTCCTTAACCTGATTATGATATAGCCTGCTTTTTAACATTACTGGCACACTTGTTAGAGTTTTGAAACTGCCAGATAGCCTCATATCGAGCTGTAATGCTCACTGCTGTTAGGATCTCAAATCTCAAGGCTTATATATCCAGTTGTTATTATAGGAACACTGATGATTTTAATTTTCATGGGATACAGCTTTGTGGTGATGGTGATGGTGGTGGTGGTGGTGATGACACTGTAAACTGCACACAAACTGCATTTGAAGTACTTAATTTCAAAAACTTGTATGTCAGGTTTGGTAAGAATTGAGTTATATGTGGGAAAACGTGCATGATATGGACCGCCAGTACATGGTGCAATTACTTTAGTAAAATTTTTCTTTATTCTGGCACTGTGGATTAGATAGTTCTGCGTTTTATTTAACATATTTTATATTGAAGTGTTTATGTAATCAAAACTCATTTTTTTGTCAAAAGTGGATGAAAGTTCCTTCAAATTTAGCTCTTCGTTTGTCTCGTTCCAATATCTACCACATAGTCAGTTAAATTCTATTGTAATAGAATCTTCGGTGTTAAAGTGTGGTCCTGCTGATCTTGACGGCGTATACACCTGCAGGGTTTACCTCCATTCTGTGCCATGTATCAGAGTGCAGCGGCTTGCACTCTGAAGAAATGTGTTTTAATCAAGCAATATCCTGCACCAGTATCATGTTATGTGGAATTACATGCTTTAAACGATTTTTTCAGCATGTGCACCACCTTGGTATGAACCGTATTGAGTTTTCTAGATGTCACCCCAGGGGAGTGAACTCATGCTTTTTTGGTTAGCATGTTGTCATTGAAGGAGTGTCTGACACTTGGGTCTGAGTGGGTATTCACTGAAGAACTCACTTTAGAAGGGGTGTAACAAAGAATGGTGGCCATATGAGCAGTGTGACATCATTTAGTACCCCAAAATTGAGATCAGAGGACAACGACATTTAAGAGATGTGAACTGGTATGTGGCATTGTAATTTGGTTCGCTGAATTGAGTGTGTCTGTGCAGCAGCCTGCTGCAACCAGCAGTATGACACCAGAAACTGATAATTCAACAGTGCTCCTTCCAAAGTGTGCCTGTGGACATGCCCTGAACTAGTTATGCCTGGCTACCATTTTCTCACCGTTCTCAATAGACCGTTTCCCGTGAGGTTTGCCCATCAAAATTCTATGTGTGTTTCATATTCCTCTGTAATTGACATATGCCACCATGTATACGTGATGGCACTCTCCTGACATAGTGACTGAATAAAAAAAAATTCATCATGTAATATCCCAAATTTCTTGCTGCATCCTTTATTATATACTGGTAAATAGAGGTCACCTGTTGTGTCTGATCTGATGACTGTCAATTGTCATGTCCTGTTGTTGCACTGTACTGCACATTTGTGCGGTTGGCTGAGTGGGTTATGTTATTGTGATAAGTGGCAGCTGGTAGTTGTCATATAAGGCAGTGCCCTTGTATGTGACTTGGTGTGAATGAATGTGAAGAGTGAAGTGTCTCTTTGGCTGTGTGTTCCAGTGTAAAACCTGTGGAATGTGGTTGTTTACTGTATTCACAGAGTCAGTTCAGTGCAACTGTCAGACAAATGACTGTTCAGAGCAGAACACTGAGTGTCACTGGATCACGAACAACACAGTGCAGCTCGTACATCATGCACTGTGTAGGTGTCACTGTCACTCCCATTTGTTACTGCCATTTTGCTCAGCTGTTACCAACTATCTGCAGAGTAGGTGTGACCTGGATACTTTCTGGATATGTGACCTAATTTTGCATGTTCTGATTGACCTTCTGGTGTGCATTTTGGGGCTCTGTGCTCCTCACCCTGGAGACAGCTTTACAGACCAAGTTCTCTTTTTTATTTTTATTTTCTTGGGTAAATACTGAGATAGTATGTGGTCTGACAATAAAGTTTGCGAACTGATCGCGGTAAAAGTGCTACATACCTCATTGCTGAATACCACCATTGTTGTCTTCAAATTACTCCCCTTGGGAAGCTATGCAACAATGCCAGTGCCCAGTCCACTCTTCAAAACAATTTTGGAACTGGTTTTGTGGAATGGCTTTCAGAGCTGCTGTCGTATTACTCCTGATGTCATCAATGTCATTAAAGTGCCTTCCTTTCAATATTTCCTTTATCTTTGGGAACAGAAAAAAATCACTGGGGGCTAGATCAAGTGATTAGGCAGGGTGTTCCAACACAGTTATTTGTTTGGTAGCTAAAAGCTCCCTTGCAGACAGTGCCATGTGAGCAGGTGCATTGTCATGATGCAAGATCCGTGAGTTGTTGGCAAGGGTCGTTTCCGCCTAACTTTTTCACGTAGCCTTTCCAGTACTTCCAGATAGTAAACTTGGTTGACTATTTGTCCAGTTGGTACAAATTCATAATGAACAATCCTCCTAATATCAAAAAAAGTCAGCAACATTGTTTTGACTCTTGATTTGGACCGATGGAATTTTTTTGGTTGTGGGGAACTGGCAGTCTTCCATTGTGAACTTTGCTGCTTCGTTTCAGGGTCATAGTGGTAGACACATGTTTCATCACCTGTGATGACACGGCCCAAAATGTCATCTTGCCTCTACAAAAGGTCTTGGCAAATTGTGACTCTTCTTTGCTTTTGTTCTTCGGTGAGCTCCTTTGGGACCATTTTTGCACACACCTTTCTCATGTCGAGATCTTCAGTTAAGATTTTCATAGCTGTTTCTCTGTCAATGTTCACTTGCTCTGCTATGCTCCTGACAGTCAGCCAACAATTTTCACGCACAATTTGACGAATTTTTGCAATGTTTTCTTCAGTTCTGCTTGTTGCTGGCCATCCTGATCTCTCTTCATCAGTGACACTTTCTCTTCCCTCAGAAAAACGATTCACCATTTGCAAACTGCTGTTTTCTTCATAGCATTATCCCCATAAACTAGCACTAACAACTCTCTGATTTCATTTCCACTGTTTCGAAATTTAACAAGAAATGTAATGTTCGTTTGCTGCTCTAATTCAAGCTTCGACATTCTCACGGCAGCAAACCAAACACACGCAGTGATAGATGCCACTCAGAAAGGGACTGCCATAGATCAACAACACAGCTGTGAAACGATGATATGTCGTAATGAAACGACACTAAGGCTTTTGTCCAGTGCTGTCACGGTAAGCACATGGTGGTGTGTTTGTGAACTTAATTGTCCGACCACATAAATTACAGCAGGCCAAAAGGGCTTCCTCTCTTACTTCTGCAGTTGATTTGCAGTCACCATGCCATTTGACACTAACCAGAGTAAGTGTAAAAAGGTTGTTAAATAAGCATGATTTCAGGTTTCTGCCATGAAGTTGATGAGAACTCTGCTTTTCTGCGTTATTACACAGGGAGTAGTGGTAATTTCTTACCAGTGTTTTGGCACAACCTATTGGTTGCATCCAAAATTTTGGATTCATGAAGTCTTGAGGATGGGACTGATAGGTTGTACTGAAATGTCGGTAAGAAATTACCACTACTCGCTGCATAATAATTCAGAAGAGCGCACTTCTTGGGTTGTTAAATAAATGAATTTTTATGTCAGGTGCACAGTTCAGTTCAGTTCATAGGTTGGAACTTAACTTTTTCTTAAGGATGTCATGGTGTACATGTGACACCTAGTGACATGCAGTCTGCTAGCTACTGGGGATGCCTGTCGTTACCAGTGAATTTAAGTGTGGTAAAAAAAATGCATGATACGGGTTTCAGTACCAGCTGAATGGATAACATATTTATTTGAAGCAAAGTAGTCTCCTGAAAGAGAATGATGAGTTAGAAAGTTATGATCTTTTTGTTAATGTTATCAACTTAAATGGAAGGCGTGAAGCCTAGAGAAATAAATTACAATTAGGAAACCATCAAAAGAAGTTTTGTTTTGTTTTGTTTTGTTTTGTTTTGTTTTATATGTACTTAAAATTCTTCTTACCACATTTCCATTACCTCTTCTGTTTCATGTGGGATTTGCTGATGTACAGTATGTGTCATGTTATCTGTAATTGGTTGCATTTTCATAGACTGTCATGTTTATTGTGGGCTGGTAGGGCACATTAGTAGTTGTCTTTCTAACCTGTCAGTTGCTGCACATCACTGTTAGCATTCAGCCTAGAGCACCACAGATGCTGTGCACTTCTGTCGTTATGTTGACACATGCCTTCGTCAGCTTGTTGCTTGGTTGGGCGCTGGCAGATACAGCACCGTGATGTGATGCCTCATACTTTAGTCCCGATTCACATTAGCAATCTAGACAAACTAATAAAATGAACTCAACTCTGTTTGAATCAGACTGCCTGTAGTAGCAATCATGTTCATGGCACTAACAGATCCATTTAAATACGAGCATATAATATTTACACTGACAGTGGGTGTTACACGAGAAACCGTCAGTGTACTGATAAGGGTAATCGGGCATAAAAATTGAGGAACTTCTGGATTCATATACTTGCCATATCACTTACGTCCACTGACGAACATGGCTGTCAGTGTGGTAAGTTTTATAGTGTTACAGAAGTTGACTTTGCATCAACCTTGAGGGTGAAGGATGGGTGGCTGGGGAGGGTGTGCTAGAGGGTCCAATCATAAAGAGAGGGTGGGCACAGATCCTGCCTCAGAGTATGTTCCTCTTTATTGAGACAGTGACATTCTGAGTGATAAAATGTTGTTAAACCATCATTACATTATTGTGTAAATATATTTGATAACAGAATGTCACAGTATTTGATGTCCAGGTGACCGTGCACTGTGATAAATTCTTATAATAAAACCGAATAGATGCACTAATTTCTCGAATTTATTTTTGGAATAAAACTCTACATGTTTCAGGCAGCTCCTCTGTCCATCATCAGGAGTTTTTTCACCGTAAACAGCAATGGTATATGTCATATGACATATACCATTGCTGTGTTTACGGTGAAAAAACTCCTGATGATGGACAGAGGAGCTGCCTGAAACATGTAGAGTTTTATTCCAAAAATAAATTCGAGAAATTAGTGCGTCTAGTTGGTTTTATTATAAGAATGTCGCAGTATGTAAATGCATAAAGATAAATTGGACCTTCTCCTTGATTTTGTTTCCAAACTCAGTCATATCTGCTGCAGGTTAATTCACATGAAAATTTTAAAAAACAGCACAGTGATATGAGGAAATGTGAAACTGCTACCACCTGCTATTCCTGTCCGTGAACTGCTGTCTGTAATCCTATGTAGGGCATCATGTTCTGGAACACCATAATTTCACTTTACTGGTTTACTGGTAGATGAAATAAGAATTACGCAGTATAGTGTAAATTTCCAGCAAACCTTGATATTGTAAATAAATACAACAGATTTCTGGGTGCTTTGCATTGCATGTGGGAAAGTGTCGGGTTTCTGTAGGGTGGGAAACATAAACTCATGTTGTAAGATTTGAGGTTCATACAAGCATTGTTGCTGCAGATTCAAGTCTTGTGGTTGATGATGCCGTACAATTGGTCTGGAGTTCCTTACATTTTAAAGGCACTGTGGCCCTTAAAGTATATGGAACCAATCAACCAGTAACACAGCATCACATACCACAAGACTCAAATCTTTAGTAAATTAATATTATTTTCAAATATGTGATTCTTTCGTTTATTGAATTTCAACTCTGAGCTGGTTCACTATACAGGGTCATTAAAAAATGTGGTGCAGTTTCACATACATTAATTGCTGTCACAAAACGTGTAACTGTTGTTAATCATTAGTCATGACACCCTGTGACAGCTTGAAGGAATGAATACAGAAATCCTAGCTGCTTGATAAGGCTTCAGTACGCAGAAATAGTAACTGAAATTATGGTAAATGTAATGGTGCTGGATGGACAGGAATAGCTAATGCAATGTGTTGTTATGAAAGTTAAGTATCCCATAGTTTTTGTTAGTGGTACAGTGTCAGAACCAATGCTCTAAGTGCAATATATCAATAATTACAAACACTTTAAACTACCCTGTCTGCCCTTATTAACCTTTTGACGCCTAATGTCAACTATAGTGGTCGTACCGCACCTCTAACCTCTTAAGTTGCATTTTATATATTTATTCCACAAATATAGGTACTGAACATTTTAAACATGTTATATACTCTCCATCTCTTTCTCTTCAAAATGCAGTTTGTTTCATAATTCTAACATATTTGGTCCCTGTATTATTCACATTTTATATACAGGGTGTGCTAAAATTATAAAAAAAAAATTCCGACGCCAAAAGGTTAATAGATTGTTTGGGTGCCCACAGTGATGCAGGTACATCCATGTCACTGGCTTTTTGTAGGACTGTTGTTTGCACACAGATTGAATAGTTGTGAGCATACAGTGTGTAGCAACATTGTTTAAGTTTATAGATTTGCAAATTGAAAAAACTCTTGTTTTATTTATTTTGTATCACTGGAGATTGGCAGGCATTGCATTTATACAGAAGACTGCTGTGTGTCGTGCAGCTGTACGTCACCGAACGACCTGACAGCCAGCATTTCTGTGCAGGTCTCAATTTAAACACTTGTTGGTTATTGGACTGATCCGAGATAGCTGAGTTACTGTAGTAAATGGGCTCTGAACAGCTGGAAAGCTGCAGAACTGTGGTTTGGTGTCCAGCAGGGCTGACATTTGTTCTGGTTCAAAGTGCCCATCGCAGCTCCAGGACCCACGCAGCCTCCTGTTAAAGGTTACTGGGTGCTTTATTCCATAGATGTAAAGCAGCCATGTTATGAAGCTGATCATTACCCTTCATCTGTTGGTAAGGTTATTAGTGACTGAAGCCGTACCTCGCCACTTGCTCATCTGCTTTAATGGCACACAGTGGGATGAGATCTGAGATTCTTACATTGGCAGATATGAACATTACTGGCTTTTGGGGTGTGACATCATTTAGTCTGGTAAAAATTTACAAATATTTTGGAGGAACTTGCTGTCTTGCTTCTTAGAGTAAAAGATGCAGGTGAGATATTCCTCCAAAACTTGGCAGGTTTGGCCCTCTTGATGGGCTATACATCACGAAGGAAATCTGTGTGACTTCACCACCAGTGAACTCTGTTGCTCACATCAGTGCCAGTGCTGGCTACACCAATGCAACTTGTATTTTGAACTAAATTTGTGTAAATATTGTAGAGCTCAATTACCTAATTTACCTGAAATTTGTTTGTTGGTCGCAAAGGTCAAAGATGCTGACAGATCCTGAATGTGTGCGCGATTTGAGGTTCTCACAGTGGTGTTGCTGAGTTTTCAGGTCTTCTGGGACATGATGCTGTGTTGTTGGGTGAGTGTGTGAGTGGTTCCCCACTCTTTGAAAGACTCTAGGACTGCGTTCAGGAGCCACTCACGCAACAGAGCTTCACATCACAGAAGATATGAATCCTCTGCTTTGTAAGCTCACTTTGTGCAAACGAAATGCGTTTGTTCTTGTGTTGTGTTGGGCAGGCTTAAGTGTTAATAGATATGCAGAAGTGGCTAGTCAGGGAGAGGTCACATTATGTAATTGTTTTGTATGTGCAAAGATAGGTATTTTGTAAAGAAAAGGCTGCAGAATAATAATAAAATAATAGGCATTAATCCTTTAAAAACAGTGGTAACTGTATGTGCCACTTGCTTTAACAGTGAAAGGACTTTGTATTCTGTTCACCCAGTGTATTGATGTGTTCCTTATGATTTGTCAAAATAAACAGTGATCGTTTTCTTAAACAGCATTAAGCAGTTGATTTTTTTTATAAAGATGATTCATTGGGAGGTGGAAATGATCACTGAATATTGTGTACATGACTTTCAGACATCATAGGCATTGACGCTTTCCAAAGAGACTCTGCAGACACGTTTCACAGTAACCAAGACTGATGAATGGTGGTACTTCCTCTGCATCAAATAGGGATTTAAGTGTTGGACATGTGTCAGCCTGCTTTTAGTTGACAGTACCCATATTACAGCCTATTCATGTGTTTATACAATTATTATGTCATGCTGCCATTCTAATATGGTTGCCTGTTACACACAGTGATGTTACTGTAAGTGTAGCAACGTTATTTATATAAATAACTACAAATAGACTACATTAAATGTGGAACATGTGCATAATTACAAAAAGAGTGCTTGATGAATTGTGACTGATTTGTCCAATAACACTTTTTTTTTTGGTAACCATGGCATTGTCCTTTACTCTGTTGTGTTTTTGATATTTTTCCTCATCATCATCATCGTGTCATGTTATACTCGATGCTTCTGTATATAGTATGTGTATAAAGTTGTGATTTATTTACTTTGTAATTTATATAGTCTGCTTGAGATTTGAGCTTCTTACAGCAGTAAATATTGAGAATGTCTTCAGGGATGTGATGCCACGGAGTCAGCGGGTTTCTCCATAATGTGGTACTGGCACTTCACTTTTGCCCTGAAGTATGAGGCGGTATTTTCCTCCAAAACACCTGTCCTTACATACTGACTACATTGCACCACATGCCACCAGAGAAATGTTAACACACTGTGTGTTTGGTAATACCAAACATTTGTTTAGAAAGTGATGTGTCATTCCTCAGGATGGAGAATGCTGGTGTGTATAGGTCATCATGTATGATGAGTCGTGGTTGTGTGCCTGCTCTTGATTCGCTGGTCTCGGCACTGTGACAAGGACAAGGCGACTTGGGTGTGTGTCTTGGGCATGCAGAAGTTGGGAGTGGAGGAACAATGTGTAGAATATGCATCTGCTGTGGGCCAGGGTAGTTCATCAGCATAGCGACTCGCTATTAGCTGGATGGTCCGGGGATCGAAACTCACTGGAGGTCGAGATTTGATGTACCCATCCAGACTGGCCAAGGGGCCCACACAACCTCCTATACATTGGCTACTGGGTCTTTACCAGGGGGCACAGTGGCCAGGGGGTGTAGCGCTGACCACCCACCACCATCTAGCACTGAGATTAAAGAAAGAGTAGGGACTATACATCTACTCCCCCTCTGGGCCTTCATGGCTTGTTCTAGGGTCAACCTTTTATATTTCTGTCATATGAAGCAGAGGGTGCATTTTTGGAAATTTGAAGGGGGGCACAGTTTTGTATTTATACTTTGAGTTCAAGGTTTGCTAGTCACAGCTATGACTGATCAAGAATATTATGCAGCAAAATTTGAAGGACTTTAATGAAAAGTGACCTGTTGCCTGTCAGTTGACAGTTGACAGTGCAATGCTGTAAAAATTAATCCCACTAGAAAGCTGGTTTGATCTCTTAATATTTTTGACTTGCACCTAAAAGGTGCTCTGTTGGAATCGTATCACTGGCAGATTTCTGGTGGTTTTCCTCGTTCCCTCCAGCTGTATGCTGTAACAGTACCTTGCAATACACCATGATCACTTGTTGATTGTCACCATAGAAGGTAGGTGCTACATAACCACTGCAGTTGTTGTGGCAGTAATAGATATTGTACAATACTTCCACCCATCTCACTGCAATTTTTTTGTTATGTTCTGATGGGTTGTGTCATCACAGTTGTGTGATATTTGTTCATATGTAGCTCTTCTGTTGTGATACGTGATGTCTTTGGGTGAGCAGTTCCTGCCCAGTTGGAGGGTGTTCCAGTCCTCAGAACAATGAGATCTACTCGTAGGACAACATTGTGACATGTCCCTGAAGACTTGACTCATCAACACCACCAGTGTGAGAATGGCTGAAATTGCACACCTTGTAGCTTTCATTTAATGCAGGTGCAAATGGCCATACATATTGTTACATTTGTGACATTCAGAGTAAATATACAGTGACACTGTGTAGTGTGGTGGGTAGGAGAGAGTGTTAGTGTGGTGGGTAGGAGAGAGTGTTAGTGTGGTGGGTGGAGAGTGTGTTAGTGTGGTGGGTAGGAGAGAATGTTAGTGTGGTGGGTGGAGAGAGTGTTAGTGTGGTGGGTAGGAGAGAGTGTTAGTGTGGTGGGTGGAGAGAGTGTTAGTGTGGTGGGTAGGAGAGAGTGTTAGTGTGGTGGGTAGGAGAGAGTGTTAGTGT
>Ga0136643_10016030_pt1 | contig 11261 bp, 7 predicted proteins | sample TergutLab28metaG_FD_96883 | JGI IMG/M metagenome (GOLD analysis project Ga0136643, IMG submission 96883) | Labiotermes labralis P1 segment gut microbial communities from Petit-Saut dam, French Guiana - Lab288 P1 (version 3) (version 3) | ecosystem: Host-associated > Arthropoda: Insects >... | reverse complement strand
TCAGCCTACACAACACAACAAGTACTCGCTAGCTCCTGAAGATGGATGTATTAACATCTGAAACATGTTGAGCAATATATAATAAAGCAAGTGTCATCTAGTTGGTCAACCTTTATTCAAATGTCAATACATTTCTATGAAACTACACAGCATAATTACCAGAAACTCTCACCATGTATTCACAGCTGTTCTGGCTTTAAAGTCATCTTGTGAATGATACAATTTTTCATGTCATTGTCCTGTAGGTAGGGCTGCCAGCAAAGTCTGGGGTTTGTGGAGGAATCCTGCTTGTCATTCCCAATGTGATGGGTATCTTTGCATGGTCTCCACCCCTTGATCCCTTGGGAAACAGCTGTAGGGGCCTGCAGTTTTGTGAGGTGAGTGTACTGTGGCTTCCTTGACAGCCTTCATATTCTGTTAGGTTTTGTGCAGGCCTTATGTTTCAGACTGTATGGGACAATGCAATACAATTCAGCCATATAAGCAGATAGTTTTGGACAACACCACTACATAAAACAGAAGCAAGCCAAATTTTGTCTTATTTATGTGACAGTGTTAATATGGATATATACCAAAAGTGATAAATAAATGAACTAGTATAGGGCACTGGTGGAAAGATACTGACAGAGAAAACCTCACATGCCACTTTGTCCACCACAAATCCCACATGGACAAGCCTGGAAAAAACCCAAGCTTCCACCATGACACGCCAGCAAGTAACCGCATCACTTGTGGCACAGTGCATGAAAGGTCAAGTCCCTGTACTCAGAGCACCAAGCCAGGAGATGTATGACAGAATGGAAGCATAGCTCCAAGTATTCTCAAACTCAGTGTTAGTTGGAGGTGAGTGGTCAGCTTCATGCACCAGCTACCTTAAGCCCAGTGAAAGCACTTCCAGTAACTAATGGACGTGACTGCATGTGGATGCTGCAAGGGACAGCAAAATCTGCTACTTATGGAAAACACAAAACCCATTTTCCCAACAGTCCAGTCTGCGGTACAGTTACTATACATACTGAGCTATCCCAGCTCTTCCATTACTAAGTAAGTTAATTAATTAACTAATTAAGTGCTATCAAACTGTGCTGAAAATTACATTTTTCTGATATGAGATATGCTGAGCCTAACAGAATTCCTACAGACCTTGTAACAAGAAACAGATAGCAAGAGATTCCCCCTTACAAAGTAGACATGACGGCCTTGTTGCAGGAGCTAGTCCGAGTGTTCAACTTCCACCGCTACGACAACCTCAAGCATGCATCTGACAAGAAGGATCCAAGACGCCAGAAGTACGAGACCAGGGGCCTAAGCATTGTAAACTTGCTCTTCTCTGCAGCCAGCGGTGATGTCACAGCCATGAGAAGGTCAGCAGGCACAACTAGCACTCTCAAACACAATACATGACAGCCATGATCGCTTACTCTTGGGGGGGCGAGATGATACTTTGATTGATTTTGTTGACAGAATTGTTACAACTTTATTTTGTATGAAGTAGAAAAGAATATTTCTTAAAACACTTCCGATTTCTTGTATTACTATTTAGTAATTTGCTATCTTTCTGTTTAATTTGTAAGTTTTTCAACTGTATAGGTTGCAGCGACAGATGCCTGGCTAGGTCCCTGTGTAACAAAGTGCCCTTTAGTTGAAGACATTCAACTTTTTGGGACATTCTCCAATCTTTATGGCATCCAACCCCAAATTTTATTTTTGGCTTCAAAACAACCTGTCACTGGATTCTGTCTTAAGCCAGTTGAATCCAAACCATGTCCTACTTATTTAAAATACTTTTAATTTTAACCATCAGAGTCTAGATACAAACCCAGGACTTCCCATGAAATAACCCCTTAGCCACAGTGTTTCTTTTTTTACAGTATTTGCCTTCTATAAAATTATACATTCATAAAATTTATTTTTGGAAGACACAAACATACTGCAGCACAACAAATTGGACCACCACATATAGAGTGTATCCTAATATATCTGTACAACGACCATGTTAAAAATGTCAAGGTTATGGAATTAAAAAGCACAACCGTGCTGTAACTTCCAATAAAAATAAATGACTGCTTAAAGACTTACAGAGTTAAAAAAAAGCACATGTTCAAAACACACAAACATAATTGTGCTACAAGCATATTTTACTTAACTCTTTCCAGAGCTAGCTATCATGATTGTGTGGTTAGCATTCCTGTTTCACATCTGGGAGGTCCTGGGTTCAAATCTGAACCCACAAATGCTGTATCCTTACTGACCCTCTTTGTGATTTTCCTTAGTCCCCGCATGCAAGTTCTGGGAGAGTACATCCAATCATGCCACAACCACTTCCTTCTACATCCTTCCTCATTCATTATACGTCAACCTTTCCAACATTTGACACGATATCACCTGAGCTACCGAGAGTGTCACTAAATAAACCATAACCAAAGAACTGAACCGTGGTCTTTCAGTGATGTGACACTTAAAGGTTTTATGCACATTCACAAAGTTGTGAAAAGTGGATATTAGCTTTGTCATGTCTGTCCGTCTGTCTGCATGGAACAACTTGGCCCCCACAGGATGGATTTTCAAGAAAATTTGTACTTAAGTAATTCTCGAAGATCTGCGAGAAGATTCATGTTTGACTAAAATCCAGCACGAGTAATGGGTACTTTACATGAAGACCTAAGTGCATATATGGTTCATTACCCACTCATTTCTTCTAAAAATGAGAAACATTTCAGACAAAAGTTGTAGATGGAATCAGAAACACATTTCATGTTCAATAACATTTTTCTTCGAAAATCCTGCCTTTTTTAGATAATGTGGAAAAATATTGTACAGCTCGGCAGGTGACAGATGACAATATGGTGCATGCACTTTTCATGCTGGATAACTAAGGCTACAAACACACACTCAACAATATATAATAATTGTTTCTTTTCCACTGCAACAATGGTTGCATGAATGCGCCCCTGTGTTATGTTGTACATACATTGCCTATCTTGTTTAGACAGGTACCAGAATTTTGGAGAAACTTGTTGCCTCTCTCTCAGTGTACTAAACTTCCAATCTATCCTATGTATACAAACAAATATGTGTAAGCCCATGTTTCCATAATCTGTTTAAAACATTGTGATGTTTATCACAACAAGAAAAAGCACATGCACCATCTGTCCTGCAAGTTTCTACATCTTAAATAATTTGCATTAAATGTGCCACGGATATACAAATAAAAACTGCATAACTATTGGATGAAGGAACTGAAGACTGTGATAGTTATATAAGAACAATGGACTATATTTTGGATCAAATGTTACCAACAATGTGTGTAAGCCTGATGTTTCTTTACAGGCACCGCCTGTCTGGGATGGACATGACACTGTGTGATTATGACGGTCGCACTGCACTCCATCTCGCAGCTGCTGAGGGACATCTTGAATGTGTGACTTTCCTCTTGGAACACTGCCATGTGCCATACAACCCCAAAGACAGGTCAGTGCCATCTCAGAATGCAAGGCCCCTTCTTTCCCTATTGAATATGGAGCACTGCAACATGGCACATAGCCCCAAATACAGGTCAGTGCCATCTCAGAATGCAAGACCCCTGCTTTCCCTACTAAATATGGAGCACTGCAACATGGCACATAACCCCACAGACAGGTCAGTGACAACTCAGAATGCAAGGCCCCTTCTTTCTCTATTGAATACGGAGCTCTGCAACATGGTACTTAACCCCAAAGACAGGTCAGTGCCATCTCAGATTGCAAGGTCCTCTTTATCTTCCTTCCTGAATATGGAACACTCAATGAGTGACTGCTGTCTTTGTGACTTTTTAATATTCCTCCATGCAAATATTGAGGCTTTTGCAGCACTGTACCTAAGGATTTCATTATACTGGAATATGACACTGCGTCACTGGGTATAATCAGATCCTGACATTTTGAGGGACTGTACTGTCTTCATCTCCAAGTGTCGACATATCCAAGAAGAATTCTCTTTCTTCTTGGGCATTTATGTTCTAAAAAAATGACTAATTTTCACGAAATTTGGTTAATGCTATTTCACTGGAAGCAATCCTGATACTGATTTTTTTAAATTCCTATTGCCAGTAATAACAACAAAGCAGATGCACAAACTTATGATTTGGGAGATATTTCGTGCTATTGATTACTGTTGTTTCTGAATTTGGAATGACAATAATGCAGATGGGACGATAATAAGGAAGTACATAGCAATACAGCCATTAGCTTTGCTATATATGTGTTTCTGACACTGGCCAATTTTACTGAAAAATTTGTTTACACATGCCAGATTTTGTTAAAATCAAAGAACAGTAATGGGTACTTGTCATAAAAATATTCCTGTATTCACATATGGCTCTCAAGTGTAACTCTAAATGTATTAGTGAAAATGGTTCAAAAACAAAATCTGCAGAGAAAAATAACAGTCACATTTTCATTTCCAATCTTTTCCATAAATCTTGTGATTTTAGAGATAATTAAAGCATTTTTTTATGCTGTGACACTATACAACTTGAGAAATATTGGACCAACAAATGTAGCAGAATCTTAAGTCCATGCATATATACCCCAACATTTTTTTATTTAATAATAGATGCTTATAATTCATTCTTCTCCCATTTTGTCACAAAGAAGTAATTAAGGCATAAAATAAATATTTAATGTTTAAATATTTCTCTGTCTCTGCAGGTGGGGAAACATGCCCATAACTGAGGCAAGAACATTTGGACATCAGGAAGTAGTTGATTGCCTGGAACAATGGGAGGTGAATCATACAAATGAATCAACTGAGGAGGATGAACTTGTCATAAGGAAGAAGGTATCAGAACAAAGTGTTCCTCTTCCACAGTAAGATATTTCATAACAGCAGCCGAAATTACCAGATCTTCTTGTTAAGATATCACATTTCTCTTCAGATATGATGCCTCCATTACATGTGTCAAATATGCAGATTTACTGAACCCATTCCCTGTTAGTTTTCATTTTTCTGTAAGGTGAGTTTCCATATTTGGATATCCAAGATACAGAGCGCTTTCCTGCAGACAGCAGATAAAAACTAAACCACACATTCCTGTTGCATATATTTCCAGTCCTACAGAAATACGATACCATCATCATCATCATCATCGTCGTCGTCGTCGTCGTCGTCGTCATCATCATCATCATCATCATCATCACAACACCATTCCACGCACCATTTGCTTTACCTCTCATGTTATTACATGTAATTTATATCAGAGAGCATTATGTGAAATCTTCATAACAGTAATAATGTACATACATGTAATGTAATTTATTCGCATTCTATAAATCCAAGTTAGGATACAATCCTGTGGATACAGACAGTCACACACATACTGTCTAACATAACATACACAGTGTTGGAAGAATCTTAGCAATAAATAATAAAATACAAATAATAAAACACCTGAAACCAATTTTCAATTCAGTTTTCAATGGAATGTCTCTTATAATTAAAACATTCTTCACTATTACAAAAGGAATTTATGAGTAAAAACCTCTTTAAAGCATTCCAAAACAGTATTGTCTCATTAGCTAAGCCTTTGATATTGTGAGGAAGATTGTTAGAAATTTTAATTGCTGAGTAGTACACTCTGTTTTGGAACTTTGTTAGATTAGCTGTGGGTGGATGCAAGTTGGTTTTAAATCTTGTGTGAATACTGTGGATCTGATTAGTTGTATAAAATAAATGTTTGTTTTCTATCACAAATATTGATAGTGAAAAGATATATTGAGAATATAAGGGCAGTATTTCTAATTTTTTGGACAGTTCCCTACATGACTCATTCTTGAATTTGTGATGATTCTAACCACTTTTTTTTTTTTAAATCTTATCACTGTATGTTTGATGTCCCCAGAAAATTATCCCATAAATCATAATTGAATGTATGTATGAAAAATAGACCATTCTTAAAGTTTCTTGAGATATTATAGCTTGTATCATTCGAATTACAAAATATGCCGTATTCAATTTGGACATCATTTGGTCTACATGAGCCTTCCATGATACAGAGTCATCAGAAATCAAACCCAAAAATTTAATTGCGTACATTGTGGTCTTCTGGGATATGGCACTTACTAGAATACTTTCAGGGTAGAGAAATGACCCAACTAGCCGCTGAAAAGGAGCTGGAAACTATTTAGCAGTTGACACAGCACAACGCCACAAAAGACTTGGATCCTCACCAGCACTGCTATGGCTGCTGGTGAATATCTCACATATATTCTTTATTTATTTAACAATGCTGTATATACCTAACATTACACAGCATGAAAAAACATGAAGATTAATGAATAATAAATTTTAATGGATGCCAAATGAAGAAGTCATGGCCTAATGGGAGGTACTGTTCCATCATTTGCCTGAAGGGACTAAGAAAAACACTAAAATCCCTCAATCAAAATAGCTGGTCTCCAAACACACGTTTTGAACTGGAGCCTCCCAGATACTAAGTACAAGCAGTAACCACTCAAGCATGAAATTTGTATTTACTTTGTTCTAACAAGTCATTTTTTGAGGGAGGCACATTAATTTAGTTTTTAGAAATCTAATTTCAATTTCATTTTCATTTGTAGTAAAGCTTTACACAGGACAGAATTACATTCATTTTAAAAAGTTCAATGTAGTTTAACATACCAAATTCAATACAAAATTTCTCACTTGCTTTGATTATTCAGACATAAGGTTGAAATACTAAGGCTTGTGACACTTTTACTTTAATATATAATCTGCAAGTAACAAATTATAATTCTCTAATCACGTCTGTGAAAGCCTTAAGTTATATTTGAGATTCTCACAAAATCCTCCGAAATAATGACACACTGCTGCCACATTATGCAGCAGTACATCCCAGCAGACAGCAATATGTAAAAAACATGGCAAGACAGCTTCCATTTAGAAACAAAATGACTGCTATATTCCCATACTGAAGGATATGTACATGCACATAATAAGCAACATAATGTTCATGAGCTAAATACCACCACATTAACTCCGTGCAGTCTTCTGATTATATTCCATGTTATTTGCAGAGTCCATTTCTGTGTTGTTATTGTTATCACTGTTATAAATAAATAAGTGTTATGCTAATTAATGGTTATAATTCTCACAATTCTGTCTCATCAAATATGCTAGGCACTATGTTGTAACTATGAACAAGTTAGCATATTTTCTTGCATGATCTAACACTGTAGTGCCACCCACCAAGAAACTTTTGTAATTGCAAGTAAATTTACATAGTACATACTGTGGATCATTATTTTATTTGAAAACTGTTGGCTGACTTCACTTACATTAGCACAGCCCATTCAAGTGACCTCCCGCATGTGCAACAGATTAGCAGCAGTAAGTGATAACTGATAGTTGCCATATGAAATAAAGACCCTGTATAATGTATTTGGTAATGTCTTGATGACAGGAAATTTCCATACTGTATCTTCAATACATTATATTGTACATAAACTGTTGTATATATTTTGAACCCCAGTATGAATAATATTTTAAAAAATGCATTGCACAGTAACTTGCATTTATAGCCTTGCTGATGCTAGGGTAATACATGATAAAGTGTAGCAATAACTAAACTGTGTCAATTAGTCACCTAAAATACCCCAAGATAATTGTATAGCTGTATTATTGTATCAAGTGTGTAACATATCCATATGTCCTGAACATTTTAGAAAAATGGATATGAAGACAGGAATACAAAACAATAATATTCCACACAATCACACTGTCAACAGTGCTGTTCCAGTCGGTCTCTGATGTGTGTTACTTGTGTAGCAGACAGGTGCGACTTATTTTGAAATCATGTTTATAGCGAAACTTCTCCAGGTAAAAAGTCGTATGAGTTATGTATATGACAAACTTGATAACACTACATTCAGCAGTATGTTGGAATTGGGAGAGAGAAGGATCACAGAGGATCCTGGGATGAGACAAACAGATGGCACAGCTGCAAAACAAGAATTTGCCATTGTTGACATTAAGCTGAATGATCTAAACCATGTGGAGAGTTTTTACCATTTGGTTGACCTGTAGGGCAACATACCTGTACAGGAGAGGCTTATCTGGACCATCCAGTACTCTTATGGAAAGAAAACAGCATTCTAATCTGTTTCATTCTTCTAAGTTTCAAATTATTTTGAAATAATAATAGCAATTTACATATTACAAATACTTACTGTACTTCCAATTGCATAGTGTGTATGGTAAACCTACCCATTTACATGACCTCATTTCATGATACAACACTCCAAATTCACCATGGAACTTGATACTTTATCTTAAAATTCCTCCATAAGTGGCTCAATTAAATATAAAATCTGGTAATGTTTACCCAAAATACAGAAGTAATTTTTTCACTCAGTGTTCTGTTAATATGTGTTATTTCAAGATTTATTCATAAGCTCTAAATAATTTACTTACTATAGTCTGCTCAGATTTTCAGTCCTAGGAAATACAGTATTATTTAAAGTAAATGATTTTCTGTTTTCAACATTCTAGCAACAAAAAAATTCTTGAGAATTCTGTACTTCTTGGGTATGACACTGTGGCACTGGTGATGGGTTCCCAGAGTTTCTAAGGAATATGTGTCTTCACCATCATCAATTGAGGGCACTGCCTTCCTTTTAAATGTCAGGAACCACATATCAAGTGACACTGCATCATATCAAAGAACAATGGAACCCTCAGCCACACCAGTGCAAAAACTTCGTAACTCGAATAGAAAAAAGTACAATATTTCCAGACATACAAAGCAGTAACAGTCCCCAAATCATGGTAACTTCCTTACACAAAAGTAGACATTTTATGCTTACAATCAATATTGAACAATTAATCAACTCTCTGGAGCAGACTACTTCCAAAATTAACAGTTCCTCAGCAAATGAAGAAATTCCCTGCATTGTATGGAATCCGACAGTTCATTACCATGTCAACCACAGCCCACCACTTGTCCCTATCCTGAGCCAGATCAATCCAGTCCACATCACCATCCTATGTCTTGAAAATCCATTTTAATATTACTCTCCCCTATATGCCTAGGTTTTCCAAGTGGTCTTGTCCCTCAGGTTCCTCCCTCCCAAAACCCTGCATGCACATATCCTCTCCTGCATACAGGCCACATGCCCAGTCCTTTTAATTTTTTCCAATTTGATCACCGAAATAATATTTAGTGAGAAGTACAACCATCAAGCTCCTCAATCTGCAGCCTCCTCTAATCCCCTATTACCTCATACCTCTTGGATCCAAATATACTCCCATCATCCTCTTCTCAAAACACTCTCAACCTCTATTCCTCCCTCAGTGTGACAAACCAAGTTTCATGTCCATATAAAAAACATGCAAAATTATAGTTCCATATGTTTTAATCTTGATATTTTTGGACATATAAAATAAATTCTATTCATTACATTAATCATGAACTAGCACTTGTATATAATGTACATTATAAACCTAATGACACTTGCTGAAATTCAGACCTGCTGGTGTGGAATAATGTTGTATGAAGTAGCTTGTCTGTATCACATGGAAGTTTGTTCTCACTGCTGGCCAAGACTCAAACTTTGGACAATAATTACTTAAGGAGGAACTGTTCGCTTTGTTCTTTATATGTGTTGTGATAATGCAGTGGCTTTAATATATGTTGTATCTGTATGAACAACATGTTATCACCAAACTGTACTGTAACTGGCAGTTTGTAATGTGACTGTTGCAAAGGACAATAAACAAGGCACCACAGCCAACTTCTGCATAACACTGCTGGAGTCCACAAAAACCCAAGTGCATCAAGCACAGTCCTTCTTCAGGAAATAACAGTCGCTCAGCTAGTCAAGAAATTTGCCACATTTTGTGGACCCCAAGCATTCATTAGTATGATTGTAAGAATCCATCACTGGCCCATATCCTAAATCAGGTAAATTTACTACCAGTCCATTTACCCTGTTTAAGATATATTGTAATTTAACCTTCTATGGCCTATTTTCTAAGCTGTTTCTTCCCTTCTTGTATTGCACCGTTATTAACAAACAAGACAGTATTCCACATCTTCTTTAGCTTTAACCTTCCAGTTGAATGAATTTTGTGTATGTCACTCTGTTTGTCAGTGGTAGTATTTTTAAAGTAATTTTTTTTTTTATAATTTCTGGCAAAAGCAGATGTTTATTCTATTATTATTATTATTATTATTGCTATCACCTTTATGCAGGGTATTTAAATTGTATACCTGAAACAAACCATGTTACTAGGGCTTATAGTGATTCAACTGTTCTGTGTTTACAATTTGTGCTACATGTAATGTTGTTGCACATGTTACATGTGTCTATTGTTGTTATTATTATTATTATTATTATTATTATTATTATTGCTGTTATTACCAGACTAGTCATGTTTATTTACAAAGCAATTTATTTACCAAATTTTAAGGGTTTTATCAGATGTCATTAATAAGCATAAATTGTTGTACAACCAATGTTAGCATCTGCAGTCTTGTAATTAATTCTCATTTGCTTAGTCGGTACTTTAACATGACAGGGATGTTAATGCTCTAGAGCAGAAGTAATCTCAGTTAAAGATAAAGGATAAGATCAGTTTTACTAGTCTCCTGTAAAATAAGTGAAAGTCCTTTTACTGCCAGAGCCACATCCTCCACATCCACTTCCACTGCCACAGCACAAATAGAGACCAATGGCACAAAGAATATAATCATTCTCTGTCATCTAGCTATAGAAGCTGGAACTGTGTACTATTGCATTCCGAAAGGGTAACTAGGTGGCATAAACGCTTGCTATATGAATTGTATTAACTGGGATTTTAATAATATGATGATAAATCGGTCGGATTACAGGCCGGGGGTTCCCAGAGGGTTCCAGGAAGTTAAGGTTCCCAAATTACGTGGCACGTTTGTGTCTGTGTGTGTGTGTGTGTGTCTGTGTGTGTGTGTGTCTCTGTGCGTCTCTGTGCATCTGTGTGTGTCTGTGCATCTGTGTGTGTGTCTGTCTGTGTCTCTGTGTGTGTGTGTGTGTCTGTGTGTCTGTCTGTGTCTCTGTGTGTGTGTGTGTGTGTGTCTGTGTGTCTGTCTGTGTCTCTGTGTGTGTTTGTGTGTGTGTCTGTGTATGTGTGTGTGTCTCTGTGTCTCTGTGCGTCTCTGTGCATCTGTGTGTGTCTGTGTGTGTGTCTGTGTGTGTGTGTGTGTGTGTCTGTGTCTCTGTGTGTGTCTGTGTGTGTGTGTGTCTGTGTGT
>Ga0136643_10016027_pt1 | contig 11263 bp, 7 predicted proteins | sample TergutLab28metaG_FD_96883 | JGI IMG/M metagenome (GOLD analysis project Ga0136643, IMG submission 96883) | Labiotermes labralis P1 segment gut microbial communities from Petit-Saut dam, French Guiana - Lab288 P1 (version 3) (version 3) | ecosystem: Host-associated > Arthropoda: Insects >... | reverse complement strand
TTTGGTAAAAAGGTTAATATTTTTATTCTATTGGTTTTTAATTTTAATAATTTATGAAAGAACAATAGAAAAAACAAAAAAAAAAAAAAAAAAAAAAAAAGAAAAGCTTTCAAACTGGCTAGAAGTGAAGAAAGAAATCAGTCTAAATTGATAAAATGAAATAAAAAGGAACCGGGTTGACGCAATAACTTGACGATAGAGGAGTATGAGGAAGGGGTGGTTGATTCAAACATTATCAGTGTTGTAGGAGCAAGTGTAACACCCCTCAGGTCTTCAGTGTGACCCGGAACTGCCTGGTGGTTTTAAGTTATCGTCAATGGAGGGCGGTCTACGTGCATTGAGATGTGACACAATGTGACTGTGGTTTGCTGCTAAGGGGTGATACGACAGGGGAGACCAAACTGTTAAAGCCCGGTTGACACTTTATTAACAACTGCCAGACGATGGCAAAATAAGCCCTCGACACTTATGTCAAGTTATCATCGTCATATGCGACTATGACCAATGATTAAAAACACAACGATCTCCAAGCAGTCTAATTAATCTTACATGGAGCTCGAACCTTGGAATTCTAGATATAATCGGACATGATTCGAGAGGCCTATCCTTCACTGTAAAACTTCCTTACGTGACTGAGAGTCACGTCATTGAGAGAAATGTTTATAATACCCAAACAAGTCAACACACTTCCTGCTTTCGACGCAGGACATCACGTTTTACAGTTACACTTTCATTTCATTACGCCATGCACACACACATACACACACGCGCGCGCGCGAAAACAAGGTATGTCATTCTCAAAGTATAAGAAACTGAATGCCGTGAATACTTTATCTTCACTAAAAGCATTTACATTGAACACATTTTTAGTGATTACACAGAAGAGGAAGCTTCGGATGAACATTCGATAATTACCCTACTGGCATAACTTGAAGGCTACGGTGGATCACGAAAGTTCAGAATGAATGGGAAGAAGCTTACTTTACAACGTCTTACTTTATATTGCGGAAGTGTTTTATTTCTAAAAAATCATAACCTAATGAGTCACATAATTAATACTATCCTTGTTTTTATATAAAGCAGTTAGCCAATATGTTCGGAACAGCTCACCCAGTTGTGCAGCCATAATTCCAAAAACATATAAAAAGAAGTACACATAAGGAAAGGACACGTGAATTGGAGTGGAATAGCACCTGCCGTCAGACCTGTACAACAGTTCTTTTTCAAACAGCTGCAATGTAACACGGAATTATGCTTTTTTTACCCTTTGCTTTCATTGCCTGACAATTTCATTGTGACCTGATGGTACTTTATTTCAGTGTTTTTTATAAATTCTAATCTTGTTTTAGACAAATAATTCAATGATTTATCTTGTCCCCACTAGAAATACTACATAGTATATTTATGCAAAAAGATGTGATGGATAGCCTGTGTATAAAATAGGTAGGATTTTTTTACATCGTGTACTTCGGGGTACAACTAGGTAACTATTTTGGCCATCCCTTTGGTAAGGGACCGGGGGGGGAGACCCTGGTGTCCAATGGTCTGTATTTTCAATAGAAAGAGCCCCTCTCTTTGTAGCCTGCATTCATAGCAACATAGAATTCTTGGTGTTAGAGTCAAACAGGCCTCGGAACGAATCAATCAGAGGCGATTAGTGCGTCCACATTGAGCTGTGCGTAGTGTATGAGTGTGAGGGCTGACAACTTTACAATCGCATTTCCAAACCCACAGCCTTCCTCTCCACCACATCGAGGTTCCGCAGCAAATGTGTTCCATCAACAACCGAGGCAAAATAAAAATGGAAAGGGAAACAGAATCAGTATCCAGAACACTGTGCTGACAATAACACATGATGTTCTTTTCGCAGTGTTCCTATTTGAACAGGTAGAGTTGAAACCTCACTGAATCATATTCATAACTTTAAATTAAAAACCAATAACATATTAATTATTCTTCGATATCTGTTTTTATTATCAAAGCTAACACAACACTTTAAACATTATGCATTCATCTATCTTCTACAAAACGTTTCGGCAGTTATCAAGCAGAATCACAGTAATTTAAATCGAAAGTATACTTAGACAGAGGGCCTGACCTTTACAGTTATGCGTTAAAATACGTACTTTGACTATTTTTCGTATAAAGGAATAATATTAAAACGTATACAGTGGGAGTTAGCATTAATTTAAATGTAATTATTCTTGAATTTTAGATGTAACAAATTTCTTTATTTTTCTTTGTTATTTCTTCACCTTTTGTTTAGCGGGTGTGTTCTGCGTAACCGGCAACGTTTGACGAGTCCTGATTCTTTGTACACAGATAAAGGTCTACTTTTTAGTACAATAAACTGCTGCGCATATATTGACTGAAATTTTCTTTCCTTTACGGTTTTTTTTAATAGTGGGCACTTAATATTCCTTTCTTCTGAGAGTGGACGGTGCGTTACTATGTAATCAGTTTCATATCCCAGAGGAACGAAAATCTCAGCCACACCGCTGCAATAACCTAAAATCTCGTATAATTGGCACATATCTCACAAATCGTGCTTGGCCAAAATGCAGTGCACTTTGGAAAACATTGCAAGTTTTCGTGGTGTTGACGACGTTTGGATATGGAAGCATTTTTTTTTTTGCAGAAATCCGTTAAGAGAAAAGACTTCCCAGAAATAAGTCGCACCGTGTGCCAAACTAGTGCCCTATGAGAAATTTAACTTACGTCGTATTAAACCGTCAACCAGACAGCAAGTCATTAAATGTGACACTGTCTACAGACAGAACACAAACCTGTTAAAATGAAAATCCAGTAGGAAACTGCTTTTAGGAAAGGGGCAAGTAATATTTAAGTGTTGAACTGCAAACTACTCAAATACTTTTTTTAAAAAATGACTTTTTCAATAGGAAATACAATCTAGCAACTTCATCACTTCTAATTCACTTTTGCTTTAAGTGACCAGAATATTCTAAATTTCTAAGTACTAAATTTATTTCATATATTTCTAAATATAAAAGAGAACTATATAGTAGGGACCTTTACAATATATAGTCATTCCTTATCATATATTATTCCGTCCAATAAATTAAACAGGGTGCACCAAGACCCAAGGAATGTTATGATAGCATTATGGAAGTGTTATAAAAATGGTAAGTTAACTAGAACATGTCCAATGACTGGTCTGTTATTTGTTTAAACCGGGGGGTTCTAAGTGAGGTCTGTCCTCTTCTGGGATATTAAGCACATTATATTGGCAATTCCTTACCGACGTTTCGAGACAACTTATTGGGCCCATCTTCAAGGGTCAAGAAATTCGACAAGAACCAATGAGTTAAACCGAACGAGTGGCACTGAGAGTGATATGTTAGTTTTTACCATAAATTTTTACTTCAGTGTCATTTCAAAATTTTACGTTGTAGACCACACTGCAGAACAAAACTTTACTTCATATCCTGAAGTAAACTTTGCCTATAAAAGCGCAGAAAATCTTGTTCTACTGCTTAAATAATTTTCTTTTAAATTTTTAGTTAATGTATTAACTACATGTATACAAATAAAAAATAATTAAGTAAAATGTTCTGTATCTGTGTGTATATATATATTATATATGTATAATTGTGTGTGTGTGTGTGTATATATATATATATATACATAAAATTATATAAAGCTCAATAGAAATCAAGTAATAAGAGAGACTGCAATTAACGTAGAACTTATTAGTGCTGGTATAAGGACTTCCTTAACTGATGTGAGTGTTCAGCCAGGATGCGCAAGAATAGGTAGAGATCAATGCTAAAGAACTTGAAGTAAAGGGGTGAAGATCATGAAAGGAAAGAAGGCTCTTTTATGTTTTTCAATATTATCAGATGCTGTTTTTGGGGGGGTCACTGGCTTCATCACTACTTGGAAGGCCACTGTGCTCAGATAAGAAGGGTAACATTATATCGTTACCAGTTTTAGACATCATCACAACTGTTTTTAGGTGGAAGTATGGACTATTCCGAGTAAATAGGGTCACATAAGCATGTGTCCAGTTTTCAATGGGTATGAAGATACAGCTGTTTGAAAATGGCGCGTATATATCAGATATTTGTCTATGGGGATGGATGAAAAGCGAAGTCTACAAAGAAAAGTAAACACAAGAGACGAAATGGTCGCTCGCATTATGAATAATGCCGCCCTCATAAAGCAAGAACGCCAAGATGACCTCAGGAAAACTACACGTGCAGTACTATTGCCAAGAGGGTTGAAAATTGCATTGCAGTCGATGGTGGGATTTTTGAACATTTACTTTGAACGGTTGAAATTTATTGAGATCACTTACATAATCAATAAATGCAATCAATACGTCATTTTTTTCCTTCGTGCCTTTGTAAGGCTTTTTTATTCGTACCAATCAAATAGCTGTATCGCCAAACCCACTGAAAATTGGACACATGTTTATATGAACTTATTTATTCGGAATAGTTCATACCACCACCTCCTAAAATATTTACTATTCCTCCTGAAATACCCTGTATATATATATATACACATAAAATAATATATGCACAGTGTATCAATTTCTGTCGACTTATGAATCCCCCACTTAGAATGGCGTTCTCACTACTCTGGCTTTGACACTCATAAGAACTGGTCGGACCTTCCTCAACGCATTGCGAGAAGCAGAAATTTTTTGCGAGTAAAAGTACTGTCCACTTACGAGGCCAAACATCACAGTTTCTTCTTTACGGAAGAACAGTAAACATTAAAGTATGGAAAGATATTCCATATCCTAAATCGCATGACGTTTGCAACTTATTAAAATTAAATGGTCACTACCAGCCGTTACCTTACCACAGTTTTTTCACAAAATACAAGGACTCAAGTAATAAAACCTAGCAATGACTTCAAGGAGGTGATTCTTCGCTGAGAAGCTGACATTCACCTGGGTGGCGAAGAATTGTAGGTAGGTAGGTAGGTAGGTTTCACCCTTTTACAGGCCACGAAGGCCCTTAGGGGGAGTAGAGGTATTGCTCTGCTCTTTCTTGACAACAGCACTAGAAGGGGGTGAGGGGTCAGCTTCACGCCCCGGCCGTCTCTACTCCCGGAAAAGACCCGATACCCATTTTACAGGTGGCTGGGTGGGCCCCAGGGCAGGTCTGGACTGGCGGAAAATCTCGTCCCCACCGGGATTCGATCCCGGACCGTCCAGCCCATAGTCAGTCCCTATGCCGACCGAGCTACCCGGCCCACCGCCAAGCATTGTTCCGTCTTTTATTAAAACTACATGTTCCTTATCCAGGCAACAACAGTCCACAAACCGAACTCCGTCCTGTGCCATGTTAACCCAATCCATATTAACACATTCAATTTTTTCAAATTCATTTTATTATTTTTCTTCCAACTACGCCTATGTACGTGCTCCGTGAACTCTTAATTCTGGTTTTCTAATCAAAATATTTTCCAGGGACGAATTATAATTTCTCAGGTGCGTTGTACGCAACAGCCACAAAAATATGAATTCATTAAACCTATCCTAGCTTTTTTTTAATATACAGCCGGGCAATCGCACATGAGATCTCGCTACAGTCTGTGACAGGAGTATAGAATGGCATTCACCAATAATGCTCTTGGTCATCTTCCATACATAACATGGGAGGTATCGATACTGGCGCTTTCTATTCTCTGCACTGTTGTTACTGCATAACCAAATTACTTCTTTGCATGTCATATCAGCCTGTACATCAAACGTGGTTAGTAGGGTTTGATGGTAAGAGGGGCCGGTATTGAGAAACGTCAGGTAGGGTGAGGAAATTCTATTGTTTGGGGAACAATGATGATGTTTCCTTGGCGATGGAACCATCCTCTCTGTCTCTTCTACCCACCATCATCACTCCTTTATATGCACCAACAATGGATTCTACACGGTGACATTTTTTATCGTACATACAGAGGACTGGAACTATTGAATGGGTAAGAGAGAGAGGTATATAAGGTACTTGAATAGCATTTGCACGAAGAAAATGGTTCGACTTATACAATCCCGTAGCACTACTACCACCATCACGGTTCGTGATTAATATCCAGGTATTGATAGCAGGCAGCATGGCTAGGTTCAGAACTCGCCATCATTGCAGTACTGGGAGGTTTAGTTTCAATAAAAGCAGCATCTATTGTCAACCAAGCTTGAAGGCAGAAGGGAAGAGAGAATGGCCGGCCGACCAGTCTTCACAATGACCACTTGAGACCAAAGAGTATGGAGCTCCTTCGCAAACCCCCTACCCTGTCCAGCGTCAGCAAGTGCTAGAGCTGGACCAGATCTCCAGAAGAGGGACAGAATACAAGGGAGAGATGTGTAGTTCTGTAGTAACTGATAACAGCCACATGTCTGAACATCTCAAAGATGGGAGAAAGCAAATTGAAGTCACATGAGTTCATTTAGATAAAATATTTTCATTTCTTTTCCACACTGAAGGTGGAGGTCATCCCGGTCCGCAGTTTGATCGTTTCACAAGAGCTAACCTTTCTGCTCTCTTCTTTCCACGATTCTGATTGACCACACTCCTTACAACCCACATGTAAAAAGGATTTCCTTCCTTCCTTCCTCGAATAAATTCATTTCCTAACTAAACATAACTCCACCAACTTGGCAGTTATGACTGCACGTTCCTCCAAACACGTTGGTCTCAACAGACTTTTTTACAAGACATCAAAGTCTAGACGGCTATCAGTTGAGATTTAAGTTCATATTCAGAAACAAAGACCAGTAGGAAGGTGTAACACAACACATTATAAATTACTTTAAAATGTTCCATCCACCGTTCGTTTATCAGATCCAAAAATATATAAATAACCAATAATATGCACATTAATATTCTATGATATATTTTATTCAAAATACTCTCAACAACACGTTTCGGCCGCTATTACAGCCATCTTCAGGGTGATGTTCTTATTACAAGAATACTATTTTGATTGTGTCACCATCGTTCCATATTAATGAAAATCGTATAGTTTTGGTTAAAATTACATATTACTTACATAATTTATTCCTTACGTTACTTCTATTGCTTAAAAAATTTTAACAAAAATTGTACAATTTTAATTATTGTGGAGTGACGGTGACAGAGTTAACTACGATTGTGTTCTTGTAGTAGGAACATCACTCTGAACACGGCTGGAATACCGGCCAAAACATGTTGAATGGAATACTGTGAATGGAATGTATCATGGAATATTAAAGTGAATTTTGTTGGTTATTTACATATTTTTAGAATATAAATGTTATACAAACGCCTTCTTTTTTTAATCTAAAGTTTTCAGTGCCTTGTATTTTCGTGGCTGCAGGGCCAGCATAATTCTTTCGTTCAGAAGCTAATCACCGTGTGTATACACACACACACACACACACACACACACACACATATATATATATATATATATATATATATATATGTGTGTGTGTGTGTATGTATCTACATATATATATAAATATATATATATGTATACACACACACATATACCGTATACATATATCACATGTATAATCCGACAACATTTTTTCTTGTAACTGTTTCACTTCTCATAAGATCACGTAACATTTCGGAATGATAAAAAAAAAAGACCCGACACTGATTCATTGAACAAAATCAGTAATATGAAAGTTAAATTAACATTTATAGAAGTTACATTTTTCTTATTTTTCTTGGTTGTTAAAACATAAAAGTCTTGGGTAACTTCCGCTGCTTCTCATATCAGGTAAAATTTTTACGGTTTGAAACCTATAATTTTGAGCCCATTTAGCTAAAGCACGCTCTCCAAGGATAAAACTCAAATTACTGGACCTAGCAAAGCACCGCGAAACTAGAGGACGAAATAAGAGGCCTCATACTTTAAAGGATCCGCGACAGCGAAAAAATGACAACACATTTGTTAACTGAATAACGCTTATTGTCAAAAAACTTTAAATTTATCTTATATGGGCTTTAATAAACCGAGCCACGCAGTACCCTATTTGCATAATACTACCAATTACATTCTAGCAAATTTATTAATAGCCAGTCCCAGTGGCTGCTCGGTCTAAGGCTTAGGTCTGCCGCCGCTCGCCTGCTGAAATTGTGGGTTCGAATTCCACCGGGGGCATGTCTGTCTCTCTGTCTGCTGTGAGTTGTTAGGTAGAGGTCTCTGCGTCGAGCTGATCCCTCGTCCAGAGGAGTCCTACAGACTGTGATGCGTCGTTGTGTATGATCTAGAAACCTCGTGAATGAAGAGGCTCTGACCAACTGGGGACTGTTGCGCCGAAAAAAAAATTGTAATTACATTTTCCACATTCGTTTCATTATTTAATGCCGAACAATCTAATAAGGTGACCAGCTCGATGGAATAGAATCTTACTTGATAAGTTGAAAAATATCAAGCCCTCAGACAGTCAAGGAATTGTCTGTATTTTAGGGAGCTGGTGGTTGAATTCTGCTAAAGGAAATTAACCTACGCAAAATGAAATGAATGCTCACCCTTACTCTCCATCCCTTTACGATCCACAGTAATATTACGCAGTCACCCAATATATCCGTAGATGTCAAAAAATAGGTAATGAATCTGACTTCTATTTGGAAGGTACAAGTTTTGTATCTCCGCCGTGGTACTGTAGTATCCAGGTGCTCGTGGCGGCTCACTGGCTACCCGTTGCACTCTCCACTTGACCATATGCAGGCATTCCTGCACGTTTGTTTCGTCTTCCCACAATATTGGGAACAGACGGTTTTTGTAAACCTAGTATTTTTTTTTGTATGCTGTCTGTAAGAAGACGACGGCAGGGTGTGCGGTAAGATATTGTAGCAGATTTAGTATAGCTGGGCTTAGAGCCTGAGAGACAGGGGGATTCTTTCGACATCAGCCAGGCCGACCACTTCGTAACAGCGAAAGGCCTCATAGAAATTAGCGGTTCTCCTGCACTCGACTCCACAACCGGATTACTCCCTTGTACATTTTAGTGATTATTAAGCCATTAGTATATGGAGGTTGCCGTGGGCTTTCAGTCTTTAACGACAACCACTCAATTGTCAAACGTCAACCTTCCATCTTCAGGGCAGCAAGTTACCGCTCGGCTGTCTGCCTGTAAGGTCTCTGTCGTCGGGAGGGGACAGGGCCCAAGATCCCCTGGTCAGGGACACTAGAGTACCGAATTTCCTGACTGAGACTTTTTTGGTTCTACTCAGTCCCTCCTGTCAATTGCCGGAGCAGTACCTGTAATTCGGCAACGACACTTTCCCTCCATTTTATTACTCATCATCATCCAATCATTCGACTTTAACAGTTTGCATTGTTGGCAGCATTGTTAAATGAACGGCAAATGCAACTACAAAATTCCTCTAGATTTTCCGCTTTGTCTTAAATTTTGCGAGTTTTCTGATCAAAATGTTTTATGCATTTCCCACCTCCTTCTCTTGTCCATAAAACTGCATTTCCAATCTCCTTCGCTCCTACATCACATTCTCCTGTAACTGAACTGACAGTCGACAAATCAGACCATAGCGTCTACACAATAGCATTCAGCACTTTCTCAGAATTATTTCATGTAAAAATACCAAGTGGAGTGAAATAAAAAGAGAACACAAAACAAGACGAATGATAAAGAGGACAGTAGGAAAAAAATGCATTCCATGTCAACAAAAAAAACTCAACATTTGTTTCTCAGTATAATACAAGTAAAATTATACGGTTGTACTGCGCGCATATAAACTGAACGAAGTATACTGTACCATAAAAACCGTTGGTTTTAAACTGTACCAACCTTACTAAAAAAAACACATGGCAACCTCATCCCTCTAGGAATGTATTTCATTGTAAATTCGTGGTCAAACACCTAAACGAATGAAACTAATTTTGATAATATTAAAATGTACCCTACAAGAAATAACGGGTCGATTAGATACGGTAGCAATGAAATTGTTATTGGGTTAGTTCCTGTTTCAAATACTGGACAACTCAACCTGTAATCTGGCTCAGGTTCTTCGTATTAGCCCTCCGTTCATGTACACAAATGCCAGCAGCCGCAGTTTAGGCGCACACGCTTCCTCAACAACCCCTCAAATTTACCAGTTACCCCAAAATTCGACACTTCATCGTCAGCTACGGATATCGTCACTAAACAAACAACAAATAAAAGGCAAAAGTAAACTTGTGTCGACTTGGTTCCGGATAGCCTTTGCTCACATTCAGTTTAACATCACTAAATTTTCGGGTTCCGTACAAGACATCGAATTTCTTGACAAAATGAAGGCATTAAATTTCTGAAGTGTTGTGTTCCTTCGAGTAAAAAAGTAAGTATTTAGGTAAAATATTAATCAACCTAATAATCCTATCTTATCTAAATTTATCACAATGGAAGCAGGTAGTGGGAGCTTCTATATTTCTCACAACAGACTCCGGCTCTAAATCTACTAGTCCAGACAAGATTGTTAATGAGTATGTAAACAGTTGATGGTGTGTAATATTGTAATTTACATGTCAGGGCACGTGTCAGCTTTGTATGAGTTCATTACACACAAACGCTGCCACGCCCAAGCAACCGAGATACTTCCCTGTTATATAGACAGAGTTGCTCGCGCTAGGGGATGCCTGCTAGCAAGTGGACAACGTGCGAATTCCAGGCCGTCATTTATGTACAGTCTTCCACAAAGAAGCATTGCCCATATTGAGCATTATATTGATTTAATTTCCCCCTTTATAAATTCAGATAGTGTCATGACTGTAACGAAGAAAATTATCTGGAGTTAGAATATCATATTTCAGATCTGTGGAGCTGGAATTAATATGTACACAAAAAAAAAAGGTCTCTACGAAATACGTTTTATTCAGCTTGAAATATATACATGTACATTTCTTAATTTCACATCGATTCCCCAAAAGATTTGTGACAACTGATGATTCAGCTTGCGAATATTATATTGGACATTGTCCAGTTCCTGATGCATGTTTGTTACATACAGTGCCGAAAGGTGGCATACAATAGGCCTACAGACAATACAGCAAAATTTTCCTGTCGCAACCATTACATCGACTGTCAGGAAAGCGAGTAGTGCGCCCTGTTGAATTCTATAGAATGGAGTGTGTTTAACCTTTTGGCGCCGGAATGATTTTTTTTAAATTTTAGCACACCCTGTATATAAAATGTGAATAATACAGAAACCAAATATGTTAGAATTATGAAACAAACTGCATTTTGAAGAGAAAAAAACGGAGAGTATATACCATGTTTAAAATATTCAGTACCTATATTTGTTGA